>RCNB010000917.1_pt1 | contig 19002 bp, 10 predicted proteins | sample 2041321 | NCBI WGS metagenome assembly RCNB01 (sample SAMN09708232, study PRJNA481090) | Marine sediment metagenome, whole genome shotgun sequencing project. | reverse complement strand
AGATGTTCGATTTACTGGGAAAGAGCGTATTACGATGTCCGGGAGCTGAACAGATCAAGGTGGATCACCTACCAGCAGGGGTTTATATGTTAGGTATCAAAACCGAGCAAGGCAAACTCACTAAGAAGGTGATTATTGAATAAAGAATATAGATTTCTAAAATAATCTTAAATTAAAAGCTCAAATACATCTCAGATTTGGGCTTTTTATTTGAGTTGTCATTTTTCAATTCTCTCCAGTTGTCTTAATGCCTGATAATATTCAAATGGTTTTTCACTTTCTCATTTTTGAGATGGTTTTTTTAGGCAAACGCATTACTTTTGATGTATGCCGAATTTCATTGATGTCATACTCCCAATCCCTTTGGAAAAACTATTCACCTATAGTATTACTGAAGCAGAAGCTAGGTTTTTAAAACCAGGAATGCGTGTTGCTGTGCCCTTTGGCAAATCGAAGATCTATACCGGTTTGGTAGGTGCCATTCATAAAATTGCTCCTGAGATCTACGAGGCCAAGGAGATTCATCAAATCTTGGATGAATCACCCATTATAAATGAGAAGCAATTAAAACTGTGGAAATGGATTTCGAGTTATTATATGTGTACTTTGGGTGATGTATTACGAGCATCACTACCAAGTGCCTTCCTATTAGAAAGCGAAACATTGATCTCCAGGAATACTGCCGAAATATTGAATGATGAGCAACTACTAGATGATGAGTTTTTGATCTATGAAGCATTGCATCATCAATCCTCACTAAAAGTTCATGATATCTCCAATATTCTGGATAAAAAGAACGTGCTGCCTGTCTTAAATCGATTAATGGAAAAGAATGCTATCACGCTCCAAGAAGAGATTTATGAAAAGTACAAACCAAAACTCGAGCGCTTTGTAAAATTGAATGATGACTATTCTTCCGAGAATTCTTTACAGCAATTATTGGACGGTCTCAGTAGGGCGCCTAAACAGAAAGAAGTGGTGATGGCTTTGTTCTCGATTTCGGCCACATCCAAAAAATCTGTAAAAATGTCTGAGTTGATCAAAAAAAGCCAAAGCAGCTCAGCTATTGTTAAGGCATTGATAGATAAAGGCATTCTTGATGAATATCATATACAGACCGATAGAGTACTGTATTCTGGTGACCAAACTCAAGCTTCAAAGAATTTAAATAAGGAGCAAGAAACAGCTTTGATCAGTTTAAAGGAGCACTTTAAGTCGAAAGATGTCGTTTTATTGCATGGTGTGACTTCTTCTGGAAAGACAGAGGTTTATGTAAAACTCATGGAGGATGCATTAAAGAAAAATCAGCAGGTTTTATACTTATTACCTGAAATCGCCTTGACAACCCAGTTAATTACCCGTTTACAAAACTATTTTGGTAAAAAGGTCGCGGTATATCATTCTAAGTATTCATTGAACGAACGTGTAGAAGTTTGGAATAAGGTTTTGGAGAACTCTGTAAAAGCTCAAATAGTACTTGGTGCCAGATCATCCATATTGTTGCCATTCAATGATCTGGGATTGGTCATTGTGGATGAAGAGCATGAACAATCGTATAAACAATTTGACCCAGCGCCGCGTTATCACGCAAGAGACACTGCAATCGTCATGTCAAATTTACACAAGGCCAAGGTGCTTTTGGGTTCTGCAACGCCAAGTTTAGAGAGTTATTATAATTGTAAGCAGGAAAAATATGGTTTGGTTGAAATGCACACTCGTTTCAATAATGTATTACCTCCCAAAGTCGAATTAGTGGATTTGAAGGATAAGTACAAGAAGAAACGGATGAAGGGTCATTTCAGTGACCGATTATTAGAAGAAATGCAATTGGCTTTGGAAGAAAGGCAACAGATCATATTATTCCAGAATAGGAGGGGGTTTTCGCCCATAATTGAATGTCTTACTTGTGGTCATTCACCACAATGCCCTAATTGCGATGTGAGTTTAACATATCATCAATTCAAAAAGCAGTTGAGATGCCATTATTGTAGTTATAATATGGCTGTTCAGGAACAATGTCTGGCATGTGGGAGTCCTGATATGGATACCAAGGGTTTTGGTACCGAGCAGATCGAGGAAGAGGTTAAAACCTTGTTCCCAGAGCATAAAGTGGCAAGAATGGACTTAGATACTACCAGAGGCAAGTACGCCTATGAAAAGCTTATCAACTCTTTTGAACAGCGGGAGATTGATATACTGGTTGGGACTCAAATGCTCACTAAAGGTCTGGATTTTAGGCATATTAAGTTGGTGGGAATCATGAATGCTGATTCGATGTTGAATTTCCCTGATTTCAGGGCTCATGAAAGAAGTTATCAATTAATGGTGCAGGTCGCAGGTAGAGCTGGTAGAACTGATACACGTGGCTTGGTGTTGATCCAGACCTATAATCCATATCATAAGATCCTTCAGCAGGTATCGACCAATGATTATTTAGGAATGTTTGACGAGCAACTAGATGATAGATATAACTACAATTATCCTCCTGTTTTCAAACTCATCAAGATCACATTGAAGCATAAGGACTATAATCGAGTGAATACGGGGGCTGAGTGGTTAGCAAAATCACTTAGACAAGTGTTTGCCAAACATGTTCTAGGACCAGAATATCCACCAATTTCCAGAATACGTAACCAATATCATAAAAATGTATTGATAAAAATCCCTAAGGATCAGTCATTGGTAAAAACAAAAGAAGCCATTCTTAAGATTAAGAATAGCTTCAATTCAGTAAAAGACTTTAGGGCAATAAAAATTATTATAAATGTAGATAGCTACTAAATATTATTTAGGGCGTCCACAAGTAATGTCTTTTTGTTTCTACTTAAAGGTATTTCGTATGCACCTACTTCAACATTTTTACTGTTAAAGCGATCAACTTTATCTAAGTTAACGATATACGATTTATGGATTCTTAAGAATTTACCTTCCGGCAATTCCTTTTCGAAAGCTTTCATGGTCGATAAAACAACCAGGCTATTTTCTTCAGTCACTACTTTTACGTAATCACCGAGTGCCTCGATCCATTTAATGTCTTTAACGTAAACCTTACGCTTTTTAAGATTACTCTTTACAAAGATGTGTTCGCCATCAGTCTCGTTAAAGTCCATTTTGAGCTTATGTTGCTCAAGAGCTTTTTCTACTCCTTGGTTAAAACGCTCTCTGGTAAGTGGTTTATGCAGATAATCTGTCGCGTCGTAGTCAAACGCTTTAAATGCATATTCTGTTTTTCCAGTAACAAAAATTATTTGGGGTTTGTTGTTTAGTACGTCTAGAAGTTCAAAGCCATTCAAAACAGGCATTTCGATATCTAAGAAAATAAGATCAACTTTATGGGTATTAAGTCCATTCTTAGTTTCTAGGGCACTACTGTATTCCGCTATTAGATTAAGCGATGAATGATTTTCGATCAATTTAACGATCGATAATCGTTGTATCGCAGAATCATCTACTACTACACAGTTTAAAGTCATAACATTACTTTGTTTAGGTTAAGATGGTACAATAATAGAAAAAATTCGTTTAAAAACCAAAAAATACGACTAAGTGTTTGTTAATTTTCATTTTATCGATGAAATACACGCTGGTTACGACGTAATTAATAATTAAATAATATTGTCTTAATTATAATAAATACGTATTTTTGCAGCCATTTTTAACAATAAAAATAAATTTATGAATCATTACGAAACTGTTTTCATCTTGAATCCCGTTTTATCTGCAGACCAGATAAAGGAAACAGTTAAGAAATACGAAGAATTTCTTATTTCTAAAGGTGCCAAGATGATAGCGAAAGAAGATTGGGGGCTAAAAAAGTTAGCTTACCCGATCCAGAACAAAAAAAGTGGTTTTTATCACTTATTGGAATACACTGTTGATGGTGAGGTAATCAACCCATTGGAAGTAGAGTTTAGACGTGACGAGCGTTTTATGCGATATTTAACGGTAAAACTAGACAAGCATGCAGTTGCTTGGGCTGAAAGAAGACGCATAAGAGATAAAGCTAACGCTAAAGCAAAAGCATAATTATGGCAAGTTTACAACAACAAGCAAAAGGAAAGAAAGATGGTGAAGTAAGATATCTTACACCATTGAACATAGATACGAACAAAGCTAAGAAATACTGTCGTTTCAAAAAGTCAGGTATTAAATACATTGATTACAAGGACCCAGATTTCTTAATAAAATTCGTTAACGAACAAGGTAAATTGTTACCTAGAAGACTTACAGGAACCTCTTTGAAATTTCAAAGAAAAGTATCTGTAGCAGTTAAAAGAGGACGTCACTTGGCTTTAATGCCATATGTGGCCGATTTAATGAAATAACACTATTATAACTATGGAACTTATATTAAAACAAGACGTTGAGAATCTAGGATTCAAAGACGATATCGTTACGGTAAAGAACGGTTATGGTAGGAATTTCTTAATTCCAGGTGGCCAGGCAATTTTGGCAACTATTTCTGCTAAAAAAGTATTGAATGAAACCTTGAAACAAAGATCTTTCAAAGAGAAGAAAATCATCAATGATGCTACTACGGTTGCTGATGCCATTAAAGATTTGGCTATCAAGATATCTGCTAAAGTAGGTAGTGGAGATAAATTGTTTGGCTCAGTTAATAACATCAACGTTGCTGAAGCCTTGCAAAAAGCTGGACAATCAATTGATAAGAAGTTTATTATGGTTCAAGGAGGAAATGTTAAACGATTGGGTAAATACAATGCTGTTGTGCGTTTGCACAGAGAAGTAACAGTCGATCTTCCTTTTGAAGTCATTGCACAAGCTAAATAATATTTTTACTTTAATACTATTAAAAAAGTCGTTTAGTTATCTAAACGGCTTTTTTATTTTTACACTATGAAAAAGTTACTACTCCTTGCACTCATCCTCTTTTCTTCTTGTAAAGAGAATACCACACCTATAGACAAGTCAGTCTTATTGGAATCATTTAGGTATGGTGAAAATGCACAAACAATTATCAGTGTACATCGTGGAGGGAAAACTATTGCTGGTTACCCTGAGAATTGCCTAGAGACATTGAAATATGTAAATGCAAGGATACCTGCAATATTTGAAATTGATATTGCACAAACAAAGGACAATGTTTTGGTATTAATGCATGATGATGATCTGGAGCGCACGACTACAGGTCAGGGTAAATTAAATAGTTATGTGTATTCTGAAATAAAAAATTTTGATCTAGTTGATGATTTCGGAACTGCTACCGTTTTCAAGATTCCTAAATTCAAGGATGTATTGATTTGGGCCAAAGAGAATAAAGTGGTCTTGACTATCGATATCAAGCGATCCGTGAATGTTAAGGAGGTAATTGATTTGATAAATGAAGTGCAAGCCGAGGATATATCAATTATTATCACTTATGACCTTAAACAAGCACAAAGAGCCTTTAAATTAGCACCAGATTTATTATTATCTGTTAGTGCGAGAAATCAAGAAGAATTGGATTGGTTGATTCATTCCAATATACCAACAGAAAACATGTTGGCATTTACAGGAACCAGACAATCAACTCCTGAATTATACAGCAAGATTCATTCTTACGGAATCAAATGTATATTGGGGACACTGGGTAACCTAGATAAACAAGCCAAATCTCGTGGCGATCACCTTTATAAAGAATGGGTCTCAAAGGGTATTGATGTAATAGCTACAGATAGGCCATTTGCAGTTGCTGAAATATTAAAATTGAAAAAGTAACATGAAGTATAATAGACTTACTAAAGAACAATTTGAAGAATTACACGAAGAATTCATAAACTTCTTGGCTACACAGTCCATTACAGCTGATGAATGGAACGATATCAAGACTGATAAACCAGAAGTTGCAGAAGAGGAATTGGATATCTTCAGTGATCTTGTTTGGGAGGGCGTTTTAAACCAAGCAAAATACATTGAGCACATTTCTCCTCAACAAATGCATTTGTTTTCTTTAGAAGAGGAGCAGATTCGCTTGATTGCCCTTAAATTGAAAAACACACAAGATCTAACAACATCTGAAGGCTACCAATGGCTGAGAGATAATCTGCTGTCTGATAAGGTTGAATTGTTTCAAGCTAACAAGGATTATTCTGAAAACAAAAATGTAGATAAATTCAAGCTTATACAACAAGGAGGCGTTATCACGAAAGGTGATTTATACAATTATTTCGATAAAATCATTGGATAATCATTCATAACGTAAGGATTCGATAGGATCTAGTTTAGCAGCTTTTGATGCTGGATATGAACCAGAGATCACGGCAACAAAAAAAGTGATAGCAGTGGCCCATATCATCGCAGCCCATGGGGTTACAAAGTTGAAATCTGCCAAGGATGACACTGCATACCCAGTTAAGGTGCCTAGCAATATTCCAAGTATACCTCCCAATTGACCAATGATAATGGTCTCAATAAAAAATTGAAATGCGATAGTGCCGCGCCGCGCACCTAATGCCTTTCGTACTCCAATTTCACGTGTACGTTCTGTAACAGAAACTAGCATCATGTTCAATAGAGCAATGGATGAACCAAATATGGTAATGATACTTATCACCCACGCCGCCATATACAAATACTGTGTAATAGATCCAATTCTATTAATGAGGTCATCACTGCGTTCAAGCCCAAAATCATTTTCCTCAACAGGGGTTAATCCGCGAATATTCCTAAAAGTCACAATGGCATCGTCCTGGGCACCTTCTAACATATCCTTTTTATCAGCCATGACACTCAAGGCATAATTGATATTCGAATTTGTAAAGATGGATCGTGCATTTTGTATAGGGATAATAACACGTAGATCTTGATTGTTACCAAATGTTGATCCTTTGGTTTCCAATTCTCCAATGATCTTGAATTTAACACCTCGTACACTAATGATCTGGCCAATTGAACGATCGTTAGGGAACAAGGCTTTCCTAATATCCGCACCGATGACACAGACGTTATTATTGTTCGTGACATCGAAATAATTGAGTTCCCGACCATCATCCACTTTCAATCCAGAATTCTGTATAAAATGTTCATTGACTCCTATAACAGTAACTTCTGGGTCTGTTTTTTCATTTTCAAATTTCACTTCCGCGGATCTGGTACCCGTAAATGATATAGACGTTTTTGTATACGGGAAGGTGAATTTTTCTTCAAATTCTCGAACATTGGTATAGCTAATGATAGGATTTATTTTCTGACGCTCCCCACCACCACGTCTCCGTGTGTTGAATTCGTAACGTTGTATATTAAAAGTATTCGCACCCATGGATGAGAAATCACTAGAAATGGTATTTTCAAGGGCCGAAACGGCGCTTAAAATACCTACCAGAGCCCAAATACCTATGGCAATGATCAAGACGGTCAGTATGGTACGTAATAATTGGCTTTTAATACTATCAAAAGCAATTCGGATATTCTCTCTTACTAATTTTAATTTGAACATAGATTAGTTGGTATGTCAATTTTTTTGTCATTCTGTACCGAGTATTCGGGAATGCGGAATCCATATATTCTAAAAAGTGAATTCTTGCTTTCGCAAGAATGACAAATAATCTTATTAAAAATAAAGTTTAAAAGTCTAACCTTATTTCCAATAAGACTATTAAAACACAATAAAGTTACTATAAATTTGAAATAACTTTTAAAGTCACTTCAAATTTTAAGATATTTGTGAAACAACTAATTTGATCAATGGCTCAAAAACCAAGTATTCCTAAAGGTACAAGAGATTTTTCCCCAGAACAAGTCTATAAACGCGACTATATTTTTAACATAATTACCGATAGTTTTGAACGTTTTGGTTTTCAACCTATAGAAACACCCAGTTTTGAGAACTCAGAAACCCTCATGGGAAAATATGGGGATGAAGGGGATAGATTGATTTTTAAGATCCTGAATTCTGGAGATTATTTGAGTAAAGTTGATGATGGATTATATTCTGAGAAAGATTCTAATCAAATTACATCCAAGATTTCGGAAAAAGCACTTCGCTATGATCTCACAGTGCCTTTTGCACGATATGTGGTACAACACCAAAACGACATAGAGTTTCCTTTTAAACGTTACCAAATACAGCCTGTATGGCGTGCAGACAGACCACAAAAAGGACGCTTTAGAGAATTTTTTCAATGTGATGCAGATGTGGTGGGTAGTAAATCTCTTTGGCAAGAAGTGGAATTTGTGCAATTATACGATGAGGTATTCTCAAATCTTGGATTAAATGGTGTAACCATCAAGATCAATAACCGGAAAATTCTATCTGGTATTGCTGAAGTGATAGGTGCCAAAGAGAAGCTTATTGATTTTACGGTGGCCTTGGACAAGCTTGATAAAATAGGTGAGGAGAAAGTAAAAGAAGAAATGCTAGGTAAGGGTATTCCACAAGAAGGTATCAATAAATTACAACCATTGTTTAATCTAAAGGGATCTTTTGAAGAACAAATAGGTGAATTAAAAACAATTCTTTCTAGCTCACAAGAAGGAACAAAAGGTATTGAAGAATTAGAATTCATTGATAATGCGATTAATTCGTTAGGATTGAAATCTGCCAAGCTTAAGTTGGATGTTACTCTGGCACGAGGACTTAACTATTATACAGGCGCTATTTTCGAGGTATCTGCACCTGAAGGTGTTTCAATGGGATCCATTGGAGGTGGTGGACGTTATGATGATCTGACGGGCATTTTTGGGATGAAAGATGTGAGTGGTGTCGGTATTAGTTTCGGCCTGGATCGTATTTACCTGGTATTACAAGAGTTAGGACTTTTTCCAGAGACTGCAATGAAGAATACAGAGCTGTTGTTTATAAATTTTGGTGATAATGAAGCTCTATACGCATTGAAGGCAATTAAAGAGCTTCGTGTGTCTGGAATAAAGGCTGAGTTATATCCGGATACCTCTAAAATGAAAAAACAAATGAACTACGCCAACAAACGAGACATTCCTTTTGTTGTTCTAGTAGGAGAGGAGGAGCTTAAAAATAACGTGTTCACGCTTAAGAACATGACCTCAGGTGAGCAAAATGCGTTGACTCTTAGTGCGCTTATTTCAACCGTAAAAAAATAAAAACCCTGACGAAAAACGTCAAGGCTTTTTAAAGTCTAGAAAAACTCTCTGCTTATGATTTGGGGATTATTTAACTAGAACTTTCTTCGAGATTGTCCCAATCTCTGCATTCAACTTAATTATGTACGCCCCTGTACTTAAGTTGTTTACTTTAATTAGTGTATTAGTTTGATTTGGCACATCATCAAACCTTTGAATGGATTGTCCAAGGATATTGAAAATCTCTATGCTTTCAATTTCAATGATCGTTGGGTTCAAAATGATTAGGCTTTTCTCAGAATTAGAATAATGAACCTCGAATGTATCCGGTAAATCGTAATCATCATTGCCTAATGTTGGTGTTTTAAAAACAATGGAGAAGCGGTCAAGATGTTCACCTGATGTCAAGAATACTTGATAATCTGCAGCTCTTAAGTCTTGATAGATATTGGCTTCAGTATCCAAAACATAGATTTCTACGTCTTGCGGTACATTTTCTAGATGATCGATCGTAATTGTATTAATACCATCATCCCTTACATGGATTCCTAATGGTACAACAGTTTCTTGGGTCACGACATTCGTACCTTGGATCACATATTTTTCATCGTCGATCATCCAATACATATCATCTATTTGTTGTTCATTGATAGTTCCATCATAACCCCAATCTACATTTGCCGTAGCATTTTCGTCAACAGTTAGAAGAAGTTGTCTATGTACCTCATTATAAGAATTGAAACCAATCCTGAACTTCATTCTTTCATCTTCTGAGTAATCAATAGTTCTGCTTGCTGATCTAACGAATGTGGATGTAGCGCCTTCTTTAACAAAGACTCTTTGGTCATTTTCGAAATTAACAGTTCCTGAAGAGGCTCCATAAACGAAGAATCCTTGACTTACTGGAATGTATTGTCCAGGAAGTTTTACTGGTGTTCCTCCAGTTCCTACATCAGGATCATTGGTTCCATAAGATGCAGCTCCTGTGCCACCAGAATAATTGTACTGTGCATAACCACCTTGATAGTCACCTAATAGATGCGAACCACCACCCCAATGTTCCCAGAAGTACAAAGTACCTCCTGTTAAAGGATTGTCGCTCAGGAATTCATGTGCATCAATTGCTGATGGATAAGGATTTCCAACTAAATAGTCGTTTCCAGCTGTAATTGTTAAGCTTATATCACCATTATTCGGTTTACCATCAAACACATAGTTTTGAGGTGTAGAAATACTTCCTGTTCCGGGGCCTTTTAAAGTGAACCCTTCACCCGGTGCAATGTTTCCAGTGCTTCTTACTTGTTGCCATGACGCATAATCATCATCTGGTGCGTTCACGAATTTATAGATCCAATAATCAGCAATACTAATTGGGTTCGTATTTGCTCCATCATATCCGCCTATAAAATTTATAGCGTTTGGAGAAGCAGGATTTGTTCCATCTAAGTAAACATCTGGCATTGTAAAGCTGGTGTTATTGGTTGATGTGTTAACTAATCCTACTGGAGAAGACCAATAGTTATAAGTATATAGATCCGCAGTTCCTTGTTGGTCTCGTTCCAAATGCCCAGAACTTGCCGTATCCAGATCACTACCTTGCGTCTGTATTAATTGAGACTCACCCACAAGATCAATTAGACCATCCACCTTTAGGTAATGCGTAATAGCAATACCGTTGTCAGTATTTACGGTTAGCTCATTTGTTGTTACCTCTAAGGCCAGAACAGACCTTGTATCATTGTTCACCGCAGGCAACGACGCATTATTCATGGTTATATTATGACTTGTTTCCACGATATTCCAATCTACCGTAATATTAGGATCCACAATTGAAGGAGATCCTGGGATATACTGCTCAGCACCGCTTAACCATGTTGCATTGGTATCCCAACTACCATTCGTTGCACTTCTATATGGAAGTGGTGACGATTGAAATTCTAGACTAAATTGGTTTGGCTCAGTCAAACTTCCCCGATTTCCATTGCCTGAAACATCATTTAAATGTGTTCCTATATATGAATTCATAGAATAATATGCCAATAGATTTGTCCAGTTTACAACTGATATGTCATTTTTTGTTATCGTATTCGGGACTACTTGACCGTTCACGAAGCTACCGGATCTCTCCAATTCCTGATTCATTACATAATGAAGTTGGATAGGAGTCAATGCAGAATCCCATACACGTATTTCGTCTATATCTCCTTTAAAATAATCTTGAATATTCGCTTTACCCACATATATTGCTCCTATTGCGAATTCAGATCCATTTGGAGAAGGCGAGGTCATGGCCTTAGAATTGTCTAAAACGCCATCGATATATATTCGTGCTATCGTACCATCATAAGTAACAGCCACGTGGTGCCAAACGTTATTTGGAATCGTTGTGTTTGAATCAATGCGATCTGCCGCAGCATTTCCGACGGAAAAACTAACAATATTACTATTGGTAACAAAGAATTTATAGCCTACCGTTCCGTTATTTTTGGCAACAATGGTTTTGTCCGTTGCTAATGCATTAGAACCATCAGGTTTGATCCATGATGATGCTGTGAAGCTACCGCCAAGATTGACTTTATCTCCAACCAATGTATAGTTATCGATACCATCAAATCCTAAATGTCTGTCTTGAACAGATTCATGAGCAACACCGAAAGTGAAGTATTTGGTTCCATCAAAATCGTAAGTACCTTCTCTGGTCGCTTGGCCATTGAATGTACTAGGATCCATAAAAACTGTTTTCAAATTACTAGTGAAATTTGGATCGTCTGAAACTAACATTACATACGAATCGTTACCTACTAAAGGAGGTAGACCAGCAAAGTCAGTCTCGAAAACTGAAATTTCAACTTTACCGACATCATCGCCCGCTGTTTCAACAATTTTCCATTCTCTATTCATTACATCTGTTACCGTAGTTATGGTCGCAGGACCTAAACTTACAGTTATGGAAGTTGCTGAAGAATTGGTATTCTGACCATTATTGCCCCATACAAGGAACTCATTATCTGTACTGAAAGAATTTGGATTAAGATTATTTGTGAGTTCAATATTGTCTAATGCCATGGCAACAATAGAACCATTATTGACACTTTTTGATTGTTTTTGATTTAGGTCCGACCCATCATCTCTTCCAATACCTGCTATATCGAAGTTGTACCCTGTATTTGCAGATACGTCCCAGAATAAGGAATTGTCTGAGGCAACATAGTCTCGACTTGTACCATTGGTTCCAAGTGTAATGCCATATTTAACAGCTAAATAAGAATCGATTCTATTTCGTTCTGTGGCATCATTTTTTCTTGAAGAAAACGTGATGATCTCGACGAGCCTGCCGTCAAGACTTCCCCGATATCCTTCGCTTCTTCCAAGCCAGTAATTAGCATTTGAAACAGTTGCGAATTGAGGCACACCTACTTCTGTATTCACGACATTACTGCCATTATATTCTAGTTCCTGACCATCAACTGGAGAGTTTGTATTATGTCTAGCATTAATGATGCCGACGTTATCGTAATTAATGGTTGTATTAACTTGAGCGACACCATAACCTCTGCTATTAACTGGAGTTGATCCTGATGGAGTGGTTCCGTGTGCATACGAAAGTACTTCATTATTGAATCGAACGGAATATCTTCCGAGACCAACTCCTGTGCCATCTGTCGCTTGGGTGGATGTATCAGAATCAGCACAGAAAATGTCTAAACTTGGAGTTGCGGAAGTGACATTTAAATCTGGTATTACTACAGCATATAGGTCATTCGAATAAAACCCAGTTGCTCCTTGCATCTCATTTCTTGAGGTATCTGTGTATGTGTAATCTACCGCTGCAGTATTATAATCATTGTCAAAATCAACAACTGCATTAAAGTTAACATTGTAGTTTGCATTATCCCTATATGTAGGTTCTTGCCCTGCAACATTAACAGTAGCATGGTTTGATTTCGCTTGATCATACCAAGTTGATAGTCCTGTATTATCGGCTATTCCTGCTCCATCATTAGCTTTTAACCATAATTCGAGGTTAGCTGTGACTCCTCCAGGTCCATCTGTCAATGGCGTCGCACCATATCCTTGAATATAGAATGTAAAGGATGATTCATTAGAATCGTTATTCAAAATCGTTACAAGTGCACTTCTTAATCCACCAGCAATCGGGTCGAAAATGATACTGAAATTTGTTGAGCCACCGGCAGCAATAGGTGTTGTTGGAGCCATGCTTAGAGTGAAATCTGCAGCATTAATTCCTGAAATATTTACGTAAGGTGCTGCCGCTGTAAGATTTAATGGCAAGGTCCCTAAATTGTTAATTGTAAAAACATGGGTATTGGATCCCACAGGGACATTTATATTCCCAAAATCTGTATCATCAAGAGTAGACGGTGTTGAATCACCATTACCAATGGATAAGGCATTCCCTTGAATATCAATTTCTGGTTGAGGAGTAGTAGAGGCTGTTACACTAATATCGTCAATAGCCATATCACTTCTGAAAGCAGATCCTGTAGTACCTGAGAAACGCAATTTTATTGTTTGTCCTATATATGGAGTTAGATCTAGTACCACTTGATTCCAAGCTGTACCACTGTTAGTTTGTACTTGACCTGTTTGATTCCATAGATTCACAGGGAATGTAGTTCCATTAGTGCTAAGGTCGACGTTAAGAGCTCCCATATTGGATCCATACATATGATAGTAAAATGAAAACTGAGCCGAAGTAGCAGCAGTAAGGTCGAAACACGGGCTTTCTAAATTAGCTGTATTGTTATAATTTCCACTTGCTTCAGTATACATGTACCAATTTCCTCCATTGGCACTAGCAGGTCCTGTGCTGCTAGAAGGTGTGCCTCCAGAACGTCTTGACCAATCGAAATTATCTGTTGTGGCTTTTGTCCATTTTCCCATCCCGCTCTCAAAACTTTCGGTATAGGGAAAACTACTTATTGTAGAAGAACATGATGTCGTACAACCACCGGAAACGTTAAAGAATAATGTAGTTCCTGTTTGTATGGCACTTGCACCAGAATTAGCTAATACAGTGACACCACCTGAAGTAATTGTAATATTTGAAGTACCACCATTCCATCCATCTCCATAGGTATCGTACATTAATATGTAGTAGTTATTTCCATCTGGAATACAACCAAGGCTAGTTACTGTCGAATAACTATCGTCACAGCAACCATCATACCCATTGTCAATAGTTGATAATAAGGTACCACCTGGGTTATAAATTTCAACACGATTCTCGGATGACCAATTTGGCCAAGTTACTGAGACATCAACTGAGGATGTTTGAGAAAATACCTGAAAAGATAAAACTGATAAGAAAATTAATAGCAAAAAATTCTTATGATCAATTTTACCACTAAGAGTAAAAGTTTTCATAAGCGTTCATTTAGGTTAGGGGACTAAATTCAGTTTAAAGATAAGTGTATTCATGCTTAAGGGCAAAATTATTCGATGAAACGCACTCAATAGAATGACTTTTCGATGAAATGCAAAAGCCCCGATTTCTCAGGGCTTTGAAGTTTAGTTAAATTGATACTAGATTTGGGGATTGTTACTTAACTAAAACTTTCTTTGATATTTTACCTAACACTGTGCTCAACTTAATGATATAGGCTCCTGTACTTAAATTGTTCACTTTGATGCGGCTAATGTTTTCAGTTGGTATTTCATCAATTACCTGAATGGATTGTCCAAGTATGTTGAATATTTCCATAGAGTCTATTAAGGTAGAAGTAGGGTTTAAGATCACAATATTCTTATTGTCATTGGAATAATGTATTTCAAATGAATCAGAATTATCTTCATCAGCAATATTTAATGTTGGATCCTCATTGTTGAATACAATTTCGAAGCGATCTGTATATTCTCCGGCCAACAAGTAGATTTGATAATTTCCTTGCCTTAAATCATGGAAAATGGCTAGCTCTTTATCATATACATAAATATCCACATCACTTGGCACATTCTCTAATTTGTCAATAGTAATTTCATTCAGACCTTCATCTCTTGTATGGATTCCTAATGGTACTATTGTCTGTAGATCAACTTGATTAGTTCCTTGAATGATATATTTTTCATTATCGATCATCCAATACATATCGTCCATTTGCTCTTCCTTGATGATTCCATCATAACCCCAATCAACATTTGATGAGGCATTATTATCCACTGTCAATAACAATTGTCTATGTATTTCATTTACTGAGTTGAATCCAATCCTCAATTTCATTCTAGTATCTTCTACCTCAGTCCTGGTATTCGAAGCATTCCCGTCTCTCACGAATACAGAAGTAGCACCCTCTTTAACATAAACTCTTTGATCATTTTCAAAGTTAATCGTACCATTTGCTGTTCCAAAGACGAAGAACCCTTGAGCTACAGGAATATATTGTCCCGGTAGTTTTACTGGAGTTCCTCCAGTTCCTACATCTGGATCGTTTGTTCCATAAGAAGCTGCTCCAACTCCTCCTGAATAATTATATTGAGCATAACCACCTTGGTAGTCAGCTAAGAGATGAGAGCCACCACCCCAATGTTCCCAGAAATATAATGTACCTCCGGTTAATGGATTGTCATCCAAGAATTCATGCGAATCCAAAGCAGAAGGATAAGGATTACCTATTAGATAATCGTTGCCCGCATTAATGGGTAGGCTGATATCATTATTGTTTGGCTTACCAGTAAACACATAGTTCTGTGGAGTGGCAATGCCGCCAGTTCCTGCACCTTTCATTGTAAATCCTTCACCAACTAGCATAGTCCCTGCACTTCTAATTTGTTGCCAGAATGAATAGTCAGTGGCATCATTACCACTTTGGTTTGCAAATTTCCATATCCAGTAATCCGCCACGCCAATAGGAGCAGGGTTTCCGTCATAACCAGTAGTAATGAAATTTAGGGCTCCTGGTGCCGAAGGTGTTGTACCCTCACGTAATAAACTTGGTATGGTATAACTCTGATTGTTCGCAGTTGCATTGATCGCGCCTACAGGAGATGACCAATAATTATATGTGTATAGATCTGAAGTGCCTTGTTGGTCCCGTTCCAAGCTTCCTGAACTGGCTGTATCCAATTCGCTATCATCCGATTGGATCAATTGTGATTCACCATCAAGATCAATGATGCCATCCAAGTTGAGATAATGAGATATCGTTAATCCATTGTCACTTGTTATTGATAATTCATTGGCATCTGCCAATAATCCTAATAGTGTTCTATTATCTGCGTTTCCTAAAGGAAGCGACGAATTATCCATAGTTATGTCATGCAAGGTCTGAGCAATATTCCAGTCAACCGTAATGGTATTGTCTACAATTGAAGCGGTACCAGGTTTATAATACAATGTACCATTGACCCATGCTGCATTTGTATCAAAGTCACCATTGGCAGCACTTATATATGGGAGAGGTGCCGTTTGTGCTTCAATATTGAAATTGTTTGGTACGATAAGACTTCCTCTATTATTATTGTCTGAAACATCATTTAAGTGTGTCCCTAAATAAGAATCCATATTGTAATACGCCAATAGATCTGAATATGCTCTTGCACCTACCTCATTCTTAGCTATAGTCGGCGGAATTATTTGACCTTCGACAAAACTAGTTCCAGATTTTTGGATTTCTTGATTCATGATATACCGAATCTCATCAATGCCCAAAGTATTATCCCATACACGCACTTCATCAATTTCTCCATCGAAAAAGTCATATATGACATTTTTGCTTTCATAGATTGCGCCAAGCGTGAATTTCTCCGTATTGGAAGAGGGTGAAGTCATGGCATTGCTAACATCCATTACACCATCGATATAAAGATTAGCAGTAGCCCCATTATAGGTTACTGCAACATGATGCCAAATACCCGTGTTAATAGCGGCGGTTGATCTAATTCTATTAATTGCACCAGCCCCAACTGAAAACTCTATAGTATTATCGTTTCTTATGGCAAATTGATATCCACCAGAGATTCCTCTTTTGGCGAGAATGGTCTTGTTGCTATTTGTAATATTTGATCCAGTGGTTCTAACCCATGCAGAAACACTGAAATCTCCTGTTAAATTAACTCCATCTCCTATCAACGTAAAATCATTTGTTCCATCAAATGAAGAATGTCGAGGTTCAATAGTTTCATGGGCTACGCCAATAGTAAAATATCGACTTCCATCAAAATCATAGGTAATTTCTTGCACAGCTTGTCCATTAAAAACTCCAGAATTCAAGAAAACTGTTTCAACGTTAGAAGTAAAATTCGGGTCATCTGCAACGACCATAACGTATGCATCATTACCTACTAATGCGGGTAATCCTCCAAGATCGGATTGAAAAATTGATATTTCAACAGTTGGCACATCACCACCGCTTTCAACGATTTTCCATGTTCTTAAGGTACGTTGTGTAATCGTCGTCGTGGTAGTTGGACCTAATAAAATCGTAATATCAGATGATGCTGGAGCAACTGCCAATGAATTACCATCATGACCCCAGATCAAATAATCTCGGTTGGCACTGAAGGAAGATGTGTTGGCATTATTTGTTAATGCCACATCGCCTAATCCAATAGCAACTGCAGCTGTAGAATTAACACTTTTTGATTGCTTTTGAATGAAATCTGATGCATCATCTCTTGCTATACCTGCAATGTCATAATTATATCCAAAGTTAATTCCTGAATTCCAAATGATATTTCCACTGGAATCGTAATAGTTCATAGCCGTGCCGTTCACACCTAATGTTATTCCATATTTTAGTCCGAGGTACGATTGAATTTTGTTTCGTTCTGTAGTATCATCTTTTCTTGAGGAATAAGATATTATTTCTACTATTCTTGCATCTGCACTAGCTTCGTAACCCTCGGTTCTCCCGATCCAATAACGAGAATTATTGATATTAGAGAAATCTGGGATATCATTTTGCAAAGTCTCTATATCACTGGCATTGGAGAATAGCTCTTGTTGAGTTGCGGCCGTGTTATTACAAGCGTTTATGATCATAGGTTCAAAAAATGAAGCACCACCAGTATTATGTGTTACCCCATACCCATTACCTGAATTTGTAGTTCCAACGGCATAGGTAATGACTTCATTTGTGAATCGTGCGGTATATGATCCAAATCCAATACCGGTGGCATCAGTTTCGTTGGTTCCTGGATTTTCATCGCCAGCTAGGAGATCCATATATCCGAAAGTACTGTTAACAGTCTGATCGGGCATGACCACGACAAATAAGTCCTGTGTATATAAACCACCAGCACTTTGCAGAAATTGTGTGGATAAATCGTCAAAGGAATAATCACCATCAGGACTAGAATTGACATCATTATCAAAATCAACTACAGGGTTAAAATTCACGTTATTGTTAATGTTATCTCTCCATGTCGGTTCTTGCCCGGCAAGATTAACAGTGGCATCATTACTGAAGGCTTGATCAAACCATGTTCCTAAAGCTTGACCATCGACTGTACCAGCGCCATCATTGGCTTTTAACCAAAGTTGCAGATTGGAGCTAACCCCACCTGGACTTATTGTGATCGCAGTCGCACCGGTACCTTGAATATCGAAGGTATAGGGGTTTTCATCAGAATCATCACTTGCTATATTTATTGTAGCTGTTCTCAATCCTAAAGCAGTAGGTGTAAATGTTATATTAAAGGTAGTACTTGATAGCGCCAAAATAGGATTAGCAGGTATAGCCGTTACTGTGAATTCTGCAGGATTGGTACCAGTAATCGTTACAAATGGAGATGCCCCTGTGAGATTTAGGCCAAGGGATCCTAAATTATTGATTGTAAATACATTGGCCGTAGAACTAAGTACCACTACATTACCAAATTCAGTATTATCTTCATAAGTTGGCGTAGTGTCACCATTGAAGATTATGTTTCCGTTACCGGTCACTTCAATTTCAGGAGCGGATCCTGTACCGTTACCTTGAATATCAAAATTATAAATGGTTTCAC
>RCNB010000916.1_pt1 | contig 19008 bp, 15 predicted proteins | sample 2041321 | NCBI WGS metagenome assembly RCNB01 (sample SAMN09708232, study PRJNA481090) | Marine sediment metagenome, whole genome shotgun sequencing project. | reverse complement strand
ACACCAATGGTTAGAGCACCCATTTCTTTGGATATTTTAGCCACTACGGGAGAAGCCCCAGTTCCGGTACCTCCACCGAGTGTAGTTGTAACGAAGATTAAGTTTGCGTTATCTATGGCTTTCTCGATCTCAACGATGCTCTCCTCTGCGGCTTGAAGGCCTACCTCTGGGAAACCACCACAACCAAGTCCACCGGTTGTCTTGTATCCTAACAGTATTCTCTCGTCTGCCTTAGTGATGCTAAGGTGTTGTGCATCACTGTTAAGTGCGTATAGTTTTGCCCCGACTGACCCCCTCTTCATCCATGAAACGATGTTAGATCCACCGCCACCGACTCCGAGGACGCTAATCCGGGGGATGGATTCTTTGGCTATTTCCTCGATGCTACGTTCTGTGAGAGTAAGACTCACTTCCGTTTCAATTTGCATTCTCTCTACACCCCCGTGTATTACTGATCAGTATTGAAACTCCATAACGATATAGTCGTGTGTAAGTATACTCTACTACAAACAATTAGTCGGAAAACATCCTATAGGGATACTTTCGTTAACAAATACCTCCTTTTGCTAGCTCTTAAAGGTAAACGGTTCTGAAATATGTATGATTCATCTGCATTTTAGCTCAGTAATCTCCATTTTATTACGCGCGAGTGGTTCATGGGGAATCCAGGATCCAGATATCCTCTTAAATAGATTTTAATCCAGTATTAAATCTCCATTTTCTTTTTACTTCAACTGAATTGACTAATTGTTAGGACCCTAAAGTCAGTATATACTGAGATATTTGGGGAAGGTGTAGCTATGCGTTCAGAGGAAAATAAGACCTCCATGGAGTCATCTAACAGTTTAAGTTCAGGTAGAAGTAGTCTTCATGAGGCCAAAGCTCAATTAGCTTCAGCACAGGCTCAGATTGCTCTAATAGAGAACGGAAACCTTGATGAAGCAAGATTGAATTTTGAGGAAGCCCTTGGGATATATAGAGATCTAGGAAAAGAGGATGGTATCGCGGATACACTCTACAATTTAGGTAAAATATATCATGAAATAGGTGAAGACGAGAAAGCAGTGGCCATGCTTAATGAGGCATCTGATAAGTATCGTATTTTAGGCCTCAGGGAAGGTATGGCTGAAATCCTAAACATGCTTGGTGTGATAGAAACTCACCAAGGGGATTATGCTAATGCTGAGGCTCATCTTAAAGAAGCACTCAAGCTCCGTAGGGAGAGAGATGATAAGAGGGGTATGGCTGAGACACTCAGCAACCTTGGAGACATTTTTGAAATAATAGGGGAATACAATGAGGCTCGCATATTCTACCGTCTTGTACTCCAGATCTATCAGAGACTAGGTGATGAGAAAGGAATTCTTAACACACAGTATCATCTTGGGGAAATCCTCATTAAAGATAGAAAATACCGAGAAGCATTAACTCTCATTAATCAGATTATGGAGAAGTATAGTGGCCCAGATGATCCTGACATCCCAGTTGGAGTGTTATATAATCAGGGCTATATAATGAGTGAAATCAAAAAATATGCTGAATCAAAAACCCTGCTAGAATTCGCCCTTAACAGGTATAAAATCGAAAAAGACCACAAAGGCTTGGTAAAAACTTCATATATACTTGGATCTGTCCTGAGAAAATTAAAAGAAGTACCTGAAGCAAAGAAGTTGCTGTTGGAAGCCAGAAAAATCAATAAGAATGTGTCAGATGAGGCCTCTGAAGCGGGAATTCTCTACAATTTAGCTCTCATCCTGAGCGAGGAAGGAAAGACAAAAGAAGCAAAGGAGCATATCAGAGAAGCTCTGGCCATACAGGATAAACTCAAAGATAAAATTGGTGTAGTAGACACCCAATATCACTTCGGAATAATACTTGATAAACTGAAAGAGTATCAGGAAGCAGTTGTATTCTTTGAAGCAGCTCTCAAAGGATATCAGGAATTATACAACCGCGAAGGAATCGCTAATTGTTATAACAATCTAGGAGCAACACTCAGTGAACTGGGTGAATATGAAAAGGCTGAGAAAAATCTAGCAGAATCATTAAATATACTAAGAGAATTAGAGGAAAAAGAGAGCATTGCTAAAACCCTCTACAATCTGGGTGTAATTCAAAGTGAATTAAAGAAATTCGAAACAGCAGAGGAACTTTTCAAAGAAGCATTAGGAATTCAAACCGAATTAAATAACAAGGAAGCAATGGCTGGAATCCTATACCAACTCGGTAACGTTCTCGGAGAACTAGGAAAATTCAAGAGAGCAAGAGGAATCTTAGAGAAAACCTTAGGGATACAGAGGGAACTCGATGACAAAGAAGGCCTTGCATGGACTCTATACAATCTAGGAAACATCACATATCAGGAAGGCAAATACAAAAAGTCTAGAGATTTGCTGGAAGAAGCTCTTGGATTATACAGGGAGTTGGGTAAACAGGATGGAATTGGCCATGTAATCATTACCCTTGGTAGAATATACGATAAACAAGGTGAATATGAAAAATCAATTTCTCATCTTGAAGAAGCTGCAGGTATCTATAAGGAGAATAGTAATGAACATGAGTTAGCGGATACACTCATAAATCTGGGATCAGTTTTCAGCAAGGTTCCTGACTATGAAGGAGCCAAAGGTCACTTCGATGAAGCCCTAGCCATATACTCTAGACTTGAAGATAAAGATTCAATGGCGGTAGCACTCTACAACGTAGCTGTTATGCTTATCCAGCTTGGAGACTATAGAAAGGCTCGTACATACCTTGAGAGCACCCTGGAGATACAGAAAGTCCTCGGAGACAAGGTATCTCTGGCATCCACATATTATCATTTAGGCATAGTATTAGAGCATCAAGGAGATTACGGTATAGCTGTACTCCAATTCAAAGAAAGTTTGAGTATCCAAAGGGAGCAAAATCTGACAGACCATTACTCTGATACACTCTATCATCTAGGCTATAGCTCATATCAGATATTCGAGTACAAGACTGCTGAAGGATACCTCGAAGAAGCACTCAACATTTATGGAGAAAATCAGCCAGAAACCAAAATTTTATCAGAAATCTACTACATTCTAGGCTCAGTGAGTTACCACGAGGGAAACCAGAAACCAGCGATTAAAAAACTTGAGAAAGCTCTGAAATATCAACAAAGTCTTGGTGACAAGGTCAAACAGGCTGATACATTATTCAAGATAGGTAAAGCATCTCAGATGCTGGAGCAGTACAAGAAAGCTAGGAGCACACTTGAGGAAGCCTTAGATCTACAGAGAGAGCTTGGTGACGAGAAAGCATCTGCTGAGACCCTGTATAACCTGGGTTTGATCCTTAGTATACTCAACACATACACGATATCCCAGAAATATATCGAAGAAGGCTTGAATATCTACAGTAAACTCAAAGATGATGAAGGAATATCTAACAGCCAGTATCGATTGGGTACAATCTTTGCTACACAAACTAAATATAAAGACGCATTGAAGCACCTCACACTGGCTCTTGAAATACAGAAGAAGCGACGGGACCGTGAAGCAATCGCCAAGACAATGCATAATCTGGGTTCAGTTTACTATCAGTTAGGTGAAGTGGAAAATGCTAAGACCTACCTTGAGGGCTCATTAGAGTTATTCAGAGTTTCTGGTAGAAAAGAAGACATAGCTTCCACCTTGAATAAACTGAGTGAAATTAATGATCAACAGGGAGTCTCTGAGGCCTCACAGAAATACTTAGAGGAAGCAATGCAAATCTACCGGTCACTAGAACGGAAAGATGTTATGACGAATATCCTGAATAATCTGGGAGTCAAGAAGGGGGAGCAGGGTAAGTATAATGAAGCCACCAAGTACTTCCAGGAAGGATTATCCATCGAAGATGAGAACGCAAAGGTGAAGGGAGTTCTACTCAATAACATTGGAGTGGCACTGAACCTACAGGGTGAATTTGAGAAATCAATTTCAAGTCTGAATAGTGCGCTCAGAGTTCATGAGGAAAACGAGGATAACATCAAAGTTATTGGTACTCTAAACAACATTGCAGTTACCAAAAGTGAATCTGGGAATATATCTGAAGCTGAAAAATATCTAACTACAGCATTGCATGAAATCCAGCAAGTAAAAAATGCTGGTGGAAGGGTAAGTGGAGGATACGTACTAGCTGTTCTGGATAATATGGCTAAACTACGTTTTAGGTTAAACAGCCTCATTGATGATTTATTCGGATATGTAGACCAAGATATGGACATCAGTAGTATAAGAGTCATGAATGGATGGTGGACCATCAAGAAAGGTTATGAGATGGTTGAAAAAGGAAACTTTAGTCGGGCTAGTGAATTGATTACAGAAGGCGAAAAAATGATGAATGAAGGTGGAGTTTTCGCATTGTCTCATAGTATATGGCAGAACTTGAAGGGGGATGAAAGCTATGTCTATTAAAAAATATATCAGTGAAGGCATAGAGAAGAGGAAGGTCATCGAGGAAATACAGAGTATTATCCTAGATGAAGATGAAAAAGCACATAGACGTGGACGTAATGAACAGTCTGCACCCGTTTTGATGAAATTACTGATCAATATAGGAAATCAGGCGTATACACTGGGAGACATTGAAACCTTCGAGTCATTCGCATCATCACTCTTTGAACTAATGGATTATGAAATAGTAGGTGTAGAGAGCGAAGAAATCTTCAAACATATACGTAACTTTGTGCTCATGTCCACGCACAGCCACAACATATATCTCTACTCAATAATACTTGAGAAATTTGCGGGAAGCCTTATTCAGACCAAAGACGCTGAACTGGTCAACAGTTATCTTCAGATATTAAGGGAACTCGCTTTGGGTTCTATAACTAATAACTTTGAACTTGGGGTCCTTGAAGTCGTAAACACATTCAAGACAATTAACGAATATTTCCTAGGAAACAGGATGTATATCAGCAGTCTAAACCTGAAGAACTTGATGGTAATGCTCATCTACTCAGCTGAAAAGTATCAGTATGATCAACTAAAAGCCAAAATCCTTGATGAAACAAGAGACTTTCTCAAGTTTCCAACAGCAGAAATTAACCATAACCCACCACAAATGCAAGTAACAAAAGCCCAGGTAGAGATTCAACCAGTCGCATAGAATCACTAATTATTAACTTTCTGTACCAAGTTTTTATCACATAACTTTTTATGCAGTTTCAATGTGGTATGAATCAATGCAAACAGAGTACACGTCTCCAAGCTATAAAGCAGAGAGCTACCACTGCCCCCACTGTGGAGTCTACGCCAAACAGGACTGGTATGAAGTTTTCGTGCAGAATTCACCGATGGACGAATCGGAAGAGGATATGGCTCTAAGCTATTGCAGTAACTGTAGTAACTATTGTGTATGGGTTAAAGGTGAAATGGTGTATCCTAATGGGTCTACTGCACCCTTACCCCTTCAAGATACTCCAGAGGATGTACTGGAAGATTATTACCAAGCAAGGGAGGTCCTTTCGTATTCAACAAGAGCAGCTTCTGCACTTTTAAGACTAGCATTACAGAAACTGATATCATATCTGGGTAGAGAAGGAGATAATCTAGAGGACTCCCTCACAAATTTGAAGCGAAAGGGACTGGACGCTAAGATACAGTCTGCTCTTGAGTCAGTTAAAATGACGGGAGTAGAAGCTATACCTCCTGGAGTACTCGATAAAGATGATGATAAAGATACAGCTATGGTTCTCTTCAACATAATCAACCTAATAGTAGACTCTATGATCACCCAACCACGTAAAGTAGATGAGTTGATGAACCAACTGCCGGGCAAGAAGAAGAAACATAAGGACTATGTTTTTAGGGCTAAAATCGGCTAGAAAGTAGTTATAAATTTAGATATAACTTTTTCAGCTTCCTCACGTGTATCTAGTCCTTCCAGAATGATAACTCCACTTTTCAGGATACTGGACTTCAATTTTTTACCTGTGAATGTAGTTCCCAGTTTCCCTTGCACATCAATATTGTATCCTGATTCAATCAGGTGCGAATTAATGGATTCAAGATTTACATTCAGATCTTCATCAGGAGAGAATACAAAGACCCTCTTACCATCCCTTCCACATATTTCTTGAAGAAATGGAGTATCCAGTTTATTAGGGTTTGAGGAAAAACCGCAAACGGAGCAGGTTTTAACACGGCTAATACCTATTCGTTCAAAGGACAAGTCTCCGAGATCACAATATAATAACTGACCTTTAAGATTTGGATCTAAATCAAGAAGAATACGGATAGTCTCGGAGACCTGTATACTAGCTATTATGCTGATAATGGAGGGATGTACGCCACTGGTTGCACATGTAGGTAGGTTGCTATCATCGATGTTTCCTTGAAAGCATTCAAGGCAGGGAGTCTCTCCAGGTATTATCGAAGTGCAGTTTCCAACATTCATTATAACTGCCCCATAAATCATCGGGATCCCCAATTTAACACATGCTCTATTCAAGGCATACCTAGCAGACATACTATCAAGACAATCAACCACCACATCAAACCCTTTAATCAGCTTTTCAGCATTACTAGGTTTTAGAGACATTGGCACTGGGTCCACCTCAATAAAGGGATTTAGCTTTTTAATTCGCTCTGAAGCAGCTTCAACTTTTGGAAGCCCCAATTTATCAATATCATAAATATGCTGCCTCTGAAGATTGGACATCTCTACAACATCACGGTCTATTAACCGTAGATATCCGACACCCATGGAGGCAAGTTGAATACATACAGGACTTCCCAACCCACCGACACCAACAATACAGACGCGGCTACGCTTCAGCTTTCTCTGGCCATTAATACCAAAATCTCTAAGTACAATTTGGCGGGAATAATACTCTAACTCGTCATCTGAAAACCCGGATACATCCCTTGATTCCATTTGTATCTCATGAAAATACATCAATACCATGATAAAGTATTCTCATTTTCCTCTGGATTACTAGTTGAAAAAAGAAAAAAACTGGCAAAAAGAGGAGACCAAAGATTAGTACATAATCTAGATGTTTGCATATTCCTATTAAAATAAGGGTTAATATTTTTCTTATATTGCTCTCTTTAACTTATATATTATCGGAAAATGTGTTTTTTTAATATATATAAGTCAAAACATGGATTTAACATACATAAATATTAACATGTTAACTACAAAATAGTGCCTAAAAACAATAAATCGCATCTGAACAAGACTATACTCAGTGGATATATATTTCAAGGAGCCTATAGTATGCAAACCGAGATGAAGACAGAGGTTGTACTTTGCCCAAACTGCAAGGAGGAAGTACCAAAAACCTTGTACTGCCTAAATTGTGGATACCCTCTCTATAAAATGCAGTCATCCCCTGCTATAAAGGATGAAGAAAAGAAAACTGAGGAACTGGTTTCAGAGCCTGAAACAGTTGCGCCAGTAGTTGAGGTTGAAGAGAAAACAGAAAACACGATAACAGATGATTTCTCAATTGACAATGTCATGGATGAAGTAGAAAACATCAGTATGGAACCCGAGCCAACTCCACCAGAGGAACCTATACTTGTTGAACCAGAACCTATGGTATCAGCACCAGAACCGGTTACAATTGAAGTTGAACCAGTGGTTGAGGACGTTACAATTACGGTTGAACCTGAACCTGTTTATGTGCCTGAACCAGTAGTATTGGAACACGAACCCATAGTAGCTGAACCAGAGCCAGTTTATGAAGCTGAGCCTACTCCAGTTTATCAACCAGTTGTCATTAAACACACGCCAACACCTATAATGGAAATAAAAACAGAGCCTGAACCACTCGTAGTATCACCAGAGCCAATATACACAGCACCCGCTGATCCCGTATACGAACCTGAGCCTTTGGTAACAGAAGAACCAGAACCTGTTATCGAAGCTGCACCGGTTGAAGCCGAGCCCATAGTTTCAGCGCCAGAACCAGTTGTTGAAGCGGAAGTAGTAAGCACTCCAGAAGTAATCATTGAACCAGTGGTGGAAACAACAAATATGATGGACTACAACCCGGATCCTGCCATTAAAGAGTTGATGGAAGACTTTTCGAAGAACCTTTCAATGAAGATACGGCTTGTAGACCTTCTCAAGAGTGGAGAGGTCAAGAAAGAAACATTCAACAGACTATTTGAAAACTACCTCGCCCGAGGTGACCACCTCATGAACAGCAGAAACGAAATGCTTGAACGAGTCAAATATGAGTTAGAGTCAAAAGAAAAATCATACAACGAAACAAAAATAGGACTAGAAGAGCTGAAAATCAAGAAAACCATAGGAGATGTCTCTGAAGGAGAATACAGTGCAAAATCACCTGGACTTAGTTGGGATATCAATAAATACGAGAACGAGGTCAACCAGAAGAACGCAGAGATCGTTTACCTCAGTGACATAAGCCGAGTAATGAATGAAGGGGAGATCACCGAATTAGTACAGAAAGGCAACAATTGCCTTGATGGATTAGACCAATTGGCCTACTCTAACATCCTTGACCCGGAAACAGCGGGAAGAGTTAGGGTCTCTATAGAAGAAGCCATCGCCTGCCTCAAAGCATAATTTTTTCTTTTATTTTTTTTTAGTAACAAGTTAACAGGTTTCTAGATGCATTTGTTATAGTTAGATTAGTGATATGAGTATTAGACAAAAGATTAGGTTTTATTCAGAAAAATATTATCGCATTATTGAAGAAAAGGATGAGTCTACTCATCAGGTGAGTCATCGTCTTCGTCGAGGTCAAAATTCAGATCCTCGAGAGGGACTGGTGGAGGAGTCGTGGCTAGTGTATAACCAATCCATGCTACAATTAACAAAATAGCTGTGACCGCTAGGAAGGCTGAAGCCTTGAGTGTTAAATCTGCCCACTCTGTAATGAATAGTAACCAAAAGTATATTCCAATACCAGTGAGGCTGCCTACCAGCATTGCTCCACCAATAATCTTGTCATTGCTCATATTATCACATCTAATCGTTCTGAACTTAAGTATTATTCTAATTTATTTAATATTAATGAATTCCAAGAATTTTCTCCAACTATATTATAAATGAAATTTTGGTTCAAATGATTTTATTTTAAATCCATTCTTATATGGTTTATTGCTTTATTAAATTAGTATATATTAACATAATTATAGCATAAATCTGTATTTAGAACACGAAATATGGTATATGTTTTATATTCTCATTACATGAAACGTTATTGGGTAAAGAAATGAAAACAAAAAAAGCATTATCCATAATACTACTAATAACACTATGCATCCCAATGCTACCGGCATTAGCTGAAGAAGTAAATAAACAAGGTCCTTGGGCTGATGAACTATTCTTCAAAATTTACTTGAGTCCTGAACCAGAATATCTTGCACTCAAAACTGGAGAAATTAATCTAATGGACTGGGAACTACCGGCTGAGAAAGTAGCCGATGCTCTCCTCGACCCTAAAATCGTAACAGCTAGTACTGCAGATCTTGGATATTATCTAATAGACCTTAACTGTCAACGATGGCCAACTAGTGACGTACACTTCAGAAGAGCTCTTGCTCATCTAGTGGATAAATCTAGAATTGAAACAGATATACTACAAGGCTTCGGATATAAACTCGATAGTCCTGTACCAGTAGTCCTAGGTGGTTGGAGCAATCCAGACATTCGAAGATACGTATATAATGTTGATCTAGCTAAAGCAGAACTTGCACTTGGGGGTTTTGTAGACACCGATGATGACGGTACCTTGAATGATCCTCTGACGGGAGAAAACATGGCACCCGTAATCTTCTATATAAGAATCGATGACCCTGAGAGAAAGCAAGCAGGAGAATGGTTAGCTGCAGAAGCTAAAGCCGTAGGTATACCAATTGAAGGTGAACTTGCAGTCGAAAGAGCAGTTTGCTCTCAAGAAGTAATGCTAAGCTCTGCTGGGGAATGGAACGTCTATACAGGTGGTTGGGGTATCAGTAGAGATCCTGATCATTTAGCAGACTTTTACCACAGCAAAGAGTTCGATCCTGAAGCTATTGGCGGTTGGCGTGGATATAACTATCCAGGTTTCGTTAATAGCACGTATGACATATATGCAGATCTTGTAAAAACAGCTAGTACATTCGAAGAAGTGAAAGAGGCCGCGTTCATGTGCCAAGAGATCCTAGCCGAACAATTACCTGGGATCCCGATGTACGGTCATATCGGAGTAAAGGCATATAGTGTTGAATGGACAGATCTCGTAAACGCAATCGGCGATGGCATTAACAGCTGGTGGAGTACATATAATATGCATCCAGTAGATCAAGAGGGTGGAAGGATTGAATATGGTATTAAATCCGACATCGAGACTCTTAACCCTTTGACAGCAACTTGGACTTATACTTGGGAAGTACTTGATAAGATATTTGAGTACACCTATACTAACAATCCATTCGATCTTTCAGAAGACTGGGGTTGGTTAGCTGAATCTTGGGAGATCGAAGATTGGACAAGCCCTACAAATGTATCCGGAACGAAAGTAACATTCAACTTTGTAAATAACGCTACTTGGCATGATGGAACTCCATTCACTGCTGAGGATGTGAGATTTTCATACGACTATATGCAAACTTACGCAGTACCTAGATATATGCCATCTGTACAATTTGTAGAAAAAATGGTGCTAGTTGATGACTATACTTTAGAAGTATACCAGAATACTACAAGCTACTTCGCTTTCCACTATCTAAATGGGGTACCTATACTTCCAAAACATATTTGGGAGAATGTAGGAGCCGATTGGCAGGATTACGATCCAGTTGCGGAAGGGGAGTTAATTGGGCTTGGCCCATGGAAGTTTGTATCGTACGTACCAGGTGAATATGTTCACTTAGTGGCGAACGGTGAATACTGGAAGTTCCCTGACAGATTCTATCAAGGTTTATCATTGGCTCAGATCCAACAAGCTGGAGAAATAAGCAAACTAAAAGCTCAACTTGATGCGGCAGCAGCAGCAACTGAAGAACAAGCAGAAAGCATTGGAGAATTAAGTGACCAACTTAATGAATACCAAGCAACTACAATTGCCCTATTAGAGGCAAGTTCAGAAGACATGGATTCTATTACAGATAACATTGGAACTATTGATAGTAACGTTAACTCACTGAGTAGCGACATATCAGACCTTGAATCAAAAACTGTACAACTTGAATCAGGCTTAAGCAGTGCATCAAACATCGGATATGCATCCATTGGATTAGCAGTAATCATAGGATTAGTAGCTGTTTACTTATCTCGAAGAGAGATGTAAAAAACAATAATTATCCCTTTTTTTTTATTTATTAAACGCATTACTAGCCAAGATTTTTAATTACTGAGGTATACTTCCATGATAATCAGGGGATGTTAAGTATTGTCTTTAAGGAAGTATCTTTTGAAAAGGATAGTTTACAGTGTACTTTTACTTTTCTTTGCACTTTCTATTAACTTCATCATATTTCGAATGGCTCCTGGGGATCCCATTCAGGTTGTAGCCAGTGGTAGTAGACTTGAACCTGAGATGGTACAACGTTTAATAGAACTCTGGGGGTTAAATGAACCATTAAACGTCCAATATATTAGGTATCTCCAGTCAACTCTTACATGGGATTTTGGGTACTCTTTTTACTCACTAGAACCTGTAGGCAGAGAGCTCTGGGAGAGACTGCCAAACACGTTGATACTAATGGGAGTTTCATTAATATTTGCCGCAGGATTCGGAACATTGTTCGGAATCTACGCTGCATATAAGAGAGGAAGTTTATATGACGTGACTGTTGTTTCAGTTTCTCTATTCAGTTATGCCCTTCCCACTTTCTGGATGGGTTTACTTATGATTTACATTTTTGGGTATGTCTTTGCTATTTTTCCATTAGCAGGTACAATGTCAAGGCCCCCCCCATTAGATCCCATTTTAAAAATATTTGACTTAGCTTGGCATCTATTCCTGCCTGCTCTTACCCTCTTCCTCTTCTCTTATGGTAACTGGTTACTCATGATGAGGAGCACAATTCTTGAAGTCCTACATGAAGACTACATTACAACAGCTAGAGCCAAAGGAGCAACAGAGAGAATTGTTCTATTTCGTCATGCGTTTAGAAATGCTATGCTCCCACTAGTTACCAATATTGCTCTAACTATACCAGGAATTCTTAGTGGAGCTATACTTACTGAAACGGTCTTTTCTTGGCGAGGTCTTGGACTCTATACATGGAATGCGATACAATTCAACGATTATCCTGTTCTTCAGGCTCTCTTTTTCATATTCGCTTTGGTTACTGTATTAGCAAATTTAATTGTTGATATTATTTACGGATTAATAGACCCGAGGATTAGATATTAGGTGAATAAAATGACAATAACCTCTCCTAGGCGTAGAAGATTTAATCTACTTAAAGAACGATTCATGGGATTTTGGAGCAACTATAAAAAAAATAAAAAAGGGTTATTTGGAATAGGGATTATAGTTTTCTTTATTTTATTTGCTGGCTTCGGACCATATTTAACAGAGAATGATCCCGTAAACGATTGGGATGTAGGCGGGAGAAGGGTGCCCCCTGCATGGTTTAGATATCTTCCAGGAAATGAACATCTAGTCCCAAATTTACATCCCATAGAGAATGCGGGGTTTTCTTCATCGGATACTATCAACAATTGGGATATTGAACCAAGTGTTCATGATTCTATTGATATTGACTTCTCACAGATGGGATACGAATATGGTAGTGGTACTGGATCGTTAAAAATAACTCTAAACAGGGATGCTGGTATGACTCAAAATATTGATCTGAAAATTTCTGAAGATTTTCTATGGGATTATGATTCTAATCCAAAGAGATTTAGCATGAATATAGCTCTAAAATTAGAAGGAGCTCTGGGAGTAATCCTAAACATTGATCTTGGGTTACGGGATACAGAAGGAATTGAGCACATACTCTGGGAGAAAAGACTATCATCTGATTCTGATTGGTTCAAGCCTGAATATTTAGTGGACTCTTATTCAATTAATGTTAAAATGAAATATCCTGATGGCGTATTTTCAGATCCAGCTAGCATAATATTCAATGGCACGGGAGAATACGAATATTTCCTCAAAGTCTCATTTGATGATATAGACCATGAATCTAATGTAGAAACTATTCTCTATGTAGATGATATTGATTTAACATTAAAGGGAACTAGTTATGGATTATTGGGAACTGATCAATGGGGTAGAGATGTGTATAGTCAGTTGGCCCATGGAGCTAGAATCTCGCTCCTTGTAGGTCTTTTATCAGCAATAATCTCAGTTAGCATAGGACTTGTAGTAGGATTATTTGCGGGATTCATGGGGGGGATGGTGGATGAAGTTGCGATGCGTTTTGCAGATATGTTACTCGTTATTCCTCTACTTCCATTGCTTTTAATTTTAATTGCTATTCTTGGACAGAGTGTTTGGAATATAATTATGGTTATAAGCGTTCTAGGATGGATGAGTTTTAGTCGTTTAATAAGAAGCCAGGTTCTCAGCTTGAAAGAGAGGGCGTTCATTGAGGCTGCAAGGGCATCGGGCGGTTCTACTATTCACATTATTCTTCGACATGTCCTACCAAACGTTATGGGACTAGTTTTTGTAAGTTTAGCAACTAGTGTACCAGGAGCTATAACATCAGAATCTGCGCTAGCATTCCTAGGGCTAGGAGACCCTCAAATTATGAGCTGGGGACAGATGCTCCACGATATAGTATTTTATGCTGCGATTAAAGAGCTATATTGGGTTATACCTCCAGGTCTCTGTATTGCCCTTCTCGCAGTAAGCTTTGTAATGATGGGATTCTCGTTAGATGAAATACTAAATCCTAGACTTCGGAGGCGCTAAGAGTGAATTTATTAGAAATCAAAGATCTAAAAATATACTATGAAACATTACAAGGTGTTGTTAAGGCTGTTGATGGAATCGATTTTATAGTAAAAAAAGGGACATCAGTTGGACTTGCAGGAGAATCAGGATGCGGAAAAACTACTTTTGGTTTATCTCTGCTAAAATTATTACCAGAAAATGGTACTATACAAGGGGGAAGTGTTCATTTCGAAGAACAGGACATCTATTCAATAAGTGAAGATGAGTTTAGGGAAAATGTTCGTTGGAAGGAGATCTCTATGGTCTTTCAAGGTGCAATGAATGCTATGAACCCGGTTTTCAAAGTAGAAGATCAGATTGCGGAAGCAATCAAACTTCATGATAAAAAAGTTAGACGGAAGGAAGCTCGTGAAAAAGCTAGAAATCTACTAAAAATAGTTGATGTTGATCCGACGATGGGCAGTCATTATCCTCATGAGTTCAGTGGAGGTATGCGCCAAAGAGCTATGATAGCCATGGCACTGGCATGTAATCCAAAGCTTGTAATAGCAGATGAACCAACGACAGCTCTCGATGTAATTGTACAGAAACAGCTCATGGATTTATTATTTAAATTAAAAAAGGATTTAGATCTATCATTAATCGTAATTAGTCATGATATATCAGTTCTAGCTGAATTATGTGATTATTTGAATATTATGTATGCTGGACGAATAGTAGAATGGGGCGAGATTCATGATATTTTTAATAATGTACAGCATCATTACACACACGGTCTAATTAGCACGTTCCCAACAGTACATGATATTGATAGGATTAGGAAATTTGAGTACATTCCTGGTTCACCTCCAAACCTAATCGACCCTCCGTTAGGTTGTCGGTTCCACCCACGATGTTCAGCAGCCACAAATATCTGTAGACAGGAGCCACCTCCTAAACTGACTAAAATTCATGATAATCACTATGTCGCATGTCATCATCCTAGAGGTGAAAAAGTTTGACTAAAGAAGTTTTAATTAAAGTTAGAGATTTAACAAAATTATTCCCTGTAAGAAAAGGGTTTATCAATACAATTCTCTCACGGGAGGATATTAATGTACACGCAGTTGACGGTGTATCATTTGATATTATCGAGGATGAAGTTTTAGGTCTCGTTGGAGAAAGTGGATGTGGAAAAACCACACTTGGGCGATTACTTATACGACTTATAGAGCCAACTAGTGGTGATGTCTATTATAAAGATACGAACATTACAGATCTAAAACAAAGTGAGCTTAGAGATATTAGAAAAAAGATGCAGATAATATTTCAAGATCCCTACGAATCACTCAACCCACGTATGACAATATTGGATCTTGTGGGAGAACCTTTAGAGATTAATGATCGTATCGAAAATGAAGAGGACAAAATAAAACAGGTATCAGAAATATTAGAGCTAGTGAAGTTAACCCCCGCTGATGATTATCTCTTTAGGTATCCTCATGAACTAAGTGGGGGTCAAAGACAAAGAATAGCAATCGCTCGAGCCCTAATCATTCACCCTGATTTTGTTGTTGCAGATGAACCAGTCTCTATGCTTGATACATCAACTCGGGGGGAAGTACTAAACTTAATGATGGAACTCAAAGGGTTAACACGTTCCTATCTTTTCATAACTCATGAACTCGCTGTTGCAAGACACTTTTGTGATAGAATAGCAATTATGTATCTTGGTCGCATCATGGAAATGGCAAATAGTGATGAGATCGTGAAAAATGCTGTTCACCCCTATACTAAAGCCCTAATTGAAGCAACACCGGTACCCAATCCATCAGCTAGAAAAGATAAAATAAATATAAAAGGTGAGGTTACAAGCCCAATAAATCCTCCAAAACGGTGTAGGTTCTTTGCTAGATGTATTTATAGTTCAGAAATATGTGCTAAGATAGAGCCTGAACTAGTGGATATCGGTGGGGGTCATATGGTTGCATGTCATCAGGTAAATCTTTAGAGGTACTTATTTCTTAATACCTGTCCAAGGAAGCAACCAAGTAACCCTAATGAAGATATCAGAATTATAGAAATGGTCAATGGTTGAAGGGCTCCAGCAATAACTATGGGTGCTAATTGTGGTTCAAGGACACCAAGGAAAATGGGCAGATAAAGAAGGAAAAATACTAATAAAATAGACATAGCAATGGAAAGAATCCAATACTTCAAAGCTTGTTCAACATTAGAATACAAGGAACAAGCTAACATAGATACAATTAGTAACATCATATACGAGAAGGGGTGTACATTACTGTTTTCAACAATAAGTAGTGAAAACTGGAAATAACTTTGAAATAATGCCCAACCAAAGGCAATAAAGATTGAGCGACTTGATATTTTCATATGGGATCCCCTATCATATCTACAAGAGGATGCTAAGGTGTTTAAATCTTATATCCGTATAAACATATTAACTTTTTATGAATACTTCGCACGGACGACGTAAACTGGTCTCCTACACATTTATCATCATAGTTGCTGCATCATCATACCTTCTCTTATCAAATTTATCAGATTATATAGGACTCCTTACCTCAATGAATTCTTTAGAGTTCTCATTAGAAGAGATGTCACATAAAAGTAATCTTGATACAATGAATGTAACACTAAGGTTTAGAATCCTAAATCCAACAGTATATTCGCGTTTAAAACTCTCTTCTATACAATGTCAAATCTACCTTATTTCAGATAATAATGAAGTTTTTGTCGGAGCAACTGCATATGCACCATCCAAGGAGATGTCCCTTGAATCAGATATAGAGAACATTGTTATTACTAATCTCATATTTTCTAAAGGAAGTAGAGAAATATTACTCCAAGATCCACCGGTACTAGAACTTAATTGGAGAGTCAGATGCACCCTAAATCTTTTGAATCCACTGAGAAAATACTACCAAAATTATAATATCGAAATAACAAGTACATCTATTGAATAAAACCCCATTTTCGTTTTTGTGGTTTTATTAAGAATACTCCTTTGACTGGTAGAATTTTGTCTCTAAGTAATTTATCTTGTTGTTCTTTATCAAGATGTGTATGAGAATTTAAAAAATTTTTCTGTTCTTCCTCACTTAATAGAGATATGGGGTTTTCCCAAGTATTTTTCAGCCAAACTTGGTCATCTTTCTTTAATTTTTTCTTTATCCGGGTATTTTCTCTCATTACAGAGAAATAGCTATAACTATACTGGGTTAGAAAAAGCAAACCAAATGTGAATGAAGAGAGTAAGAAATTGTTTACTCCATACTGGAACAGGATATCTTGTAACCCCGCTCCGCCTATGCCTTTTCCACTTGTATAAAGAGTAAAAACACCCTGATAATGCCATTTTATTAGAATATTAGCTTCAACTATTGCAGGGGAAACCCAGGGTATTATGGATGCAAATCCAATATAAGCGGGTAATCTCTCGAAAGTTACTGATTTCTCGAAGAAGATGTCATATAAAAATAATAATAGGACTTCAAGAAAAACAAAGTTTGATAATGTTGGAAGATTATAAGCGGTATTTAATTTGTAATAAATACCGATTGGACTAACAACTACTAGATATGACGTTAACACTACAAATATTATCGATGTTATTATGAAAAGCCATATTTTCAATTTATTTGTGTAAAAGGTTGCATACATTTCAAATAAAAACCATATACAAAGTGACCAATTTAAGAAGAGAAGAGGATGTATAGGAATTATATTTGTATGAACATAAATAAGGAATAACTGAAAAAGTATTAAATATGAATATCGATTAGTAAAGATTTTTTTTATTATCTGTGTGTTCATCAATGATCACAGATTGATACCTCATAAAAAATATTACCTTTCAAAATTTCAGACTCATAAATTGCTATGGCTCATTTTAGATATGTTAAAAAAATCGTATTCAGAAATCAACAACTATCAATAATCAACTGGATATTTGATGTGTTTGACATTTATGAGGATACGAGGTGTCGTGCTGTTAATCGTACAGCTTCTTCACTGTTATATTTAGGTTTCCAGCCATGTTTTTTAAGGTTGGACATGTCAAGTTGCATGATCTTGACGTCTCCCTTCCAACCTCGGCCACCATCTACACCGCCAGTAGTACGAATAGCTACATTTGATAACTTCATCTCATCGATGACAGTTTCAGATATTTTCATCACTATCATTCGATCATCTGAGCCGATATTAAATATGTCAACTTGTTGATCGAAGCTTTGGAGACTCGTCAACATTCCAGTTATACAGTCATCGATGTAGAGGTAGGATTTAGACTGGCTTCCATCTCCTAATATTTCAAGCTCTGCAGGATTTGCATTTAGTTTATTTATAAAATCGTATATTACGCCATGATCGCTTCTTGGTCCAATGACATTAGCAAGCCTAAATATCGCTGCTCTGAAATTGAACATCGCTGAATATGAACAGATCATAGCTTCAGCTGCAAGTTTTGAAGCCCCATAGTTGGAAATGGGTTTCAGTGGGGCATAAGTCTCAGAGGTAGGTATTACTGATGGTTCCCCGTATACCGTAGATGTTGATGTAAACCCGAGGAATTGTATCTCACCATTTTCACGGATGGCCTCAAGTAAATTAAAAGTCCCCTCAATGTTCTGGGTGAAATGATCCATGGGACTTGCTTTATAGCTTCTAACTTCAGGATTTGCCGCCAAATGATACACCGCTGTACAGCCATTTAATGCAGACTTAATTGAGGAAAGGTCGAGGAGATCCCCTTCGAAGAATTGAAAGTTAACATCCTCACTCCACTGAGCCAGATTTGATAATTTTCCAGCACTTAAATTATCAAAAGCCCTAACTTCATATCCCTTGGACATTAGATGGTCCACGAGGTGGCTGCCGATGAATCCTGCTCCCCCTGTAACTAAAATCTTCAAAGATATATCCCCAATTTGATGTTTAACGTTTACTTCTATTGGGGTTATAAAGATTCAGGATTAGATTGTAGTTTTTACTTAATATTTTTAGAATAAGTTATTACGCGTGCGTATTTCTTGTGCTGTTGCAGTTTTGAATAAGTACTGTATCTCGTCCCTTTCTGTTGCATTCATCATTTTTGTGCCTTCTGTAAATCGCTTTATTGTAGTTTAGCACCACCTTCCATTTGACCATGTTTAAAATTTCTCGGTTTGAGAAATTTT
>RCNB010000915.1_pt1 | contig 19010 bp, 17 predicted proteins | sample 2041321 | NCBI WGS metagenome assembly RCNB01 (sample SAMN09708232, study PRJNA481090) | Marine sediment metagenome, whole genome shotgun sequencing project. | reverse complement strand
GGCCCCGCAACGAAGCCCAGCTCCGCGCAACCCCGCCGCAATCAACCGAGTTACGCTGGTCTTTCCGCGTGTGCCATTCACGTGAATCCGAATCGGAATTCGCCTGAGTCGCGCGCGATGCAGGATCAGCTCGAGCACCCCCATCACGATGAGGACGCCGCACGCTATCAACAGGATGACAATCTCGTTAGACACTTGCCTGGCCCCCGGGATGGTTAGAAATCCCCCGAACGCCAGCCTCTTATCAGCTCGCGTCCCTCTAGCAACCCCGCCGTCCTGGCGTATCTTCGAAGTGTGCAGGAGGCTTTCTCGCAGTTCTGCGGCGCAGCAACCGGGAATGCGACTACTCCTTAAGGGCTGAACAGAATTGTAATCAACTGTCGCCGCACTTGAAGCTCGGATCGGCCACGACAGGTGGGTGGCCCGAGCCGACCGACAAGAAGAGCGAGGCGCCTAGACTGCGCCGATCGCCTCGAGGTGTTGGCACGTTCGCTCGATGCCTTCCTCCACACTCACCGACGGGTTGTAGCCGAGCTCGCGACGCGCCTTCTCGATACTGAAGTAGTGGTGGGTGCACATGTAGCGAATGGCGAAGCGGGTCAGGCCGTCTTCCGCGTTGAGAGTGCCGCCCTTGAGCGTATCGATGCCTTCTTTCACGGTCGCGATGGCGTAGACGAGCGACTTGGGCGCGGTGTATTTCACGGGGGGAAAACCCAGTCGCGCGGCAACCTTGCGGATGAAGTCCCAGAACGGCATCGGCTCGCCGTTGGTAATGAAATACGCCTGCCCAGCTGCGATGCTGTTCAAGCCGTCTTTGGCGAGCGCCTCGTCGGCGAGCAAGACCGCGTCGGTCATGTTGCTCACGTAAGTGTAGTCCGAGAGCCAAACTCCTCGGCCGATCTGAACGCGCAGCTGCCCGTTGCGGCCCTTCTCTATGAGCGTCGGCATAAAGCGATTGTCGCCTGGCCCAAAGACCACATGGGGGCGGAGCGCGCAGGTCGCCATGCCGCCCTTGCCGTTGTCCGCGAGGGATAGCTTCTCTGCCGCGATTTTGCTGTCGGCGTAGGGCGCTTGAGAGACCGATGAGTACGGCAAGCTCTCGTCGCCGTTCTCGATGTCTTTGCCCTCATAGACGACGCTCCCAGAGCTGATGTAGATGAAACGCGCGACCCCGTTCTTGCGCGCGGCCTCCAACATGTTTTCGGTGCCTCCGAGATTCACCGCCCAGATCACATCTTTCTTGTTTTGCTTCGTGTGAACGAGGGACGCGTTGTGGATGACCGTGTCGACGCCGCGGCACGCCTCCATGACGGCTGCTTTGTCGGTGATGTCGACGCGGCGGAAGTCGACGCCTTCGACGGGACACTCCGGCGCCAGGTCGAGAACGATCACTTCATCGCCCCGAGCCTTCAACGCGCGCGCAATCGCAGCACCGACGAAGCCGCAGCCTCCCGTTACCAAACTGACCGTCATGTCTTACTCCACTGTTCCGAAGATGATGTCTGGCAAGGGCGTGATCGACGCGTAGTTGCCGGAAAGCATGCTGTGATGGTGCCGGTCATGTTTCGCTGCAAGAAGGCCTAACGTCTTGAAAGGGAAGTGTGGGATGTCCAGGCCGGCGTGATTGAGAATGTTGAGCGCGGTGTAGATCGTGAACAACGCGCCAAGCGTGTAGAGGTGGACGCCACCAACCAGCGCGACCGACCCGAAGAACAAGCCGAGCCCGAGGATGGTTTCGACCGGATGCAACAGGAGGCTGTCTATCTGACGTGGGTTTCTGGCGGCGTGATGAACCGAGTGCACCCCACGCAGGATCTTCCACTCGTGGAATAGGTAGCGATGCATGAAGTAGTATCCGAAATCGTAGAGCAGCACGACCGTCACCGCCTCGAGCGCGTACCGCCACAGGGGAACCGGCCGGTCGTAGTAGAGAAACTCTCCAAGACCGAACATCACGGAGAAGATCAGCGTGACCGACACCCCGATGTTCAATACGACACGCCAGTAGAGCTCACGGTCGCTCTTGGAGCGGTGAGCATCGTCGCTGATCATGTACTTTTGGGCGCTCTTGGCGCGGTAGGCGTAGAGCAGAGCTGCCTGCGCGAGCCCCGCCGACGCGTAGCTGATGAGGATGACGTACAAGACCTTCATGTCGATTCCTGATGGCTCATGTTACCACCTAGTGCACCAATCTCAGAACGAGCGTACCGGCGATCATGAAGGAAAACACGGCCACTGCCGCGAGCTGGGACGCACGCTTGCTGTAAGAGGACTTCACGGCAGAGGCCGCGCGAAAAGAGGTCGAATCACTGTCGAGCTCGAGGGGCTCGGCGCTCGCCGGGACGCTTTGGCAGAGGAGCGCGACACCGCGAGCGATGTCCCGCTCAGAAAGCGCCTCGTGTGTGCGCATGCGAACCTTGCCGGTGTTCACGTGGGCCATGCATGACCCACAATAGCCAGATTCGCATGAATGGGCGGGCTGAAGTCCGGCGGACTGCGCGCACTGCAAGAGCGTTTGTCCCCTCACGTAGGGGACGGTGCGGGAGCGTCCGTCGAGCCAGAGGCTGAACGTGTTCGGCGCTTCGAGTGACGCAAGTTCGTCGGCGTCGGACTGCGCGCGATCGGGATCTGCTGGAGAGGCAAACCGCTCGATGTAAACGAGCTCTTCATGGACGCCAGCGCTCTGCAGTGTGGTCTCCACGAGCTCCATGAATGGCTCGGGCCCGCAGATGTAAGACTCGGCAATGTCGGTGTGGTGAAGGAGCCCGAGGACGTCGGCTGCTTCCAGGTAGCCTCCATCCGAGTCCAAGTGGTGATGGACAGTCACGCGATCGGAATATGCCGAGGCGAGTCCGGCGATCTCTGCCGCGTAGATGATCGAGTCTGAGCTTTGATTCGCGTAAAGCAGAGTGATCGAGCGTTTGGTGGTGACGAGTGCGCTCTTGAGCAGCGCGAGGATTGGGGTAATGCCGCTGCCACCGGCGAATAGGAAAAGCGGCGCGCCGGAACGCGTCCCGGGATCGAGAACAAATCGGCCCTCGGGGACGCTAGCTTTGATCGAATCGCCAACGGTGAGGTGGTCGTTGAGCCAGTTTGATATTCGACCCCCCTCGACTCGTTTCACGGAGATTCTGGGGGTCTCTGCGAGGTCGGAACAGCTCGAAAGTGAGTAGCAGCGGGTGAGCGTGAAGTCGTCCCAGGGCAACTCGAACGTAATGTGCTGGCCCGCTCTGTATTGAAACGCCGCTTCGAGCCCGGGCGGAACCAAGAACTCAAACGAGCTGCAGTCAGGCGTCTCGCGAACTACCGCCGAAACTTCTAACTCGTGGAACACGGTACTCACGACGGGTCCTCCAAGCCGGCGGCTTCGAGGGCCGAGGTGAGATGCTCGCTTCGGCAATAGCTGCGAAGCAAATGTCGGAGCGCCGCCTCCGTCACGTGGTCGGGATCTTCCTGGCTTCCGCGATCCATCCACATCGCCAACCGCACTTGTTGCGTTGCGATCATCATCCGCGCCATGAGTTCCGGATCGTCGTCGATGAGATAGCCATCGTCGATGCATCGACGAAGCACCCCCGCCATGAGCCCCAAACCGGCACCAAGCGCCTCGACCTGCTCCGGGCTTCGTAGAAGCTCGATCGTGGACCAAGCGGTGACTTCCTTGAGCTGCATCTTGGTGAAGTCTCGACGCTTCATGAAGAACGCGAGCTGGAGTCGAGTGCCGGCGATGAGGGTGTCGAGCGAAGACCTGTCCTCTCCGAGCACGCCTTGGGTCAGCCCCATGACTTCACTCAAACGACGGCGATGCACCGCTCGGTAGATCTCCCACTTGGAGTCGAGGACGCTGTAGAGGGTGGTGAGAGAAACCCCAGCTTCAGCCGCAATCCGTTGCACCTTGGTGGCTTCGTATCCCTCCTCCCCAAACACGCGCTCGGCAGCGTCGAGGATGACCTCTCGATAGAGCCCTCGCTTCTTATCTCGCAGGGATTCTTGGGCTTTTAGAGCTGTGGCGGTCGTTGACACGTGTGAGTCGGAATGATAAAGGCAAAAATCAGAATGTCAATTCCGATTTCCATGGAGTCGCCAACGCGGCCGTCCGAGGAAGCCACCCACATTCCCTGCGTCGACCCGGCGACACGGGAGCCTTTGGGCGAGGTGCGAATCGACTCGGCGGCGGATGTCGATGCCGCGGTTGAGTGCGCAAAGATCGCACAGAAGGCGTGGCGGCAAACGTCGTTCGAACAGCGGCGCGAGGTGTTGCGAAAGCTGCTCGCGTACACTGTGGACGCCAAGGACGACATCTGCATGACGGTGCAGCGCGACTCTGGAAAGACGCGCGAGAACGCACTGCTCGGAGAGATCTGGCCCACCTGCGAGAAGTTCCGTTGGATGATCAAGAACGGCGAGAAGCACCTGCGACCCGAGCCGGTCTCTTCGAGTTTCTTGGTCCACAAGAAGGCGCGCCTCGAGTATCACCCCCTCGGGGTCGTGGCTGCGATCATTCCTTGGAACTACCCGTTCCAGAATATCGTCAACCCCCTCATCCCCGCGCTGATGTCCGGCAACGCTATCGTGTTGAAGCCCTCCGAGTGGGTGGCATGGTCGAGCGCGCAGTTCATCGAAGCGCTTCGCAACGTCGTCGCAGAATGCGGCCACAACCCCGACCTCATTCAGGCAGTGCAAGGATATGGACCGACTGGCGCCGCACTAGCACGCTCGGCGGTCGACACGATTCTCTTCATCGGATCGGTGAACAACGGCCGGCGCGTCGTCGAGGCGAGCGCGGAGCGGGTCATTCCCGTGGTGATGGAGCTCGGCGGCAAGGACGCGTTCATCGTGTGCGACGACGCCGACTTGGAACAAGCGGTCCACGCTGCGCTATCTGGATGCTACATCAATTGTGGGCAGAACTGCGTCGCTTCAGAGCGGATTCTCGTCCATGACACGCTCTATGACGCGTTCGAGAAGCGCGCTGCCGAACTCGTTGGGGCGTTTCGGCAGGGAAGTAGCCGCGAGGGGATCGTCGATGTGGGGGCGATCGTGACCCCGCTGCAACTCGACGTGATCGAGAAAGCGGTCAACCGGGCGGTGGCTCAAGGCGCACGCCTCGTCGCGGGTGGAAAACGAACTCTTGCGGACAAGGGCGACTACTTCGAGCCGACCATCTTGGCCGATGTGACCCCGGACATGGACATCGCACAGGATGAGGTCTTCGGGCCAGTGATGCTCCTCATGCGCGTGAGCGACGACACGCACGCGGTGGAAGTGGCCAACGGAGTCGCATACGGCTTGTCGTCATCGGTCTTCTCGAAGGACCGCCCCCGCGCACGAAAGATCGCGGCGCAGCTCGAAGCTGGCATGAGCGCCATCAACGAGTTTGGTGGCATCACCTACATGGCGCAGGGACTCACCTTTGGCGGGGTCAAGGCCTCTGGCTACGGCCGCATGAATGGGCGCGAGGGGCTGCGCTCGATGTGCAACATCAAAGCAGTGGTCGACGACCGACTTCCGATCAATCGAGCGAACCGCGTGTTTCCGGTGGCAGAGAAAGACTACGGCGTGTTCAGCGGCGTCATCGAATTGATGTACGGCCGGGACCTAGGACAACGCTGGCGCGGTTTCCTGAAACTGTTCAGCCGTAAGCGGTGATGGACCAATACGACTACATCGTGGTGGGTGGCGGCTCCGCTGGATGCATCGTGGCGGCTGAACTCGCCAATGATTCAGGCGTGCGCGTACTGTTGCTGGAAAGCGGACCAACCGCCGAAGCACATCCGGAAACGCTGATCGCCAAGGGCTACAAAGAGGCGTTCGTCAACGATGCTGTGATGGGTGAGCGCTTTTCCATCCCCCAAGCGCACGCCGCCAAACATCGCATCTTCGCCGGCACCGGGACCGTCATGGGCGGTAGCGGCTCGGTAAACGGGATGGTCTACACGCGGGGCTCTAGGGAAGACTACGACGAGTGGCCAACCGGATGGCACTGGGACGACATTCAGGGAGACTTCGAGGCGATCGAGGAGACCCTGCGTCCTCATCGTCGGCCAGCGACGAAATGGACTGAGGCCTGCGTCGCGTCGGCGCAAGAACACGGGTTCACGAGGAAAGAAGACCTCAACGACGGCAACATGAGCAACGTCATCGGCTACGAATGGATGTCGTACGAGGGGGAACAGCGCCGGAGCTCGTATGTCGCGTTCATGAAGGAAGCGGGCCAACGCACGAACCTCAGCGTTCTCACGAACGCGCGCGTCCACCGCGTGATATTCACCGCAGAGCGACGGGCGCGGGCCGTGGAGTTCGAGCATGAAGGCTCGCTTGTGCGTGCGGCTGCGTCGAAGGAGATCATTCTGTGTGCTGGCGCCCTCGAAACGCCGAAGCTTCTCATGCTGTCGGGAGTTGGTCCCGCCGATCATCTTCGAGCGTTCGACATCCCCATCGTGGCCGACTGCCCCGCGATTGGTGGCGGACTACACGATCACCCGAACGTACCGGTGTTCTTCAAAGCCAAGAAGGATATCGACTGCTTCTACCCACAGCTGTACAGCTTCTTCCGGACCAACGTGGACAGCGACCTACCCGCATCGCAGAGCGATACTTGTTACGTATACTGGCCGGCCCCGTCGGCGATGCGGCAGATGATGCAGCGAATGCTCCCGCCAATGGTCGTCCCGCACGCGATGTACGGCCCGCGATCCCGACAGATGGTTCGCAACATGGTTGGAGCGGCGTTCAAAGTCGGGGCGCTGCAGCGGTTTACCGACCACATGTTTGGCATCATCTTGATTCTCGGAAAGCCCAAGAGTCGAGGCACATTGCGTTTGCAGTCGACCGATGTGTCGAAGCAAGCCTTGATCGATCCGGCGTACTACTCGGATCCGGAGGACATGGAGACGATGGTGAAGGGCGTGCGGATCGCGCGGGCGATCGGCGGCTCGAGTGGGTTGACCGGATGGGGCGCGAAAGAGCTGATGCCAGGTCGACGCGTCAACAGTGAAGACAGCATCGCGAGATACGTCCGAAAGAACACGATCACGACCTATCACTTTGCTGGTAGCTGCCGGATGGGCGGACGCGAAACCGATCCGGTGGACCCCGAACTCCGTCTCCGAGGCGTGAGCGGACTACGGATCGCGGACGCGTCGACCATCCCATGGACTCCGGTTTCGGCGCTGAACGCCCCGAGCATGTTGATCGGCTACCGCGCGGCGAAGTTCATTCGAGCTGGTGCGCCCTACAAGTAGGTATGTGTTGCGCTTGAATCCCCATCACGGGCCGAACGTCAGAACCGGGCACCTGGTCAAGATCAGTGGATGCCAAACAGGGTGGTTGCGCTAGTATCAGCCCTTCCCCACCGAGAGAACTATGAGCCAACTGAAACACGTCTTCATTGCACTCCTCGCCGTGAGTGCCTTCCTGCTGCCGGGCGCGGTTTCCACCCCGCAGGCAAACGCTGCCTCGCCGATTATCATTCGCTTCGCCTCGCTCGCGCCTGCCGGCTCGGGCTTCATGAAGGTGATGAAGGCCTGGAACCGCAGCCTGAAGAAGGAGACGGAGAACCGAGTGGAGCTTCGTTTCTACTCAGGTGGCAGCCAGGGTGACGAGCGAGACTTCATTCGCAAGGTGCGCGCCGGTCAGATGGACGCCGCCGGTGTCACCACGACTGGCCTCGGCATGGTCGCTCGTCCCGTGTTGGTGTTGACGACTCCAGGGCTGATCACTGAGTACGACGAACTCGAGCGCGCGCGCACTGAGCTGGGCGACCGGTTCTCGAAGCTCTTCGAAGACGCCGGCTTCGTCATGCTCGCCTGGGGCGAGGCGGGAAAGAACCGTCTCTTCTCGATGGAGAAGTTCGCTAGGCCGGATGACCTCAAGACGCTTCGTCCTTGGGCGTGGAAAGACGACCCGGTGTTTGCCGCGTACGTCACCACGATCGGGGCGAACCCGGTTCGAGTCGGCGTGCCCGAGGTGTACGGCGGCTTGCAGACACGCATGCTCGACACGGTGCCGGCTTCCGCTCTCGCAGCGGTGGCTCTCCAGTGGTACACTCGCCTCAACTACATGGCGAAGCAGAACTTCGGCATTCTCGTCGGGGGATCGTTGATCAAGCAGGAGAAGTTCAACGAGCTCACCGAGCATGACCAGAAGGTCTTGCTCGACACGAGCATTCGAGCCGCCAAGGCCAACGACACACTCGCGCGCCGCGACGACGACCGAGCCTACGCCTCTCTGGTCAAGCGAGGCATGATCGAGGTCGACACCCTCCCCTACAAAGCGGAGTGGGATGCCGTAGCCAAGAAGACCCGCGAAAGCCTAGCCGGCCGCGTCTACAGCAAGAGCCTCCTAGAAGCCGTAGAAAAAGCCATAGCCAAAAATTAACCCCATAGAAAAGGGGTCAGACCCCTTTTTGAAAGGGTTAACCCTTCTAAAAAGGGGTCTGACCCCTTTTTAGCCTAGGGCGTTGGTTAGGAAGGTCTTGGTTAGGGTGTTGAAGAGGGTTTGGTACTCGACCATGACCCAGTGGCCGCAGTTGGCGATGAGCATGGTGCGGGAGTTGGGGCAGTTGGCTGCGATCTTCGCGGCGCCCGTGGAGGGGCAGAACTTGTCGTTCGCGCCCCAGAAGCAGAGGACGGGGCACTGTATCTCTGAGAGGCGCTCTGCTTGGTTGGCGACACGGATTCGGGCGATGTTGTCTTTGTGCTGAGTCATCGCGACTTGGTATCGCTCTTCGATGACCACGTCGGTGATCTTCGATTCGTCGTGCAGCTGGAGCGTGAAGACTTTTCGCATCGTCTCCTTGCTGATGCCTTCTTTGTAGAGGACGCGAATCATCGCCTTGATGCCCTCCATCTCCATGTACGTCTCGCGAGTCTCCAAACCGCCTGGCGCCATCAGCACGAGCTTGTCGATCAGCTCGGGGTAGTTGAGGGCCATCGTGATGGCGATCGCTCCGCCTTGTGAGTTGCCGATGATGGTCGCCCGATCGACATCGAGTGCGTCGAGTAGCGCCTTGTATTGGCCGGCGACGTCATCGAGACTGAAGGCTCCCTCTTCGGGTTTCGTCGAGTACCCGTAGCCCATGGTGTCGGGCACGATCGTCCTGAATCCGTGCTCCGCAAGAAACGGATAGTTGCCTTTGAAGTTGCTCCACCCGCTGGCGCCGGGCCCACTCCCGTGCACGAAGAGCACCACCCCTCGCTCCGCGTCACCCGCTTCGTGATAGTGCATCGTGATGCCGTTACCGACGTCGACGTATTTTCCTTCGGGAACCGCTGCTACAACCATGCGCTCAACCTCGAGGTGTAATCAGACTAGAACGTGTTCTAGCCCACGGCTTGGGCCCGGTCCACCAGCCGCCGCCTAGTCTTTTTTGGCGCGTTCTTCTTTGGCGCGTCGGTAGGCTTTGGTCAGGAGCTGCGGCGGGTGATGCCCCCACTCGCTCACCTTGTCGTGGACACGGCTCTCCCAACCCTCGCTGATCTCGATCGCACCGGAGCCAAACTCGAAGTGGAAACCGGATGGGGTGTATCCGTAGAACGAGAACATTCTGTCGTTGGGATGACGCCCGAGGGTTTGGTGAACCATCCCGCCCGAGAAGAGGAATCGATCGTAACACATCCCGACTTCGTCCACGGAGTTCGTCTGCACCATGAAGTGGTGAATGCGCTTGAGCTGTCCTCCCCCGAACGCCAGCGAATGATGCCGCTCATTGGCGTGCATGAAGGTGACATCGATCTTGTGGCCGAAGTACTCGCATCGGATGTAGTCGCTGAGCTTCAGTCCGAACATATTCGCGTAGAACGCCTCGTGCTCGTCCTGATCCTTGGCGGCTACGACTACGTGCCCGAACCCTTGCGCATCGGCCACGAACCCCGCTCGCACCACTTGCGACACAAATGGTTCCGCGTTCGTCTTTGGTCCGTAGAAGATCTCGTTTGGATTCCCGGCGGGGTCGTTGACGCGGATGAGCGCTTCGACGTTCCGCGCCGCAGCTTCGTCGGCTGAGCCACGGATGACTTCGTGCCCGGCACCCTCGAAGCGGCGTGCGAACGCATCGAGCTCTGCCGGCCCCTCGACTTCCCAGCCGATCGCCGCCAGATCGTCCGCGGACCCACGCTTGACGAAAAATCGCTGCTGGTAGCTGTCCATTCGCAGGGAAAACCCGGCATCCCCGCGCCGATCGACCACCTGGAGGCCGAGAACCTTGGTCCCAAAATCTTCCCAGGCAGCCAGGTCGCTCACCTCGAAAACCAAATACCCCAACTGCTTCACGGAACTCATTTGCTGCGCCTCCGCGCAGATCATAGTACGGAGGCCGCATCTGGCTACGGAGAAAGTTGATGGAATCCAGCACTCAGCCGCGAGGTCTCGCGATCCCGACCGCCGCGGTCATTGGAACGGTCGTCATCATCGGCACGCTCTTTCACATCTGGCTCCACCAGCGTGTTCACGGCCTCTACAACGCAACGCAAATCGGTTTGGCGTTTTTTCTGGTGATCAACGTTTTGATCTCTTGGTGGGAAATCGCCCTCTTCGTCCGCCAAGACGAGATCCACGCAGAGTACGAAGCGACCAAGGGACCCTACCGCGGACGTGAGATGACGCGAATCGCTGAAATATTCATGCGCCCCATCCCTCTGCTGAAAGTACTCTCGTTCTCCGAGTGGACGACTATTTGGTCCGGCTACTCGCTCTTCGACCCAGGTTATTCAGACCGTCGATCGTTCGGCTACAATATCGACGTCGGAAACGGCTTCACGACGCTCGTTCCCGCGGTGTTGTTCGCGTTCGGAATGACCTTCGAGTGGATGCCCGCGCGCGTTCTCGGAATCATCGGCATCATCATGTTCTGGCAGATGTTCTACGGAACGGCCGTGTACTTCTTTCAGTTCTTCAACAACGGTCGTCACCACGGCCACTCGATTCGGGACCTGGTGTTGTTCGTGGGCATCACGAACTTCATGTGGTTCGTTTTCCCGATCTGGGGGCTTTGGGCGAGCATCCAGTTGATTCTGGATGGCTCATACGCCGTCTTTCTCTAAAGAGGCCGGCGAGACCCAGCCTTCAGCATCATCCGCTGCATTTGATTGAAGTCCGCGATCGCCTTCGGGTTGTCGTTAGAAAACGGGTACGGGGCACCGATGGCGTTCGCGGCGACCAGGCCCGACATGAACGACAGGTCGTGCCCGCCCTCCGGGGTCGTGAAGGTGCCGCAATAATAGACTCCATCCTTGCCCTGCAGGTGCCGCATCATCGACATGATGATCAGGTTCCGAAGCGACATCGTGTGCGTCGGATGAGGAAGCTCGATTCGCTTCTGGACCTTGTCGATCGCCTTCTTCGAGTTGAAGGTCACCAACATCGGCACCCCTTTGTCTTTGATGCTGGGGTTCTGCGCCGATATGACGAACGTACACTCGAGGGCGCCGACCTCATCGATCTCGGAGTAGGTGTTGTAGTCGGTTAGAATCCGCTCGCGATGTTTCTCCGGAAGGATCGTGGTGTCGGAATGGACGACGAACCTGGCGAACGTCGGGTCGACATCGTCGACGTATTCCGAATTTCCGAGAAGCAAACGCTGCAACCAAGTCGGAGAATCGAGCGCGTTCAACACAGAAGACGCATCACAGGCAAAGACGACTCGATCAACTTCATACGTGCGGCCCTTGGCATCTCCGATGACGAACTTCCCGCCGCCTCTCTTGACACTGGTGATCTCGTGGTCTGTGTGAACGTGTTCCGAGAACCCCTCCGTCATGCGGTCGAACACCTGCCGGGGCGCGCCTCGCCACGTACCCATCTGAGTTGGTACTTCGAGCGGCACGATGCTCTCGAGCAGTGGCAGAATCACCGCCGGAACCCCTTTCATCGAGGTCGTGATGAAACTCGCGCAGTGGATTGGGACGAAGATCGTGTCCCAGAATGCCCTCGAGATACCGAAGAGTCTCGCCAACCAGTACAGCGGGATCAGGTTCATCGGGTTGAAATAGGAGAAGTGGTACATCGAGTCGTGCTTGTTCTTCGGTAGGAACAAGTCATTGATCTTGGTCACGAACGCGACGAGCTTTCTCCAGCGCCTAAACTCGGGGGCGAAGCGCTTTTCGACCGCAGTTTGGCCGTCCTGACAGAAGTGGCCGTCGGGAGTCTGCACGAAGTACGAGATAGGAAGGGCCTCGATGCCGACACCGAGCTCACCCAAGAGCGACTCGTAGTTGTGGTAGTACATCTGCGGCCAAGCGACCACGAGCAACGGTGACTCCGCGTAGCCGTCACCGACGGTCCAGCGGAACGTCTTGGCGTTGCCGCCGAGGGCAGGACCCCTTTCGAAGAGTTCGACGTCGTACCCCGCCCGGTGAAGCGACCAGGCCGCGCCAACGCCGGCGATTCCTCCTCCTACAACGCCCACTTTCTCAGTCATGCATCGCTCTCCGCGGTCGGTTGCTCATGAGTGCTTCGGTACGAGGTCGACGATTGGGCCGTGGCGCAGCGTGTGGCAAGCGCCCTTGTAGATGCCGAGGGACTCATAGACTGCTGCGGTCATCATCACGGTTCGCGTCTGTCCAGGGATGGACATGGGAAAGCCGCTGTGGACCAGCCCAAACGAGAGCTTCAGTTCCGGATTCGCCCAGCCACCCGCGCCACCCAAACCGAAGTGTCCAAACGCCTCAGGCACATCCATGAGAAACGCGTCCGTACGGTGGTACCCGAGCTTCCAATGAAGCGGATAGAACACGACTTTGTCTGCGCGCTTCGTCTGCACCTCAGCCGATTTCCTGAGCACCTCTTCGGAGACCAAACGGACACCGTCGAGTTCACCGCCCATTGAAAGTGCGGCGTACATCTTTGCCAGCGAACGGGCAGTTGCCACACCGTTCATCGCCGGCAGGCTCGCTTTCCAGAACGCGGGATGCGAATAGAGCTCCTTGACGTTTCGAATCGTGATCCCTCGCCGGCAGAGGTCCCGCATCGTTCGTGAGCGAACCCAAAACGGGACTCGGTAGTCGCTAGTCAACGGTTTCGCGTCGTGCCGTTGAAGTCCTGGCAGTCCCACGAAGTCCGGAATGCGATCCATCTCGGTGTCGGTATTGCCGATGTACAGGCCGTCGAGCTGGAGAGGCTTTGCGATTCGCTGCTCGACGAACTCCGGAACGGTGAGGCCGGAGACCCGATGAATCAGCTCGCCAACGAGCCAGCCAAACGTCACCGCCTGGTAAGCGTTCGCCGTACCCGGATGAAAATCGGGCTCCGTCTCGGCAAGCCGCGACACGATGAGGTCCCAATCGAGGATGTCGGTCAGTTTCTCGACGAGATGCACGAGCTTGTGAAGACCCGCCTGATGAGACAGGAGCTGCCGCACGGTGATCTGTTCCTTGCCGTTGCAGCCAAACTCAGGCCAATAGTCGGCCACGGGAGCCTCGTAGTCGATCAAGCCATCGGTCGCGAGGATGTGAACGGCGGTCGCCGCGATTCCCTTGGTTCCCGAGTAGCAGATCGACATAGTGTCCTGCCGCCAGGGCGTGCCGTCTTTGCGCGCAGGCCCGGCCCATATGTCGACAACCGGCTTGCCGTCCAAGAACACGGCGGCAGCAGCGCCGCCTCCGTAGTACTTGATCTGCTTGCGAAGAAGCGTTGCGACTGGCTCGAACCGTGGCTCGTACGCTCCAAGGATTTCTATGTCCCGCGGCATTCCCTGAACGCTGTCTAGCTTACTAGTAGTGATATGTCAGCTGCGTCGAAAGAAAGAAGGTTCGAACCTGATAGTCACCGGCGCAGCCGGTACGCAGCACTTGGTCACGCGAGCACAGATTGACGAGCTCGCCGGCGACCTCAGCAGGCTCCTGAGCGACTTCGGGTCCGACCGTGTACCCGTACTGCGAGAAGAGCATTCCAATGTCGAAATCCACTTTCTCCCAACTGAAGCCAAGACCTGTTTGGACACCGGTGGCGATGCCGGGGGGAGGCGTGAAGATCTGCGCGAACTGCTCGCGGGTATTCGAGTTGCCGACATTGAAGCCAAAGCGAATCGCAACTAGGTCGATGATCTGATACTCGACGCCGAGCTTCAGACTGTACACGTTTTTCCAATAGAAGGGCGAGACGGTGGGAGCCGGTAGAAGAGCCTCGAGCGCGGGAGAGGAGCCTGGCGGGAGAGATACGCTGACAGTCTGGGTTTGGTTGCCCTGCTTCTTGGCCTCGTGAAACTGAATACGAAGCTCGGCCACCAACAAGAGCCTCTTGTCGACCAGCTTCACGCTCGTGCCAAACTGGAGGGCGTTGGGCATCACCCACTCCGACTGGGCGTCGAGGGTCTGCAATCCTGGGATATCGATGCCGGTTTGCGTCGTGCCAGTCATCTTGATCTTGGTGTACACCCGCCAGGCCGCGCCAACAGTCCACATGTCGTTGGGCTTGAAGGCCACACCAATCCGTGCGCTGGGCACCCCAACGCCACCGAGCTGATTGTGTATGCGCGCATACGTGGGATTCGCCAGAACGCTCACGGCACCTATGTTCTGATAGAGATCCGCAGTCTGTGCGGCGATCGGCAGCCGTAGCATGATGCCGACGCTCCATTGATCGTTGATGGCGATTGATGGACCAGTGGCGAGTTCGCCGACGAAGAACGTCACCGTTTGATCCTGCGGTGCGGCTCCAACGATGTCGTCAGGCTCGCCGTCGACGTTCGCCACGTTCTCGTAGGTTGCGCCGTAGCCTACCTCGAGATACGCGCCCGCCCCCCAGACCATCCGCTTCGCGACCCGCCAAGCAAAGAAGATCGAGCCCAAGGGACCGAAGCTGACGCCAGTGCAGTTGTGCGTGGTGGGTCCTTCGACCGGGGCGCAGGTGTTGACGAAGATGGGGTCGAACATGACGGAGAAGGAGAACTTCTCGACACCCACGAGGAGCGCTGGATTGATCGCGATCGCCGCCGGCCGTTCGAGGAAAGACACCCCCGTCTGCGCCAAGGTCACGCTCCGTGTGTCGTAGGCCGTAGGTTCCGTGTTGGCCGAGACGTCATTGGGCGAGAGCGCCGAGAACAAGGTTAGCGCGACCACCCCAACTATTTGGATCTTCATACGACTCCCAGCAACGGGACCCCATGATAGGGCTGCCCGTCGCTTGGATCTACAAAGAACTTCAGATCGGTCCGAAGATTCGGGCGGCGAAGTCCAAGAGAAACATCATGATCATGCCGGCGGTACAAGCGGCCGCAGCGGTGACACGCAAGCTCCAATTGGCGCTCCGCTCTTCGTCCAGTTGATAGAAGATTGGAAAGCTCGCGACGAAGTAGAGCGAGTAGAAAAGCGACCCGTACGCAAGCATTCGGTCCATGTCCTTGTAGTAGAACTGGCTCTCGATCCACGGGTTGGCCATCGCTTTGGTTTCCATCCATGCCCAGAAGTAGGCGACCACGAGGAGCAAGAGAGGCCAAAGAATCGGCCCCATTGGAACCCCCGAGGTGCGGATGCGACGAAGCACGATGACCGCGGTCGTGTGATAGGTGACGAAGTACGCCTGAGTGAGCAAGTACATGATGAGCGGCACGCGTTGCTCGCCGGACCCGACGAGCGTTGCGTCGAGGGTGAGTTCGATCATCGGGTAGTCGTAGACCATCCCAAGGATGTCGAAGAAGTATTCGCTTCCGAAGTAGTTGGCGGCGAAGTTGAAGATCGCGATGTAGAGGTTCGCTTTCAACCAGTACGTTTGGTACCAGCGCCGGCCGATTGGCCGCTCATCGCGGATCAGCGCGGGAACCAACACCAGCGGAAGAGCCACCGCCAGGCCGATCGCAAGGAAGCCCCACTCGCCCACCCGAGCGGTGACGCCGAGACCCATCACCAGTCCCATCATCGTCATCCAGACTGGCGAGTACGCGAGGAAGAACTTCTCGCCCCACGCTTTGCTCGGATTCTCGGAAAACCAGCGGGGGGCACTATCGATGCGTGTCATGCGGCTGGTGCCCGGCGGCGGTAGCGAATCCGTATGGGCGGCTTCGGTCCGAGAACCAATCCCTGAAAATCGGTTTCGATCGAGTCCCCGAGCAACTCGAAGTCGTAGCGGTTCAGGAGGACCGCCATGATTGTCTTAATCTGGAGGATGGCGAACGCGTTCCCCATGCACTTGTGCCGACCGCCTCCGAAAGAAATGTACGCGAACGGGCGCTTGTCCTCCTCACGACCTGGACCGTAGCGATCTGGGTCGAACGAGAGGGGATTCTCGAACACCTCCGGATCTCGATGCGCCACCATGGGTGAAACCGCCACCCAGTTGCCCTTCTTGACCTGGTAGCCGAAGACCTCGCAGTCTTCGAGGGCCGCGCGTAGCAAGATGAACAGAGGTGGATGGATACGGAGTGCTTCTTTGACCGCACCTTCGGTCTTCACGAGATCACGCAGCGATTGAAACGAGTAGTCCTCGCACGCCTCGTAGTTGGCGTGAATCTCGCTGCGGACCTGCTCGAGGAAAGTCGGGTGCTGGAGGAGTTCGATGAGAGTCCAGGCCGTCGTGACGGAGCTGGTGTGGTGCCCGGCGAACATCGCGGCAACCAGCATGCCGGTGATCTCGTGGTCGCTGAGCTTGCTCCCGTCCGAATACTCGGCGTCGATCAAGGTCTGAAGGAAGTCCTCACCGCGATAGCCGGATCGCTTCCGCTTCTCGACGATCTCTGAGACCATCTCTCCTAGACGAGCGCGGGCCCTGTCTCGACGGCGAAACGCGGGGATCGGAAGGTATGGGTGGATGTAGCCCCAGGCCACGATCCCGCGCTCGAGGTCGTAGTAGACCTTCGAAAACTCCTCGCTCATTTCGTTGCGAAACTCCGTGCCGAGCAAGCAACTGCTCGACGTGAAGTTCGTGAGCATCCCGAAGAACTGGCTGGCTTCGATCTCGCCTTCATTGCCCCATCCCGCAATCGTGTCGAGCGTCTCCTGCGCGACGATCTCGGTGTACGTTCGCATCCGGTTGTTGCGCAGCGCTGGGTAGAGCATATGCATCTGCTCCATCATTTTCGCGGGCTCTGCACCGTACGCCACGCCCTCACCAAAGACTGGCACCATCATCTTGTAGGCGGCGTTAGGGCTCAGGACCTCGTCGGGTTGGCGAAACAGCGACTCATGCGCCTCAGGGCCCGTAAAGAGGACTATGTCTTTTCCGAACAGCTTGAAGCGCCCGACTGGACCGCACTCCTCGTAGGTTCGCTGAAGCAATCCAATTGTGTCCTTTACGAAGGCCATGGTGTGGCCGATCAAAGGCAACCCACCCTTGAGCTTCGGTGGACGCTTGAGCGCATTCTTCGTCAGCGGTGCGGAACTGGCCTGGGCGCGTGTTGTCACTGGGTACTCCTAAAAAAGCTACGCTGAATGTGTTGTTCAATTCGCTCGGCAAGACTCGTGGAATCGTCAGTCATGTCTGACTCGACCCACGCCGAAATGAACACCTGCTGTGTCGCGGTCATCAAGCGAGCGGCGATCACGGGGTCTCCCGCATGCATCTGACCGTCGCCCATGGCCTCTTCAATCACGCGCGCCATCAGGTCAATGCCACGATGCCACGCATGCACGAGCCCCTCGCCGACGCGTTGGGGGTTCGACGACCAAGCAACACCGCTGTTGAGGTGGATGCGGAGATAGTCTGGATGCTGGGTCAACCACTCGACGAACACGCGGTTGCCTTGCATCAGCCGAACCGCGGCGCTTGCATCGCTCTGCATCGCGCGGCCGGTGAGAACGAAGAGTTGTCGCAAACGTTCGTCGTGCACCGCTTCATAGATGTCCGACTTGCCTTCGAAGACGGCGTACAGAGTGCCGAGCGAAAGACCGGACGCGGCAGCGATGTCTTGGATCTTCGTGCCCTCATAGCCATGCGTCGCAAAAAGATGCTCCGCCGATTCGATGACCAGAGACCGGTACATCGAAGTTTTCGCGCTGCGGGCTCTAGCGGTCGCTTCGGACACGATTTCGAACACTAGAATGCTGTTCTCTTTTTTACAACTTTGTTTTATACTGCCTCACTGGAGTGATGGAATCACATGAAAATCAAGGCGGACTTCGATCTCTGTAAGGGACACGCAAACTGTATGGGCGAGGCACCGGAGGTCTTCCAAGTCGATGACAAGGGGTACTTGACGATACTGCAGGAGGAGCCCCCAGAGTCGCGTCGTGAGCAAGTCGAGCTCGCTGTGAAGCACTGCCCGACGGGCGCGCTGAGCCTGGAGGAGTGAGCGGGCCGATTGCAGGCTAAGCTCCTTCGCAATGGCGACGGCCGAAAAAAGTCGATTCAGGAACATCCTGATCATGGCGACGCTCGCGTTGTGTGCCTTCTTCTCAGCTCAAGCGGCGACTGCCCTCCTGGCGTCGAAGGTATTGGGCGCGGACCCGGACGCAGCTCCGGCTCCGCCGAAACGAACGCTCGCCGCGGCATCGACGCAACGAAAACGGGACCCCGGTGCTATCCTGAGGCGAAACATCTTCAACTCGGACACAGGCGATCTGTCCGACGTGCCGATCGAGAACCCGGACCTTCCACTGGAAGACCTGCCGGTCGAAGAAGTCGAGACGCCCTGCAAGGGAACCATGCGGCTCATCGGTACAGTCGTGATTCCAGGCGACCTCGAGCGTTCGCTCGCCGCCATCGTGGGCAGCGACGCCAAGACAGGCTTTCACTATGGCGGTAGTGACATCGAGGGTTCCAGGATTCGAGCGATTCATGCGGACGGGGTGGTCTTGCAGAACACGAGCGGTCTTTGCCGCCTAGCGATGTTCGAAGTCGACGGAGCCACTGCGAAGCCCAAACTCATCCCAGCGGTCGCGAAGAGGAAACCAGCGAAGAGACGAGGGCCAACCGCGGATCGCAACGCAGGACTCACCGACGAAGAGATCGCCGAAGGAATCGATAAGGTCGATGACTACAACTTCAATCTCTCCCGTTCGATGCTCAACAAGGTGCTCGACAACGCCGGCAAACTCATCGGCATCGCGGCGGTGACGCCCAAGATGGAAGGCGGGGACTCG
>RCNB010000914.1_pt1 | contig 19032 bp, 19 predicted proteins | sample 2041321 | NCBI WGS metagenome assembly RCNB01 (sample SAMN09708232, study PRJNA481090) | Marine sediment metagenome, whole genome shotgun sequencing project. | reverse complement strand
AAGCCTACCAACTTCGTTGAGAATTTTGGTTTTCCTTATTTCCGAGACTCCTAAATGGTCGAGATAAAAGCTATCTTTTAATAATTGACGACATAAGACCACATCACGGCTTAACAAAAATTGTTTCTCTCTTTTTGTTAAAAGTGTTGAAACGGTAATAGGATATAAACCAAGTCTGTCTATACGCTCTTTTAAACTATCCCCTTTTGGATAATCCCAACTTAGGAGATAGAGCCCCATACAATTGCAATAAACAGTAGCGTCTTTAGTAAAACGGGTGTTGGTAACAACCCAGCATTCGTCGGGCTCTTTGATATTTGAAGCAGCTTTGTGCCAGGCATTTTTTACATCCTGGTATCTGGAATAAATATATAAAGGAATCTTAACATTGCAATTAAGACCTTGTTCTCTGTGAAATTTGCATTCAATAATTATAATCGATCCGTTTTTTTCTGCAATCACATCTATTTCATGGCTAACACATTTCCCGGTAACGGACTTACCAACCTGAGTTTTATATCCCGAATAAATTAATACAGCACTTAAAAACCTTTCAAATGGGAAGCCTGTGGGCCCCAACTCATAGATGGCCTTTTTAAGTTTATATTTCGAAGCGAATACCGGTTTATTGCGTCTTAAAAAACTATACGCCCTATTATAGACTTCTCTGGTTGTAATTCCATCATATAGTTCTTCCTTAACAAGAGTCAAAATTTGATTAATCAATTTATCGTCAGTCCCGCTTCGTTTGAGAGAAGAGCGTAACTTCTCATCGGAGAATAACACTTTGTCACCCGAAGCCTTAACTATAAGAAAATCCTCATTTGCCATTATGAGCGATAATTGAGATGATCCCCAACAAATTTGTAAAATCCTAAACTCTGCTTTTTTTATTAAAAAAGTTCCTGACCAAGGCTTTGACCTGATTTTCGGTCATACTATCTACTTTCTCTACAGTCTTAACTTTTAATGCCAGGGTTTTATAGTTTTCGTTTAATTCCTTGTAAAATTTGTCATTTGTATCTGCAGGACCAAAAATTGCTATGGCTTCTGCATCTTCCATTGCCTTTGCCAATTCCTTAAAATACAATTTCAATTGATGTTTCTCTCTTTCCAAATATTTGCTATCCTGTACTACATCCTGAGGTCCCCATTTGGTCTTAGAGCGCGCTCCACCTTTTGGATGAAAGAATTCAATTTCTGAATTAATAGTCCTAAATCTAACATCTTCATTTTTTAAGGTTACCAAATGTGCCTTTTCTTTATCTAACCAAATTCCTATTTTCTTCATGGATATATTATTATTAATTAGTATTGACTTTATGGTTCAGAATTATAATGACTATATAAAACTAAATCCAAACTATGACTTGTCATATGATGTTGATCAGTCGGTATATGGGAGAATAAGAAAGGGTATATTGATATTAAAACTTACTTTCTCAAGAACTGGTTCGCGGGTTAATTTCTCTAAAAAACCGTGTTGGTAATGAATCATGACCAGCATATCTATACCCAATTCATCAATAAAATCTGTAATTGCCCTGGTTTTATTGGCAAAATCGGGCATCCAATGAATAGAATGTCTTATATCTCCCAAATACTCTCTAAGGGTATATAAATTGGATTTCTGAACCGGGCTTAGTCTTTCTTCTTCATTTATATGAACAATACAAACAGATGAATCACAATATGAAGCGAATGTTCGAAGAGGTTGCAGGACTTTAGCATTGTAATTCTTCTTATAGTCTGTAGCAAAAGCAATCTCTTTAGGTAACACAAATTCCATTTCCCCTGGTATGGTTAATATTGGACAATCCTTAATAGCGTTTATGGATTTGATCACATTACTAGCTAAAAAAATGGATTTGGCCCCGGTCTTCCCTTTATTACCCATAACAACAAGATCTGCATTTGTTTCTTTAATGGCCCGCTGTAACGCATCAGTTAGATTTTCGTTTTTTGAATGAATCCCAAAATGATGTTTACTATTCGCGGTATCAAGATTAATTCTATGCAAAAAAGCATATAAACCCTCCATAGACTCCTCCCCCAGTTGCTGCAATAAACTTAAGTTTCGCCCTGCAGCCTGGCAATTACTTTTTAGCGGGGTATGCTCAGTATAAGCATTGAGAATATGGAATGAACAATTATGATTTTCAAACAATTGTGTAGTGTAAAAAAGTGCATTGTAGGCATTGTTGGAAAAATCTGTGGCTATAAGAATATTTTTCATTGAAATTTCAGATTTACATTACGGAATGACCATAAAAGGGATGCTAACATGAAACCCTATTTTTTTAATAACTGGTTCTATAAAAAGACTTTCCAAAAAGGTGTGTTTGTTCTGGATCATTGCCAACATGTTCATCTTGTTTTTTAGTTGGAAATTATTTATTCCTGTTATGATTTCCTGATTTGGGAGGTCATGGAACAAATGGGCGTTTTTTTCCAATATTTTTTTCAGTTTGGCCTTATTTTGCGATTGACTTTCCGTAAGATCATATCCGCTTGAAATATGAATGACTTCAATACTAGAATTGTGTATTTCGGATAAATTAAGAAGACCCTCTAATTGTTTTTTACTGTATTCAACTTCATAGTCTGTTGGAAAGAGTATTTTTTTGGGTGTTTCAAATTGAAAATCCGCTGGTATTGCAATCACAGGGCAGGTAGCTTTTTTAATAACGTGTACCGTATGTGTGCCCAGGAAAATTTCTTTTGCTCCGGTTGCTCCCTGAGTACCCATAATAACCAGATCTGCTTCTTCACTTGCAACCATTGCTGATACCTCATCAACAAGGATATTGAAAGCAGAATGTGGTATTATTGTGTGTTTTGGATTCTTGAACTCCTTTTCAACTTGTTTTTTCAGTTCTTCCAGTTGATTTATTGATTCTGATTGGTAAATATCTCCCAAGCCAATCTGACCGGGGCTATGTAACAAATATTCTGTTTGGTAAATAGCCGGCGTATAAGTATTCAAAAGATAAAAAGTTGCCTCCTCATCCTTTAAGAGGTTCATAGCATAAGAGATAGCATTATATGCGTTGTAGGAAAAATCGGTAGGAAGGATTATTTTTTTCATCGGTACATATTTTAAATGTTAACGGGACAGATTTTGTAAAACCAAAAATGGTATTTTTATGTGTAAACCTATTTTTTCAATAGTGGATTGATGCAACATTTGCTCAAGATGTGAATGTCTGGAATTGAGCATTATCAGAAGGTCTATTTCTTTATGCACAATATATTTTGTGATTGCTATGGTTTTATCCTTCCCTTCTGTTGTTTCAAAAAACAAGTTTGCTTTGTACAAACATTCTTTTAAAAATCGCATATTGTCTTCCTGCCGAAGCGAAAGTTTCTTATTAGAATCTATATAAAGCATATGAATGGATGACCTGAAGGAACCAGTTAGTTCACACAATAGTTTTAATTCCCTCCTTTTGTGAGGCACTAAATAATCTGAAGGAAACAAAAGTTCTTTTGGCGGATGGTATTTGTAATTTTCGGGAATGGCCAGTACAGGACATTGTACGTATTTCAAAACCTGAATAGTCTTACTTCCGAAGGTTATTGTTCTATCATTAGTTTCGCCCCTTGTGCCCATTATCACAATATCCGCATTCTCCATATTTATAAGATCATTGATCTCATCTGTAAGTGTTCCAAAGCCTGAAATTGATTTGAATTTATGTTTTGGATTAGGTGAATACTCAAATATGTCCTTTTTAATTTTTGCTAGTTGTTTTTCAGAATTCTTATAGGTTACCTCCTTTAGCTCGTCCAGCTTACTTCGCTCAACTACGCGGTCTTGTTGATATACCTGATCAGCGTATGCATGTAAGATAAAAAAGTCACATCTTGTATATTTGAATATTTGACAGGCATATTTGAGTGCATTAAATGCATTTTTAGAAAAATCTGTGGGCACTACAACTTTCCTCATAATCAATTTATCTTAATAACCGTACTAAAATTAATACTAAGCAAGACAAGAAACCATGACATTAATCAGTTACTGAACTTTATAACTTTTCTAAATTAGCAACATGTAATTTTAAGAAAATGAAACAAAATTTTGAAAAAATAACAGCAGGCAATGTTCCTGTCCTTGTAGATTTTTATGCAGATTGGTGTGGGCCTTGCAAAATGCTTGCACCCATCCTTAAACAGGTTAAAGAAGAATTGGGAGATAAAATCAAAATTATAAAGATAGATGTGGATAAAAATCAATCTATTGCTTCTAAATATCAGGTCAGGGGTGTTCCAACAATGCTGCTATTCAAAGATAAAAAGCAATTATGGAGACAATCAGGCGTTTTACCAAAAGATGAAATAATTAAAATTGTCGAATCCTTTAGTTAATTGTACCACAACTATAAGATAGCTTTCCAGTATGGCTTTTTTCTTGAAATTAATCAAGAACTAAGCGATGCAATAATTTTAGTCATTCATCACTCATGCAATACCAAAAATGGGATATCTGTATGGTAACTAATTTCTTCTACAGCAGGCCTAAACAGAATTCGTTGAAAAAAGTTTAGATTTTTAGCCACCATGGCCACGAGATCTACATCCCTGCTTTCAACGAAACACTGAATGGAAGTCTCCAATTTGGAACCGGTTAAGGAATGGAAACTATGGTCAATACCTCTCAGGTAATCATGTAAGAACTCTTTATTACTCAATTGTTCTTCACTCAACATTTCATCTTTTTTAGAAATATGAACAACTCTTAATACAGAATTGTTCATTGTTGCCATCTCAATTAGATTGTCCAGGACTTTAATATCATAGGCAATATGGTAATCTGTAGGGAAGGCTATTTCTTTTGGTGTTTTAAAGGCGCTATTTTCGGGCACTGCCAGTAAGGGACATTTTACTTTAGTAATCACATCACCTGTATTACTTCCCATTGAAACTTTTTTAAGTCCGGATGCACCTTTAGTACCCATTATTATAAGATCAATCTTTTTGTCCTCCACTTCCCTCTTAATACCATCCACAAAAAAGTCATACTTTGCAATGGAAACAAAGGAATGTAATGCATTTTTGTGATGTTCTGCAATATACTTTAAAAGTTTTTTAAGGTCTTTTTTACTCTCAGTTAAAACAGTTTCCTTAAGCAGGACCGAAGTGCCCCTAACTGAAGACCCGGCTCCTGAATACGGGGGTATAGGGTTGATGTGAATGATGTGAAAAATACATTTGGTTTTTTTGAATAATTCAAGCCCGTAATTAATTGCATTACGTGAATTTTTGGAAAAATCTGTCGGGATTAAAATACGTTGCATTGCAGTCTGATTTGTTAAAGAACAAAACTACGATCACCAAATGAACCATAAAATGATTATCATCATGTACACCACTTTTTCAATATCAAAAAATCTAATAAGGAATCTTTTGTAACCGATCCATATCTAAAATTTTAATGTCTCTATCCTTGATCTCAATTATACCCTCTTTTTTAAAAGCAGATAAGGTTCTAATCAGAGTTTCAGTAGCCATTCCGGCAACACTTGCAAGGTCACTCCTTAAGACGTGAATATTTCCAGCTTCATCCTCCTGCAACTTTTCGGCGAATTTAAGCAAGGTAGACGCAGTTTTTTTACGCACAGAACCGTATGCCATTTGCAACAACTGTTCTTTGATTTGTGAAAGGTTTTCGGATAAAAGCTGTAATAGCTCCATTACCAATTCTCCATTTTGCTTCAAAACCATTTTTAATTGATCCTTATGAAGGCCAATTAGGACAGAATCCTCCATGGCAGTGGCATATTCCTGATATGGTATATTCTTAGTGAAACTGGTAAACCCGAAAAAATCATCTGCTTTGTAAATTCCAGTGATCAACTCTTTCCCCTGTTCATCCAGTTTGTGAGTTTTGGCATTCCCCTTTATTACCAAATACACCAAATTTGAGTTGTCACCCTCCCTGTAAATTGAATCACCCAAATGAAACCTAAATTCCTCTCCGTTGTCATCAATAAAATTCTTTAACTGATGAATACTCTTAACCCGGGCTTCACTTGCTAAATCATTGTATAACCTTTCTTGTTGCGCTTCTTTAAGAATGCTCAACTTGGCTATCCTGCTTTCAATGGCTCCAATAAGTTCCGATTCTTCAAACGGTTTAGTCAGGTAGTCATCCGCACCCATTTCCATTCCCAGTCTAACATCCTTTCGTTCTGTTTTAGCAGAGAGAAATATAAAGGGGATTGACTTGGTATTATTATCTTCGGACAGGGCGGCTAAAACACCATATCCATCTAATTTTGGCATCATTATGTCGCATATGATAACGTCTGGCTGACTAGCTTTAGCTACCAAAACTCCCTTTTCCCCGTCAGGGGCAGTAAGGACTTTGTAATTTGATAATTCCAATAATTCTGCCGTACTCTCCCTTAAAGTCGTGTCATCTTCAATTAATAAAACTTTTTTGATCATAATAGTAGCTATTACTGTTCAAAAAGAACCCCTTGGCTTAAAACAAAATTTGCTAGTATTCTTCGCCATTACTATTAATAGGCAGTACCAATGTGAATTTACTCCCTTTGTTTTCCACACTTTTAAAGCTAATATTCCCTCCCAGGTTCTCAATATGTGTTTTGACGATATTAAGGCCAATTCCGGTACCCTGAGTCAGCAGTACATTGTCTGCCCTGAAGTACAGGTTAAATATGTGCTTTTGATCCTCTTTTGGAATACCGATTCCCTTGTCTATTACATGGAAGCGAATGTCATCGTTATTAATATCAATTTTTAAGTCTATTTCAGTTTCTTCCGGAGAATACTTAATGGCGTTATGCAATAAATTGGTTAACACCAATGAAATAATCTTCTCATCCTGATGTATTATGACGTCCTCTATATTAAGTGGATAATTAATTTTTTGTCCTGTTTTTAAAAGCATATTCGCATTATAAATCACTTCATTAATAACTTTGCTAAGCGAAAAATCAGTAAGTCTATAAATTTCTTTTCCTTTTTCCAATCGCTCAATAGATAAAAAATCATTCAATATCCCTGTAAGATAATGTACACTTGTTGTAATGGATTTTAAATGTTTATCCCTTATATCTTGCTGTCCAGTAGATTTATATTTCCCAACTAAGGTGGCCGTGGTAAGAATAGTGCTCAAAGGAGTTTTAAACTCGTGAGAAACCATTGACAGGAATTTGGTCTTTAGATTGTTCAGTTCTTTTTCTTTTACCAAAGCTTCCTTAAGTTCCTGCGTTCTTAGTGCAACTGTTTTTTCTAGTTTTTGAGTATAATTTTTTCGTTCAGAAATATCCAGGACAAAGGCTACTATCAATATTTTATCACCAAGGCTGGAGGATTGCAAATGAATTTCCGCAGGATAAGTTGTTCCATCCTTGCGCCTAAAATGGGTTTCAAATGTAATTTTCTTTTTACTATTTAACTTTAACGGATCCAGGATCTCCCTGAACCGATCTTCGGTAATACCCGTAATAATTTCTGTTGTTGTTAATCTTTTAATTTCTCTAATCTTATATCCCGTATTCTCCTGTGCACCATAATTTACGTGTGAAAACCTGAGTGTTTCCACATCAAAAACATATATCTCGTTAAGTGATTCATCAAAAATCTTTAAAAAATGCCTTATCTCTTCTTCCGCTTTTACGCGGTTGGTTATATTATTTTGAATTCCTACAAAATGTGTGATCTTACCATCTCGATTTCGGATTGGATTAATAGAGACTTCGTTCCAGAATAAGGTGCCGTCCTTTTTATAATTCCTCACCTGTACCTGGCATCTTTTACCTGCTTCTATGGCTTTATGCATTATTTTAACGCCTCTCTGGTCATTATCATCCTTCTGGAGGAACCGGCAATTTCTATTTAAGGTTTCAGATTCTGAATACCCGGTAAGTTTCCTAAATGCCCTGTTCACATAAATAATAGGATGATCCTCCTTTAATGCATCTGTAATGACAATACCGTTTTGGGTAGCCTCCAGTGCTTCACTTTTTACATTTATGTTTTCTTCAATCTTTTTTATTTCCGTCAAATCATGAACCAATACAAGAACATAGGTTTTTTGGTATATAGAAAAAGGATTAAACTTGATATTTAAAGGAATTTCCTTCCCTGATTTTCTCCTTCCCCGAACGCATAGCCCCCCAGCCATAGCTTCTTTATTTACAAGCTTGAAATACTCAACACAATGCACTTTAGGGGTATTTTTATGCCTATCAGGGATTATTTCAGAAAGTGGTTTGCCTAAAAGTTTGTCATGCGGAAAATCAAACAAGCGCGCTGCTATTTTGTTAATAGATACAATTAATTGATCTTCATCTACTACTATTATCCCTTCCGATACAGCTTCCGAAAGTAAATGGAAAATAGTAATATTTTTATCAAAAACATGCATCTATTGAGATAGGGAATTAATATTCAAAAGTAAAATGTAAGCTTTAACTATACCTTAAAAGTAATCACAGGTAAATTTGCGTGATTAACTACATCTTCACCGATGCTACCTTTAAAAAAATGTGCTATTCCACTTCTTCCGTGGGTAGGAATAGCTATTAAATTGGCTTGTACTTCATTCGCATGATTAAAAATGCCTCTTTCAATTGAATAATCTGAGACAAAAATCATTTCAATATTTGAGGGAACCGCACCATTATGAGCAACTTTAAGGAAAAACTCTGCTTTCTTTTTAATCTCCCCGGAACTCATGAATTCTTCATTAGGTAAATTGACATATACCAGATGAAGCTTAACATCCCATTTCGCGAAAAGAGTCCTTGCATCATGGTAAGCTTTTATATTCTCAACGTTAAGATTACAAGCAAAAACAACTAATTTAGGATTGAATAAAGGAGAAGGTTCTTTTATTACTAAAACCGGAATATCAGAAGAGCGCACTACCTTTTCAGTATTGGACCCTACAAAAATCTCACTAACCCCGCTTGCCCCATGTGAGCCCATAATTATCAAGTCAATATTGTTTTCTTTGGCTACCTGATTAATCTCACTGAATATCTTATAGTTTTGAACCACTTCGGTAACCTTAACACCTTTTAAAAATGGTTTATTTAAAAAAGTTTCGTAACGCTTCCTGGCCAATTTCATATAAAAGTGAGCCTCTGCGGCTTCCTCAGATTCACTTTTAGTTAAATAGGCTTCAGAAAGGCCCATCATATGAAGTACAATAATCTCTGCACTAAAATCTTTTGCCAGTTTAGCAGCTACTTCAAGCGCATATCCTGCATGTTCGGAAAAATCTACCGGGACTAATATTTTTTTCATGGTCGTTTAATTAAAATATCCTATTCAATACTTTTTAAAGATTTCCTTTCTCTTTCTGAGCTGGTTTTCCAACTCCTTTATTGTTGTGGCTGCGGCCTTTTCAAAATTATCCTGATTAGATTTAGCAAATAATCTGGGGCCGGGTGCACTTAATCGTATTTCACATATTTTACCTAAACCAGATGGGTCATTTTCTAATTTAAAAAAGACATCTGCCTTAATGATCCAATCATATTTATTTGCCAGTTTATCTAATTTGGAAGTAACAATAGCGCTCATAGATTCGCTCGTTGGCATTTGAACATATTGAATATTTATTGTCATAATTATACTATTTAGAGTTTGTAATAAAGATCGTACAGAGCATAATGGTAAACTATGACATTTATCATTGTTGATTGGTGTCTAGTTATAATTATTCCGATATACTATCCTCTAAATTAGAGATACTAATTAACCTGACCAAAAACAAAAAGAGAGAAGATCATGACCTAAGTTTATTACTTTTTTTAAGCAAGACAATAAGTACTCCAAGTATGATTATATTTTTAACTATGTATTGACCTAAAAGGGTAAGGCCAAAAGGAGTAGCTGAGAATACAAGATCGGAGAAATACAGAAATGGCAAGAAAGTCAGGATAATATGGACCAATGCCAGTTTTAAAGCAAATTTTTCAAAAAGGTGGCCTATTAGTAACAATCCTATCACGGTTTCCCAAATTGCAAGTAAGAGTATCGATATTTCAGGTACCAGAAATCCAAATGTCAAGCGGCTTATTGTGGCCTTAGCAAGGTCCTCAGCCGGACTCACACCGGCGAAGAATTTCAGCATACCAAACCATAGATATACGATACCAATAGTTACCGATATTAAGTTGATTTTTTTATTCCTGCTTATTAAACGTGTTACTAGTTCCTTCATTTTTTTTCTAAAAAAGCTAAACTAAGTATCCCAATTAAACTAAAAAGTGACAAATGTCACTTTTTTCTAATTTTTTTTCACTTTTTATGTTCATTTTACTGTAAGAACCGTTTACTGCCAGGTAATGCATTAAATAGAGCTGGTCGTTATTCCCGATTTTACAGTCGAAAAGGGCAAATTTTAACAAACGGCGTACGTTATCTGATCTTCATTGTCAAGTCTTAATCCCACGAGTATTTTTTTTTTGACCAGGCGAATAGATGCTGTTACAATGATTAAGATCATTTGTGTTAATTAACAATGCACCTAGTTTTGTTTTTTAATAGATAATCATCAGAGATCAAAGAACTATCCTGGAGAACTGTATATGATCATCTTAATTAATTGTTATGAGAGATTCACCCTTAAACACATTAATTGTAGAAAATTCAAAAGTGCATTGTAAAATCATCGCCCGGATGGTGAGGAATCATGATGATCTGAATCTGGTGGCAGCAAGCGGTAATGCCATAGACGCCAATAGAATCATTAAAAACCATAAAATAGATTTACTTCTTCTCGATATTGAAATGCCTTTTATTGATGGTTTCCATCTTCTGGAATCTTTAGATCAGAAAATAGAGGTCATAATAATATCCGGTAATTCCAATTATGCCCTAAAGGCCTTTGACTATGGCGTAACAGACTTTTTGTTAAAACCTTTAAATAGTGATCGTTTTGACAATGCCATCGTGAAAGTGCTAAAAAAACATTACAACAAGGGAAATAAAATTGAAGAAGATCTGGATTTTTTGATGGTGCGGAGTAATATGAAAAACAAGAGGATTAATATAAAGGAAATTAAATGGGTCGAGGCCTTAGGCGATTACATAAAGATAATCACAGATAAAGAAAAAGTTATTGCTCTGAGTACTATGAAATCAATTTCGGACAAGCTGTCGAATGACAAATTTCTTAGGATTCATAGATCATATATTGTAAATTTAGACAAGGTTGAAAAATTCGGCTGTATATCTGTGGAGATAGATGAACATCAAATACCCATGAGTAGAAAGCAAAAACCTAAACTTGAATTTCTTTTGGAAAAAGTTAATAGTTAGCAAGTTAATTCAGCCCCAACAACCCAAAATAAGCTTAATGAGATACATTCCTTTTTCGTTTAGATTTCTTTTTAGCTTAATTATAATTTCTGCCTTTGTAGGCTGTAATGATGGCCCGGAAAAGATATTGCCTTTAAAAGTAACCATTACAGAATCTGTATATTCCTCGGTAACCATTCAACCTGATAGCCTGTATCAGGTATACGCGGCTGTAGGAGGTATTCTGGATAAAAATTTTGTTGACGAGGGCGATTCCGTGTCCAAAGGTACACCTGTAGCTCAAATCATTAATAATGCCCCAAAGCTAAACACCGAAAATGCCAAACTAAATCTTGAATTAGCAAGAGAGAATTACAGCGGTAGTAATGCCATAATAAGGGCGTTACTTGATGAAATTAATGCCGCAGAACTTAGATATAAGAATGATTCTGTAAATTTCTGCAGACAACAAAACCTCTGGGAACAAAATATAGGATCCAAAGTAGAATACGAAAATCGAAAACTGACTTATGAATTGTCAGCTAACAATTTGGCTTTACTTAAAGGTAATTTTGAACGAACAAAGTCAGAATTAAACACAAAATTAAAGCAGGCAGAAAACAACTACCAAACCTCTTTGATTGCAACCGAAGATTTTACAGTACAAAGTAAAATCAATGGAAAGCTCTACGCACTTTACAAAAATCAGGGCGAAATAATTAATACGATGGAGCCTATTGCAGCTATAGGAAGTGCAGATGATTTTGTAATTGAATTGTTAGTTGATGAGGTTGATATTGTTAAGCTGAAAATTGGTCAAACAGCTTTAATTACACTTGATGCTTATGGGTCAAAAGTATATTCTGCAATCATTAACAAGATTTATCCAAGAAAGGATGAGCGGTCCCAGACTTTTAAAATCGAAGCCAAATTCAATGACCCTCCGGAAATACTTTATCCAGGTCTGGCAGGTGAAGGCAATATTATTGTTTCCCAAAAAGAAAATGCCCTAACTATTCCCAAAGCATATCTTATAGGCGAAAACCAAGTAAAAACAGAAGAGGGGATTGTGGAAATTATAACGGGCATACAAGATATGGAACGCATTGAAGTTCGATCAGGTCTGGATGCTGAAACCTACGTATTTAAGCCAGAACAATGACAAATTGGAAAGTCATACTAGGTATTGCCAAAACACATCTGCTAACAAAGTTGAAGTCTACAGTAACGGCTTCGCTCGGAGTTACTTTTGGTATTGGGGCCTATATTACGTTGGTAAGCTTTATGACGGGTTTAAATGGAATGTTAGATGATCTTGTTCTTAACCAGACCCCACATATTCATATGTATAATGAAATTGAACCTTCCGCGGAACAGCCAATTTCATTATATAAAAAATTTGATGGAGGCTTAAATGTTGTGCACTCCATTAAGCCTAAACAAGGCCAGCTAAAAATACATAACGCCCTTCCTATATTACATTATTTAAAAGATCAGGAAAATGTGAAAGGTGCAACACCCCAACTCCGTTCCCAGATATTTTATTTATCGGGCTCCATTGAACTTGGTGGTAACCTTGTGGGAATAGATATTATGGAGGAAGTACGCTTATCAAATATTCAGGATAATATTGTTGAAGGAAGCCCGGAGGCACTCAAAAATACAGACAATGGTATTTTACTCGGATCTGGCCTTGCCAAAAAAATGTCACTGAGCGTTGGCAACCGAATACAAATCAGTACTGTTAAGGGAACTGTTTTTCCCTTAAAGATAGTTGGGATCTATCAAAGCGGTATTGCGGAAATAGACAATGTTCAAAGTTTTGCAAATCTTAAAACCGTACAGAGAATACAAGGAGAAGCCGAAAATTATATTACAGATATCAATATTAAACTCTATGACATCGCAGAAGCTGTACCCATGGCCAGGCAGTTGGAAAAACAGTTTAAAATTAAAGCAACTGACATAAATGAAGCAAATGCTCAGTTCGAAACGGGAAGTAATATTCGCAATATTATAACCTACGCCGTTTCAATAACCCTGCTCATTGTGGCAGGCTTCGGAATTTATAATATTCTGAATATGCTTATTTATGAAAAAATGAAAGACATTGCCATCCTGAAGGCAACAGGATTTTCGGGAAAGGATGTGCAACTTATATTTATGAGTCAGGCCATGATAATTGGTGTAGCCGGAGGAATTATCGGGTTAATAATAGGCTTTTTCTTATCCAGAGTTATTGATAATATACCTTTCGAAACCGAAGCGCTACCTACAATAAGTACATTCCCGGTAAATTATAACCCAGGCTACTATGTTATTGGAATTGTATTTGCGCTAATTTCTACATTTATTGCCGGATACTTACCCTCAAATAAAGCTAGAAAAATAGATCCTGTGCGTATAATTCGCGGAACCTAATTAACGATTATGGGAACGGTACTGGAAACCAAAACTATTAATAAGCATTTTAGAAAGCCCGTAGATTTTCATGTCCTAAAAGATATTTGCTTTAAGGTGAAAGTAGGAGAGTTTGCCTCTATAATGGGTAAATCGGGTTCCGGAAAATCCACCCTGCTTTATATCCTTTCCACCATGGATACAGACTATGAAGGTGAGTTATTTTTAAATGAAGAACTCATAACAGGGAAACCGAATAAGGATTTGTCGCAAATTAGGAACAGGCATATCGGTTTTGTATTTCAATTTCACTATCTGCTATCGGAATTCACTGTCCTGGAAAATGTTATGCTTCCTGCTAAAAAACTGGCAGTCAAAACCTATGAAGAAATTGAACACGATGCGATGGAAAAATTAAATATGCTGAATATAGGAAATTTGGCAAAAAAAAGAGCTTCGCGGGTTTCTGGTGGAGAAAAACAACGTGTGGCTATTGCAAGAGCACTTATCAATAATCCCGATATCTTAATGGGTGATGAGCCTACGGGTAATCTTGACAGTTATAATGCTGAAAATGTTTTCCAAATATTTAAGAGGTTAAAGGAAGAGGAAGGACTTTCTTTATTGGTTGTTACACATGATTTAGATTTTGCAAAACGTACGGATCGGATCATAGAAATGGAAGATGGCACCATTGTTCACTGAATTTGAATTGCTAAATCCTTACTTTAAGAATTAAAGCAAAGTATCGGAATTGTAACCAAGGACTCCATTTTTTTCACAATATCTTTATTAAAAACAGCAGCAAAGAGACTCTTATTTTCTCTTTCTAACATACCTAATATGTCTGCATTCTCCTCCCTTATATGCATTCTTAATCCCTGTTCAATACTATTGGCCAGAACCATGTGAAAACTTATTTTTTTATATGCCACCTGAACCTCCAGTAACTCTTTAAACCATTCCATCTGTTGCATAGCAGCATATTCCTCCATAGTAGGGATATGCACAACTTCTATTTCAGCATCGTAATATTCTGCTATCGCAGACAATTTTTCTATTGCAATGATATCTGAAGATTCAAAATCACTGGCGTAAGCAATCTTTTTTAACCTTTTATAACTATAATTGGGAGGAATAATTAGTGTTGGGCACAGTTTCTTATCTATTAATTTATTAGCAATATTCCCACTAAATAAACCTCGGTCAGAATGTTCATCTTTCATACCTATGACCAGCAAATCAATATTTCCTTTACTTATTCTATCAATAATTCCTTTGCTTATTGAAGTATTTTGAGCAACCTCGCATATTAGTTGATTTTTGCTTAAATTTTGGTTTAGATTTTTTATACAATAGTCTTCCAATATTTCTTTTTGCTCGATCATTGATAATTTATGTAATTGTTCAGACGACCTAATATTGGATGTTCTTACTGGTGGAATATCATATATGTGAAATACAATCAGTTTGGCATTTAAAGTTTCGCTGAGATTCTTTGCATAATTTAATGTTGAGATCGAATTTTTGGTACAATCAGTGGCATAAAGAATAGTGTCCATAACAACTCGTTTAAAGATTAAGTCAATTTACCTAATTTTAGATTTGAATAATATGATATTGGTCACAAAAGCCTACATGACTTATATCATAAAAATTAGCCTTTAACTGAACTACTTTTAAGATCCAAACTAAAAGGCAATTTATCATGGATAACAACAATAAATCAACTCAGCAAAATACCATTGGAGAAGTAAACTGGCAAGAACTTTATATCCTTACAGATCATTGGAAGTCAGATCTGAACTTCTATAAAGATGACCTCAGGTTTTTACATCATTTGATAGATAAATATATTATTTGGATTACAAAAGACGACAACCTTAACCTGGTACAAGAAATACAGAAAAATCTTTTTGAGCTTCGGAATGAAGGTATTGACTTAATGAAGGAAGTAATCACACACCAAGGCAATTTGGGACTCATGGTAGAAAATCCGGTTGAGAGTTCAAACCCACAATTTATAAAAGATCATGAAAACCTGGAGGATAAAATTTCTAAATTCGTCAAACTTTTCAGGTCCAATCGAAAAGAAGCATTTAACATAACAGAATACGTCATAGACAGTGAGGAATTACCAAATATTCTTAAAAACTAACCCTGAGTAATAATCTTTGCATATCCTCAGAAAACAGTTTTGATGATTGTATATTTTTGATGCACTAAGTAAGCACGATTAATCTTCAAAATAGAAATACTTCGTTATATTTGCACCGCAATTTTAGTAAAATGCCCACGTGGTGAAATTGGTATACACGCTACCTTGAGGGGGTAGTGTTCGAAAGGACGTGCTGGTTCGACTCCAGTCGTGGGCACAAAAAAACAGCTTCTGTTAATACAGGAGCTGTTTTTGGGTTTAAAGAATATTTATAAGCGTTTTACCCGCACATTTCTAAACCACACGCCTGCACCGTGGTCCTGCAGAGCTAAATAACCATCATTGGTTTTACCATAATCTGGATAGTCATTCCATTTACCACTATTGCGTTTTTCTACCCAGTCTTGAGAGTTTTTATCAAATTCGACGATTTTTTGACCATTGAGCCAATGTTCGGCCTTACCATTATTAAAAATAATCTTACTAGTGTTCCACTCCCCTACCGGCTTCAGGGTTTTGTTTTCATTGGCTACATTCATGGCATAATTGGCTCCGGTCTTTTGCCAATCTTCAAGAGGTTCTTCAAAACCTACATCATCCAATATTTGGTATTCCGGTCCGGTTTCATAAGGTGAGTGATATATAGTATCTTCTACCACGTGATAAAAAGCACCGCTATTGCCCCCTTTGGTTATTTTCCATTCAAAGGCAAATTCAAAGTTGTCATATGTTTCAGTACTAATAATATCACCTCCTACATCTCCACCTTCTCCAAAACATTCAATAACACCATCTTTAATTGACCAATTTGATGGAAGGGAATCCTGGTTATATCCTCTCCAGTCAGACGGTTCCATGAGTTCAATCCATTCACTGGCTACCATTTGATCTTCTTTTGCGGCAGGTGTTTCCACTATTTTCTTCTCTGTATTCTTGCAGGATCCGATTAAAAGGACCATACCAATAATCACTATACGCAGTTTCATAATCTTCAAATTTAAAGTAGTTTCATCCCAACAGGATCCCATTTTATAGCTTTGTCTAAATAATAACTGTCGTTGCATGCTAATGCAGGGGCCGCCGCACGATAACCAAAAACAGCGTCTTCAGATACAGCTTTACCTCCTCTGATAGCATCGAACCAATTAGAAAAATGATCATAATGGGCTCCTTTATAACCTTCCTCGGCTTCAAAAACAATTTCTTCCTGAGGAAGCATCTTTTTCCTAGAACCGGCCATTCCAGATTGCGACGCCTTGGCTTGTAAAAATGGATCATTGTCAAATTGCTCATTATTTCTTCTTAAAATCACCTTTCCCCACTGGACATCCATAGAACCCTCGCTACCAACAATTCTCAGATAAGTTGTTCCCGATGTACCATCAACAAAATTACAACGCAATGAAAGATTAAAGGGAGGGTGTTCTTCAGAATCGGGATAATCGAACACCCCCAGAAGAACATCTGGAACTTCCCTGCCATCTTTCCAATAGCGCAATCCGCCCGAAGAATAAATTTGATTCGGACCTTTTGATTTGGTAATAAAATGAAGGCTGGAAAAAAGATGTACAAACAGATCTCCTGACATCCCTGTGCCATAGTCTTTGTAGTTTCTCCATCTGAAAAAACGCGTAGCATCAAAAGGTCGCTTATTGGTATTCATTAAAAAGGTATCCCAATCTACAGTTTTGGGTGAAGCATCCTTGGGAATATTATATTGCCAGGCACCGGCAGGGCTTCTTCTGGCCCAAAATCCTTCGGCATAATTGATATCCCCAATTGCTCCCTGAGCCAACAATTCTTTGGCCTTTTCATTTCCAAGTGAAGACATTCCCTGACTACCCACCTGGAATACCATTCCCGTCTCATTCTGAGCTTTAATAACATCATGCCCCTCGTCTAAAGAATGGACCATAGGCTTTTCACAATAAACATGTTTACCAGCGCGCATAGCGTCTATTGAAATTTGTTTATGCCAATGATCAGGTGTTCCGATAATAACTGCATCTACATCTTTCCTGGCCAATATTTCCTTATACTGTTTGGTTGTAAATAGGTCTTTACCCCATCTTTCCCTGGCCCTTTCAAGATGACCATCATAAAGATCACAAACGGCTACTAATTTTACACCATCGTGTTTTAAGGCTGTATTGGTATCCTCTGATCCCATGCCTCCTGCACCTATAAGAGCGATTTGTATATTACTGTTCGCGCTATATTTTTTTCTACTCAAATAAGAAATATGAGGTCTTGTTCCAGCACCTATGATTGCCGGTGCGCTTGCCAAAGCCAATGTTCCGGCTCCAATTTTCTTTAAAAACTGCTTTCTGGTTTGGGTAGTTTTTTTTGACATAATATTCTCTGATTAGCGAGTCTAAATATATTCATTTATTATAGAATTTTTTAAGTTCTAGTGTCATAAACTCAAAAAAATGATTTCTTTGCCGATTAGTTCGGAAAAAATTAACGAAACTATCAAATACTTCCGCTTTTAAAATTGTAAATTTGTTTAATGATTATACGTAAATAATGAACAATGTAAAAAAATCTTTTAGTATACGGGATTTGGAAAACCTGTCCGGTATAAAAGCACATACCATCCGAATCTGGGAAAAAAGATACGGGTTATTGTCGCCAGAGCGAACCAGCACTAACATTAGGACCTATAGCCTGGCAAGTCTTCAGAAACTACTTAATATTACCTTGCTATATAAGAACGGTTATAAAATATCTAAAATTGCAAAAATACCAGAGACTGATATATCGATTGTCGTCAGGGAGATCGTGGCCAAAAACAGTACGAAAAATCATGCAATCAATGCATTTAAATTGTCCATGATTAATTTTGACCTGTCATTATTCCAAAATACATATAATAACCTGCTTTCAGAAAAGTCGTTTCGAGATATTTTCTGGGAGTACTTTATTCCATTATTAAATGAACTTGGGTTATTATGGCAGACAGATACCATTAGCCCGGCACATGAACATTTTATTACTAATTTGATTAAACAGAAGATTTACACGAGTATGGAGAAATTACAGTTAATGGAACCTACTCAACATGATAAAGTATTCGTTCTTTTTCTTCCTGAAAATGAAATCCATGAAATTGGGCTACTATTTATTAATTATGAAATTCTTCTTCGTGGTTACAAAACTATTTATCTGGGACAGACTATGCCTTT
>RCNB010001310.1_pt1 | contig 19034 bp, 16 predicted proteins | sample 2041321 | NCBI WGS metagenome assembly RCNB01 (sample SAMN09708232, study PRJNA481090) | Marine sediment metagenome, whole genome shotgun sequencing project. | reverse complement strand
CAGATGATGGAAAAAGGGAGAGGCTGGGGAGGCTGCAGGAAAATGATGTTCAAATCCTGCTTCCGAAATAGTCACGAATAAACTTGATAGATGGGTCAGGAAAGCATTTTTTTCCTGACCCCGGCTACAATAATTGAAAAGTTACTAACAGACCCCCTGATACCCGAATATGCGTGTAAGTCACAGCAAACCCAGTGATGATGAAATTATTCGCCGTATTCTTGATGGTGATGTCAATGCATTTGAGCATTTGCTGGTAAAATATCAGGATCAGGTTTTGAAAATTGTCAGGAAACGTATACCATACGGACAGGTAGAAGAAACCGTTCAAGACGTATTTGTCAGAGCCTATCAATCCCTGCCGGCATTTAAAGGCAAAAGCGGTTTTAAGCAGTGGCTGTCAGCCATCGCTGTAAGAACCTGTTATGATTTCTGGAGAAAACAGTACAGAGCCCGAGAATTTCCTATGAGTACGCTTACCGAGAAACATCAGGATTGGCTGGAAAAGATTATATCAGATCAATCCAGCCGGTTATTCAATGAACAAAGTTTTCAAAAAGAGGCCAGGGAAGTGCTGGACTGGGCTTTGGACAGATTGTCAGTTGAAGACAGAATGGTTCTGGAATTGGTATATCTGGAAGGCCTGTCTGGGAAAGAAGCCGCCGAACTTCTGGGCTGGAGTGTTGCCAACGTAAAAATTCGATCCCATCGTTCCCGTAAAAAGCTTCGCAAATTACTTGCGGAATCGATATATGCTTAAGAGGAGGGGCATATGAAATCCTCTAAAATGGATAATGTTAAAGTGAAACAGGCGCTTATGGCAGCCTACCATGCAAAAGAAAACAACGGGCCTGAAGTGAGCGAACAGGTTGAAGCACAGGTCATGCGCCGCATACGCGCCCTTGGGCCGATTCATTCCAGGCCGGACTATCTTTCGCTGTTCGAGCCATTCGTTTGGCGGCTCGTACCTGTCACCGCCGCCTTGATAATCGTATTGGCGGCCTGGGCAATACAATTTGATTTTGGCTCAGAGTTTGAGATGGCAACCATATTTATGGACGATCCGATTAGCTTCAACCTGATTGAACAGTTAGTAATATAAATGGGTGGAAAAATGAAAAGACTAAAAGTTTGTATAGGTATCCTTCTAATATTTATTCTGGGTATGCTGTCCGGGACATTGGGAACCGGGTTTTTTATTAAGCATCGGATCGGGAGTTTTGTTCGAGGTGAAGGGCCTCCTCCACCCATAAGAGTTCTGGAAAGGCTTTCGGCTAAACTCAATCTTTCAAAACCCCAGCAGATGGAAATTGAAAAGATTCTGAAGCAGGCACACGACCAGTTGATTGAGTTTAGGCAGGTGTATAGCCCTAAGTTCGAGAAGATTTTCAATGACACTATCGAGCAGATTAAACAAAAACTCGACAGCAGACAGAAACAGAAACTGGACAAATTAACTGAAAGATTAAAGCATTGTTTTCACAAACATCCCGGTCGACGACCGTTTCTATCTGAAAAAACGCCTGAACAGGTTTTTTTCGGATTGGCATAAAGGTGAATGGGCCTTTTAACCTTTCAGACAGATAGTAATCGATAAGGGGATGAACTCTGAGAGCAATTATGCATGGATAGACGACCAGCCACGGATTCATTTTGTGACTACATATTCGACCTGTAGCCAGTTAAACCAGCGGTGGATGCGGCTTAGCGGATGCTATGGCTGTTTATCTCTGAAACTCCTGTTTTTGTTCGTACTCCTCAAGCGGCAACGATAATGGCGAATTGTCCCGGACGGGGTTAGCCGTGTCTGGCATGGCGCCGTGGAGATAGCGAACATGCGCCGGACCGGTTATCGGGTCTTTGAGGGTTATCCTGATGGTTTGGGCATCGTGCCGGTTGACTTCCGAAACGAAAGCGGGAAGATCCTCTGTCACCACCTCCCATCCGGAAATACCTGAAGCCGGTGTGAAATCTGTCCCACCCCTGTGTCGTATTGCCACGTCTATGTTCTTGGTGTCTATCTGTGTTACACCGACCACGGAGGGACCTCGGTAGTATTCTTCTTTTCCCAGAAGGAACAAGACCGTCTGTGCAACCCTGAACCCGAGGTTGGTGTAGGCCCTGTGGGTGAGATGCTGTGTCCCTTGATTTTTGAGGTCCAGAGTTGTGGCTGCCAGGTAGCAGTCGGCAACGTTTTGTGCAACATTATTCTGGGCATTGCGGATAGCCTGATTTGGTCCGTCTTCGCCTCCAGGGCGTTTGATCATCATGACTATAAGGAATGGGAGGTTCTTTCGGCTCGAACCGTTGCCAATATCGGCCCTTACCTGCTTGGTAACGAAGCGCTCAAGGGATGTGCTGTATTCAACCTCACTGACAGTGCCACGTGCCGCATCCGCTTCTCCCTGCATCCAGATGACAAATTCCAAAAAACCGCCGGCAGCAGAAACCCCAGCGAGAAACCTGTTGTAGATAGAGTTTTCAGCCAGATCTTCCCAGTATCCCATTCGCCAGTCGGCCTCTTTCCGCAGACCTGATCCGTTGACGGAATAATCTATTAGCCCTACGGGAAGCCCCAGACGGTTTATCAATCTGTTGCCAAAAGCAATCGCCCCATTACCTTTTTTGCCGAGTCCCAACCATTTCTTGTTGGCGTACCTGAAAAGCAAAGGGTGTGCCTCCAAGTCTGTGCCAGTATGGAACCATTCTTTCATGTTGGACTGGCCTATGCAGGCGATTAGGATACCGACACCCCATTTGTGCATTCCATGGTCGATAACGTTATGGTCATTGACAAACCGTACCTGAAAATCGTACCAGCCGCCCTGGGGCACGCCATCAAGCATTCCCATGAAGATCCCGTTTTCGGGGGAAGTGTCAACCACAATCCAAGGCACCACTTGTTCGGATGTGTCGTTTTTGACCACCCTCGCCTCTACGGCAACAGGCACCCCTATGTAGGTGCCTGAAACAAGGACGTCCGCACTAGTGCCCCTGCGTTGCAGGATACGGCCCTCCTCATATTCGGTTACATTGATCGACGGTATTTCTTCGGGCGACTTCTTCGGGTCCGTCGGCGCCGGTTCATGGGATGCACTGTCCCTCATGGGCTTGGCCTCTGCGGGCAGAGGTGGGAGGTCATGAGAAACGAGCGTTTCGGATGTGTTGCGTCTGTCTAGGATCGGCTTGCGGATAATCTGTCTTCTGATTCGTGGCACGGCCTTTTCGTCGATGCACTTTTTCACTCCGTCTTCCTGTGGTGGTGCAGGCCAATCGACAAAAGGCTCAGAGCTCTCCAGGTCTTCACCCGAAGTGACGTGTCGAAGACCGTGGCTTGCTTCCATCATAGTGACGCTTTGCTCTGGCTGCGTTGGCAATGTGACATCGGAATGGCGGGGAAAGCCGAATATCCTTGCCGACCGGAGCATGAAAAGGCCAGGGTGGCTGCCCGGATTGATTCGCAGACAGAGTGATTGATGCCCAAAGGGCAACGGCAAATACACGTCTGTGAGCCCTTGTTTCAGGGATCTGCGCATGGTGTAAGGCTGGCCGGCACATTCGATTGTCATAACGTCCGGACGTGATGATTCAATAGATAGCATCAGTATCCTGAAGGTCTCATCGTCCGAGGCCGGTACGGACTCAAGATCAAACACGGATTCGCCACCTAAGGATTTGATCTCCAGACCATCTGCTCGGGGATGTGCCGACACTTGCAGGATGGGCGCAACCGTTTGAAGGTCTACCCATGGCCTATTATCTGTCAATTTTTCACCGCAGAGATCAGAGAAGATCTTGTCGAGTTGAAGATTTGTCGTCCTTAATCTTGATTCGGCCACTGAAAACACAATCACGTCGTAGGAACTCAATTTCTCCCCATGTTGTTTTGAGGGAATGGAATCACTTTTGATCACATCAACCTCTCTGAAGATTTTTGACATGTAAGGAGCCAGGCTCAGTGTGGAGGAATCGCCATATATGACGGCCGACAACGGAACTGACCGGTCGGAGCCTTCAAAGTGCTTGAAAGATACCTCCTCGGTTCCTGCGGCAAGTCCCATCAGTTCCACCATCAGATCTCCCGATGCCCCTGTGTCCAGGGAGCTGAAATCTGAAATATACGGCCATTTTTGGTCATACACCTTCCGGACAATAGCCTGGGAGACAACCGTGGCTCCAAGGCTATTCCAATGAGCGTCAGTTTTTTCATATAGGAGTGCTCCTCTCTTCTTCCATTCCCTCAATAGGCGATCACACCTTGCGAAGCTCTCAAGTGGGTGGGCGTTGACGTTTTCCAAGAACAGATCATACAGGCTACTGTCACAGGTGTCGCCTTTCGGCACAAAACCAACAAACTCTGGGTAAATGGTGGATTTGTCTGGAGCAATAGTAACGATGAGCCGGCGACCAGATGCCTCGACAATCTTTTCAACAGCGTGAAATCCTAGAGCCAGCTTGTGAGCAAATGCTTGTTGATAACACGCTTCTTTTCGGTAAACTTGGATGGATTTGCGGTCATAGAGCCAGCCGTTAGCACCTACGTGGACTTTGCTGGAGTCTGTTGAATGAAAAACGTGATAATCCAGCCAATTCTTAGTAAAGGTGAGTGGCCCTCGCAGGGTAAAGTTGTCATTGAAATATTGGTCAAAGGCGCGGTAATAACGGTTATCCAGAAGGGCCAGTGCCTGAAACTTTGGTGGCTCCAGTCCGATACGGTCTACTTCGATTTCGAAGTTCAGGTCGACCATCCAAACTCCGACTGGTGTAAGCAAAAGAAAGACAAATACCAACGAAAACAATACTCTCATGGCACTTTCAGAACCTATAGTAAATAAAAGGGGACTTTGGCCCGCCTGCGATGAGGGCCGCACAGTACGGGAGAAGAAAAAGGATCACTACGGCGCTCGCGGCTATTACGACCGCCCTCTTTTCGATCATTGCAGATCCGTGTCTCAAAATTTCTCCAGGCAGAAAAAACGCCGTGGCTGCTATCAGCGAAAAAACGATATTACGGTAGTTCAATACCAAGCTCAGTTGGTAGGAAACCGGAAAGTCCCTTGGCGTGAACATTACGCACAGGAACTCTATCGCCTGAGATATATCCTCTGAACGGAACAGCACCCACCCTGCCGTAACGGCTGTTATCGTGGCAAATCTCCTCACCACAAAGTACCTCTCGGAAGGGAGATCGCTCAGGCCCGTGGCACGTTCGAGGACCAATAACCCCCCGTGGTAAAGGCCCCAGAGGAAAAAAGTAGTGTTTGCCCCGTGCCAGATTCCACAAACAGCGGAAACAATTGCCAGGTTGAGATAGGTCCTGAAGGCTCCTCTGCGACTTCCCCCAAGAGGGATGTAGATGTAGTCCCGTAACCAGAGGCTTAACGAGATGTGCCACCTTCTCCAGAAATCCGTAATACTTGTAGCCGAGTAAGGAAGGTTGAAATTTTCCGGGAATCTGAATCCGAACAGCATGCCGAGTCCTATGGCCATGTCGGAATACGCTGAGAAATCAAAATATATTTGAAGTGTATAGGCAAGTGAGCCCAGCCACGCCGTCTTTGTGTCGAGAGTATGCAAATCAAGGCCAAAAGCGACGTCCGCGATTTGACCACAGGAATTTGCGATCATCACTTTCTTGGCTAACCCCCAACAGAAGCGCATGGCGCCAGCGTGGAATTGATTCCATGACTCTTTACGTTTTTTTAACTGCTTGCTGACATGACTGAATCGGATGATGGGACCTGCGATTAATTGGGGAAACATAGCGACGTAAAGGGCAAAATCCACAACATTCGTGGTGGGCCGACTTTTGCCCCGGTAAATGTCAATAACGTAGCTTAGTTTTTGAAACGTGAAAAATGAGATTCCGATGGGGAAGATGACTTCTTCCCATCCAACGAAGGAAAGACCGAAGCTGTTGAGGATCTCCCTCAGCTCCTCGATCAGGAAGTTGGCATATTTGAAGTAGACAAGGAGTCCAGTGTTGAGAAAGACCGACAAGCCCAACCATAAATGCTTGCGACGGTTGTCCCGGTCAATCAACAGACCCAGGAGATAGTCGGCGAAGGTCGACAGCGCGAGGACGAGTAGAAAGCCCGCCGCACCGTAGAGGTAGAACATGTAACTGAAAAACAAAAGCACTGCATTTCGCAGTCCATTTCCTGACAGCAATCGCTCCGCATGATAGCAAAGGATCACTGTAGGCAGGAAGGCGAAAAGAAAAAAAATGCTTGAAAAAACCACGAGAAATAGTGCCTAGCGCCCAGTCCCAAAAATGACAACTAGGCAATATAGTTCTTTTGAACGTACCAATAACCATCGTTTGAACAAAGACGCTGTTCGATGGACTTCATCACTTACAATAACCTAGCCAAATACAAGCCGCTACATAACAACCTGATCATATGTCAGTATGACATCGTAATTCTAGCTTGCATATCCAGCAATGACAAGCCTGTAAGGGTTATACATTTACCAGACTTTTTCATTTCTGTCCAAGCAAAACCACAGGCCCCAAATGCACAGCCGGTTAGTCCGTTGTCAAGCGCTTGGATATCGTGTTGGCCGTTGGAACGGTTCTCTGCATTACGTAGGCCAAGCGGGACTTTGAGGTTACGGATGATTTCAAAGCTGTGATGGGTGAGTAGCATTTCAATATGCAGTCATGTGATTACTTGTTGACATCTTTATAGATTCGGTTTATTCAAAAGATGTCAGTGGGCCCTGAAATTAATGTGTTGGCCGTGCTGGTAGGAGAAATTCGGACAGGACGCCATGCAGGGGGATGAGATCTTTTCCAGGGCCTAAAACCGGTATGGTATGAGGTGGAGAAACGGAATCGGTTACCATGACTGCGGGTCCTTTAGGCATAAGATCTTCCTGGAAGCTATTTTCGCGAGGTTTTCTTATTACTGCATTTAAGCAAATATAGTACGGATGAATTGTTTGTATCAAGGGAAACAAAATTTGCCAAATATGTGAAGTGAGGGGGGTGTTATCATGGCGAATCCGGGACATGCACTGGCAGCGACAAATTTGGCGGAAATCACTGTCTTGAAAACTGAAATCGCAATGCTTAAGCGCGAACATAAAATGAATATTCAATTGCTTGCAAAGCAAATTAAAGCATTAGCCCTTCTTCTCAAGAAAAAAGGAGTCATCAGCGAAAATGAGGCCGTGGAGTTTGAATATTTTGAAGTTGGGTTGATCGGGTAGGAATGGATCATCAAAAGGCTCGGGCCTGGATGGACAAGGGGGGCATTGCAAGACATATGAGAAGCGACTTTACCACATACAGTAATGTAGAAAACATGATGTCATAGGAAGGAAGTGGGCATGAAAAAGATATGGATCAGTTCTCTGATACGTGACGAAAATCTAGTGAAGGGTTTGATCTCTCAACTCAAGACTTATGGCCTTGAGGCGAGCGGTCATTTCTGGGAAGATGATTTAGAAAAACTTGCATGGATGAAGGTCAGAGAGGAATTGATAAAAAAGGAAATTTCGCTCTGGGCTCTGTTAACCACCGACGAGATGATGAAGGAAGAGGATCTGCGATACGGGCTCTCCTTGCTTGCGATTACGCTTAAGGCGGAAAAAGGGATGGATTTTCCTGTGTTCATACTCCAGACAGAGGGTGAGCCCATTTCCCCTGAAACCCTTCCCACACCGTTGAAGGGCGTGCAGGTCATATCTGCTTCGGGCGCTGCTTTTGGCGCAAAGCTTGTCGCTAAAATGCACAGCACTGGCAAAGAAGACAGTGCCGCGGAATACCGGATGGATCTGTACGGAAACGAACAGATCGGCCAGTGGTTTGAGGTGGGTCCCCAAGGTGGGCAGTGGTCGGGAGGGATGTTTGCCGTGATGGGCGCGGAAATAGCGTTTCACGGTGTGGGTCCAAAGGGTAAGCTTCCCGACAAATCGACGTTGAACTATCCCATGGAAGGGATGAAGCTGAGCCTTGGCGAGAAAGAATATACAGCCTGGGCGGTTCAAAACGACCTTGATGCCGACACATCCTATTTTGTGAAGGTAAAAGGGGCCCCGGAGTCTGTCCTTTTTGGTCCGTATTCCGAGGCAGGAGATGCGGAGGTTTATGTAGTGGCGTTGAAATAAGGGCTCGTCACTCAATAACTGTCACATCTTTCTGGTCTTTTAGGCCGTCTTCTGCTTTGCTCGGTTGGTCACATACCTCGGTATGTTCCCGCCTGAGCGCCTTGAATACAACCCAAAAGCCTTCGCCATTTTGAGACACTTATTTCATGACGAACCCTAACCAGCCCCAGGTGTTTTTCATAGAGAGGGCAAAACGCCTGCGACGGGGTGTGATTTGACATGCCATTAAAACTCTGCTATACAAGATACTAGAATTCCAAATAAAATGGGGGAACTCAATGGACAAGGAAGAAATCACCAGAAAGGATCTCGATAACAAAGAGTTCCTAAAGCTTCGTAAGGCTACGGAAAAGATCGGTGCTGTTCTGGAAAAGCGCTTGAAAAGCCACCTTACAGTCTTAAGGCCACTCTTTATGCCGAGGAAGCTCTTTGGGACCTATATCAAGAGCTCGGCCATGCAGGAGGTGCCTGGGGCGGATAAGGCCTTCGCAGGGCTCCAGGAACAGTATGGTGCTGTGTGCAAAAACCCTTTTGACCTGCCCAAGAAACTCCAGCCTCCGTTGCAACCCATTTTAAACGAGTTGCAAGGAAGTCTCTTGGAGTATACGCTCAAAGCTGGAAAAGGGACAAAGATCACTTCTCCCACAAAGTGGGTTCTTTCTTATCGCAGCGAATGTCCACTTGGCCGGTTGAGGTTGATGCTTTCCGGCAAGGAAACCCGTCAGACCGATGATATGAAACAAGCCCTGATTGACCATCTGGCCATAGTTGTTTTTCTCAAACACTTTCCTGCCTTGACTCAACTGCTCCAAGACCTTCGTTATGAAGTGGAAATCAGGAAAATGACAGACCTGGGAGGACTTCCCGTTGTTGTTTTAAAGGCCCCCTTGGAGACATTTCTGCCGACAGACGATTTCATTGAACAAGTGACTCAGCTTTCAGGGGTTCCAGCCTTTCAAGAGATCATCGACCTTGAGGCGGTTCACAATATATCGGATCCCCTGAAAGAAGCCTTGACAACCACGTTAGATCAATCATGATGGTTTCGTAAAAAGTCTATTTTGTTCGCTTCGTGAGCATTTTGAGCGCAGTCGCAATGTTCAGCTAAAATCCTATCACGGAGTGTGGTGTTTTCAAGCCGACAGGCGCAACCTTTGCGCGCAACTCGGGCTAACGCCCTCCAACAGTCAAAATTTTTAAATGCTGGACATTTCGACTGCTTATTCTCAAAAATACTCAATGCTCTCACAAAAGACTTCTTACGAGTCTGTCAATCATAGCGTCTGCGTCTTTCGTTGCTATTTTTAAAACTTCACTTTCATATCTAAGAAAATGAAAAAATCTCAAGTCCTTAAAGTAGCCATTGTTGGCGGGGGTTCTGGGTGTAAGGCAATCATAGAGATGATACTTGCCAAGAAGCTCAGACAGCTTCGCATGAAACCCATAGGTGTGGCGGATATCAACCCGAATGCTGTTGGGTATTGCTATGCTCAGGAGAAAGGTATCTATACAACACAGAACTACCGTGACCTATATGAACTTGAGGGACTAAATCTGATTGTAGAACTCACAGGACAAGAGGCATTGGCTAACGAGATATTTAGAACGAAGCCCAAGGACGTGCGATTGATGGGAAATGTTGCTGCCAGGCTCTTTTGGGATGTTTTTTGGATTGAAGAACAAAGGATTGAAGAACGAAAGCGGGTAGAAAAGTCGCTAAAGGCGGATGGGCGATTCCTTCAGAATGTTTTTGATGCAATACAAGATGGTGTAACAGTTGTGGATTGTGATTTCAATGTCGTAAGGATTAACCCTTGGGTTGAAAAGATGTTTGCTTCGCGCAAACCTTTGGTGGGCAAGAAGTGTTATGAAGCATATCAGATAAGCAAAACCCCGTGTCCTTGGTGTCCGACAAAGCGTACCCTTACGACAGGACAAGCCCACAGTGAAATAGTTCCTTTTCCTTCGGAAGGAAATTTGCCTCGGTGGATTGAGCTTTCGGCGTTTCCCTTGAGAAATGCCAGTGGCAAGGTTACAGGGGTAATCGAGCACATGAAGGACATAACAAACCGAAAACGTGCCGAAGAAGACTTGCGGGACAGCGAAGCGCAAAAACGGGCTATCCTCAATGCTTCCATTGATATGATCCGCTATGTTGATGAAGAGATGAAGATCATTTGGGCAAACAAGAAAACCGTAGAGGAACTTGATATAGCCCATGAAGAGATAAAGGGCCGGACCTGTTATGAACTCTTCTTGGGAAGAGATTTTCCATGTGAGGGGTGTCCTACTGAAAAGGTTTTGGAAACCGGAGAAATTGAGCATGCTATTATGCTCACCCCCGGTTTTGGTAACAGAAAATCACAGAGCTATTGGGACTGTTACAGTGTTCCCGTGAAAGACGAATCCGGCGAGATCGTTCGACTTATTCAGGTTGCCAGAGATGTAACAGAACAAAAGGAAGCAGAAAAGGAGCTTGAGAGAAGGCACAAAGAGCTTGAGGCAATTAATGCGGTTCTTTTCAGTATGACCAGGGAGTATAATCTCAACGGTATGTGCCGCGTCCTTCAGGGGATGATGGAGGAGTTCTATCCGGGTTTTCAGCCTTGGATCTTCCTTATAACACCCAAGCGCGACTGTTTCTTTTTCCCACGGCCTGACAGGGGGGAAATCAGGGCGACGTGCTATGATCAGGGCAAAAAGAGACTGAAAGGGCTGAATGTGGATAATGCACTACTAGAGCTTTTAACCAAAGGACGCATGAGACCTATGTGTTCAGGCAATAGTGAGTACGATCGTCCTCGGGTTATTGAGGAACTTGCCTCAGGTTTTTCCACTTGGCTGGCAGTGCCGATTGAGGTAGAGGGCGAGTATCACGGTCTTTTCATGCTTAGTTCACCTGCAGTGGATATGGAGATAGAAGAGGATTTGGCTTTTGTAGAGGTCTTGATTCGGCAGATTTCCGGAGTGATCCGTTATCAGATAGCAAAAGAGGTTAGGGAGGAGGCATTCAGAAGCCAACTCACCGGACCGGATAAATTCAAAGGTCTTGTTGGTCGTAGTCAAACTATGCAAAAGATCTACCGGATGATCGAGTCTGTTGCAAATTCCAGTAGTACAGTCCTAATTACAGGGGAAAGCGGTACAGGCAAGGAATTAGTTGCTCGCGCCATTTATCGGACCGGCAAATATAAGGATACCCCCTTTGTTGTGGCACATTGTTCATCCTTTGTTCCCACCCTTGTTCATTCTGAGATCTTCGGGCATGAAAAGGGCGCCTTTACTGGAGCTGTAAGTCGAAAGCGGGGGCGGTTGGAAAGGGCACAAGGGGGGATTTTGTTCTTGGATGAAGTGGCGGATCTTCCCCTTGAAACCCAGGTGCTGCTACTGCGGTTTTTGCAGGACAGGAGTTTTGAAAGGGTGGGAGGCGAACGCCTAGTGAAGGTCAATGTCAGGATAATCGCGGCCACGAATAAGGATATTGAAAAAGAAATGAAAGCCGGCCGGTTGCGAGAAGACTTCTATTACCGGTTAAACGTTTTGCCGGTAAAAGTACCGCCTCTGCGAGAGCATGTGGGAGACATACCACTTTTGGCCGATCACTTCTTGAGGACTTATTCCCTTGTCGAGGGAAAAGAGGTAGCCGGCTTTGACGCTGAGGCCTTGAAATTGATGATGGATTATGATTGGCCTGGCAATGTGCGAGAACTCCAGAACACAGTGGCCAGGTGCGTAGTTTTAGCCGCAAGAGACCGTATCAGCGCTGATGTGCTCCCGGATAGGATGCGAACCCATGCGGAACTCCCAGAGTATTCGCTGGCCAAAAATGAGAAAAAGTTGATTGAGCGTATCATGCGAGAGTGCAACTGGAATAAGCATGAAGCCGCCCGTCTTATGGACATAAGCAGGGGCACACTTTATAGTAAACTTAAAAGGTATGGTATTAGTCGATAGGTATGAGATTCATCTGGGTTGTATTTTGGACAGAAGGGCCAGTCCGGGTTGGATTTTGATACTTTGATAACAATTTGTAATAACATACATATTCAATAGTGCTTATAACTTAGGGTCCTATATTGAACACTTTTAAAGGCCTCCCATCACATCGCGACAAAAAACCTTCCTTTGATACATCGAACATACTCTCAATATAATCAGGATATTAGAAAATCTTGTTGTAGTTTGTCGAACTGCAAGATTTACGTGGCACATAACTTGACTATAGCCAGGATAAGTGTTGCGTGATTTCTAGATTTCCAGTCATACCGAAAGTTGTATTTAGGAACGTCAAAAAGGGTAATCCATGGAATATCAACTTGGCCTCATTACCCAAGACCGCGGTCTTGAGAAGGTCATGGAAAGGATCTCAAGGCATTTCGGTTGTAGCTTGAGCCTTTATGAAAGTTGTAGTGATTTCGTAAATGATCTAGGTGGTGGCAAAAAGGGCGTTGTGGTCTTAGACGGGATGCTTTGTTCCAGGCCGCGTCTGATGGATTTGCAGATGGTCTTGAATGAATCTCCTGCATGGAAAGTTGTTTATCTTCCCCGGACCATGAAGAAAAATGAGATTAAAGAGGCCATGGAGGTAGGGGCATTTGGTTCTTTGCATAAGCCCGTTAGTGAGCATGAAGTTCGTCAAATGTTACGATCTGCCATAGGAATATGAGCTAAGCATATGGAAACGATTACATCTATAAAACCTGTCTTGGCCGTTTCTGTTTCTCTCGTTATCACTATCTTTATTATCGCCAGTGGTAAGAGGCCAAACCTGCGGGAAGGCTGGACTTTCGTGGCCGGGATTATCAAGTTTTGTATCGTTGCTTCCATGGTACCAGTGGTTTTGGGTGGAAAAGAGATTGTCTGCAATTTAGTTGAAATCGTCCCTGGTGTAGGACTAGCGTTCAGGGTGGATAGTCTCGGGCTGCTCTTTGCGCTTGTATCTTCTTCTCTGTGGATCGTTACATCTGCCTATTCCATCGGCTATATGCGGGGGCTAAATGAACACAGTCAGACCAGGTATTTTTGTTTCTTTGCATTGGCGCTGTCAGCGACCATTGGTGTGGCCTTTTCGGCAAATCTGCTGACTATGTATCTGTTTTACGAAATGCTCTCCTTTGCCACGTACCCCCTGGTTACTCACCACCAGGATCCGGAGGCACGTGCCTCCGGGCGGAAGTACCTCCTCTATATAGTCGGTGGCTCCATCGGCCTTGTTCTACCTGCCATGCTTATATGTTACCAGATGACGGGAACGCTTGAGTTTGCCAAACATGGATTCATGGCAGGAACTGGATCAAAAGCCCTGATGACAGTCCTTCTTATCATGATGGTGTTTGGGTTTGCAAAGGCGGCAATTATGCCTATGCATTCATGGCTGCCTGCTGCCATGGTTGCACCCACTCCTGTCAGCGCTCTCTTGCATGCCGTGGCTGTTGTCAAGGTGGGCGTCTTTAGCGTTGTTCGCGTCCTCACAGGGGTGTTCGGGATAAACTTTCTTGCAGGGCTTCATCTGGGTACGGTCATTTGCTATATTGCCGCCTTCACCATCATCGTTGCATCATTAATTGCCCTTTCCCAGGACGGCCTGAAGCGACGTCTTGCCTTTTCAACTATTGGGCAACTTTCCTACATTGTCCTAGGCGTTGCACTTCTTTCTCCCAAGGGGATGATCGGCGGTATGACCCATATTGCCATGCATGCCTTTGGAAAGATTACTCTGTTTTTCTGTGCCGGTGCAATCTTTGTGGCTACGGGCAAGAAAAACATCAGCGAAATGGTGGGCATAGGCAAGAGGATGCCCGTTACTATGATTGCCTTTTTCATCGGCTCTTTGAGCGTAATTGGGCTTCCACCATGTGGTGGATTTATAAGCAAGTGGTATCTGGTTTTAGGGACTCTCCAGGCAGATCAATGGCCCATGCTTGTCGTTCTCCTTTCAAGTTCGTTGCTAAATGCTGCTTATTTTTTTCCGATTGTCTACAAGGCCTTCTTCTGCAAAGAGGATGAGTCCATGTTTGCGAACAAAGTGCAAGAAGCCCCCGGATGGTGTGTGGGCCCGCTTGTGCTAACTGCCATTTGTTCCGTCATCCTGTTCTTTTATCCCCAGCCCTTTTTTAGGTTGGCCACTATGGCAGTTCAAAGCATGTTAGGAGGTTAAATAAATGAGTGGAGAAAAAATGATACTCTCTCATGAACCGGTACCAGGATACAGGCGGGTCTTCCATATTGTGTGTCTGGCCGCTGTCTCGTATCTTGGCTTAATCTTTTTAAGGAGCTTTTTGTAGGCAAGACAGAGGAAAAGATCTATGAAAAAGGAGCTGAAAATTTTCGATAACCCAAGAAATGTTAAGAGATTGCTCGGCTTTTTCTATTTCTCCCTCCTTGTGCTCCTCATTGTTGATTTCTTTATTCATAAACATGCCGAATTCCCATGGGAAGGCGCCACGAACTTTTTTGCGGTGTATGGATATGTCTCCTGTGTTCTCCTTATTTTCATAGCAAAAATATTGCGGATATTTATCAAGAGAGACGAAAATTACTATGACTAACTTGATTCCCCCAGCAGCAATATTCATTGTCGGCGCCCTTTTTATTCCTTTGATAAAAGGAAAACTTAAACGTGCATACATGTTGTTCTTGCCGGTGTTTGCTTTCATTACCCTTGTCAAGATGCCGGCAGGAAAATACTGGATAGTCAATGTCTTGGACTACGGTCTTGTCTTTGGCAGGATTGACAAACTCAGCATGGTCTTTGGCTACATATTTACAATAATATCTTTTATAGGGGTCCTTTTTGCCCTAAAAGTTAAGGATGATTTACAACATGTTTCTGCGTTTATGTATGCTGGAGGCGCTCTGGGTGTTACTTTCGCTGGAGACTTCATCTCCCTGTACATCTTCTGGGAGATAATGGCCATATTCTCCACATTCCTTATCCTTGCCCGCAAAACAAAGGCATCGGAAGGTGCGGCGTTTAGATATATTCTGGTTCATCTGTTTGGAGGTCTATGCTTTCTGGCAGGTATAGTTCTCTATATACAGAATACAGGTACCATACAGTTTGAATACATAGGACTCAATGGGCTCGCATCTTGGCTCATATTCATTGGTATTGGCCTTAACGCTGCCATCCCTCCGTTACATCCGTGGCTCCAGGACGCCTATCCCGAAGCAACAGTGACAGGAGCCGTCTTTTTGAGCGCCCTTACCACAAAGAGTGCAGTATATCTTATGGCCAGGACCTTTGCGGGCACTGAACTGTTAATATACATCGGGGCGGGCATGACGGCCATACCTATCTTCTATGCCGTGCTTGAGAATGATGTTAGGCGGGTGCTCGCCTACAGTCTCATTAACCAAGTAGGGTTCATGATGTGTGGAATCGGAATAGGGACACAATTGGCCATCAACGGTACTGTCTCTCACGCCTTCTGTCATATCCTATATAAGGCGTTGCTTTTTATGTCTGTAGGATCTGTTCTTCACATGACCGGAAAGATAAGGTGTACAGACTTAGGCGGCTTGTACAAGACCATGCCTCTCACCTGTCTATTCTGCATGATAGGTGCGGCATCCATCTCTGCTTTTCCTCTCTTTAGTGGTTTTGTGAGTAAATCCATGATAGTCAGTGCTTCTTCGCACGAAAAACTGATTGTCGTATGGTTCATATTGCAGTTTGCCTCGGCAGGTGTTTTTCACCATGCAGGTATCAAGGTTCCTTTCTTCACATTTTTTGGCCATGATTCGGGTATCAGAACAAAAGAACCTCCGCTGAACATGCTCCTGGCCATGGGCATAGCAGCCTTCTTTTGTATCGGCATTGCCATATGCCCGGGACCGCTCTATGATATTCTCCCCTACCCGGTTCATTATGCGCCATATACAGGCGCGCATGTCGTGGGTCAGCTGCAGCTACTGATGTTCGGCGCTCTGGCCTTCACTCTACTCATCCTTTCGGGGTACTATCCGGCAGAAATGAGAGCTATTAATCTGGACACCGATTGGTTCTACCGAAAGGCTGCGCGCCTCTTTTACTATATTATGGACAAGGCATTAAATGGACTTAACTCGTTTAGTAACCGCAATATTGCCGAGGTACTTCCGGCATTCGTCGGCGGCTTAAGCAAAAACCCGGTTACATCATTGGTAACATACTTTATGAGAACAGCAGGCAAGGATAATCTTGCCATTGAGGATTTCAAACGAGAGACGAGGCCGGAAGGAACTAATCTGATACCCATGGGTGTGACGATACTCATAAGCATGGCCATACTATTTTTGCTCTTTCTTGTTTTTGCCCTTAAGATATAAATGAGGAGGGAACCTTGATGGGAAAAAAAACAGTGCTCAGTGTTGATGATGAGGCCCAGACAAGGGAATTTGTTTCCGCAGTGCTGGAAGAAAATGGTTATAAGCCATTATTGGCCGTCAATGGAGAAGAGGCTCTCAATCTGATAAAGGAAAACAGACCAGACCTAGTAATCATGGATATCTTAATGCCGAAGCAAAGTGGGATCAATTTATATCGTCAGCTCAAGACTTCTGAAGCTTTAAAGAATATCCCAGTAATTGTATACTCAGGTATTGCTAGGAGGACATTGCTGCGAGCCCAAACTGGTCTAGCAGAGATAAAAGGTGAAAAGATTCCAGAACCAGATGGTTATATGGAAAAGCCGGTGTCTGCAAAGCATATGGCAAGTGTCATAAGAAAGATCTTAGGTCAGTGATGGGACCAAGAAAACTATTATATATTACGGACGCGGTGCAATCACGGGTAGCCGGGCTAGAGCATCTGGAAAAGCTGTGCATGCTTGGATTTAAAGAGGTCATTGTGGTTTCGAGGACAAAACTGGAGGCGCTGGATCTGATGCTTTCAAAACATAATGTGAGCGGAAGGTGGGTTGTGGCAGATGGGCGCATAGTACCGGTGGCGTCGAATACTGCTCGAGCCGAGGCGCCTTTTATGATTGCGGCTGATCTTAACCGAGATAAGGAGAGAGGATTTACAAAATCTGCCGTAAGACAATTACTAGACTCATCTGACATACCTGTGATTGTATTGCCTAGAGAGATAGACCAGTCTGTGTCGAGGCAGGAAACAGTACTTTCTCATATCATATTTGCTACTGATTGGTCAAAGGAGTCTGAAAAAGCCTTTCAATATATTTTGGCTTTTAAAGATATGATTAAAGCACTAGAGGTCGTTAATGTTGTAAGCAGGAAGCTCTCTGTTAGAAATATGAGAGATATAAAACAACGGCTCACGGATACACGCAGGAGATTTGTGGATCATAGAATTGATGCCGAAGTTCATGTCTATGCGGGTAAACGACCTAAGGAAATCATGCTCGCAGCAAGAGATTATGGTGCAAGTTGTATCGTGATGGGCGGCAACGGGAAAGGTCCTTTAAAACGTATACTGTTCAGTGACTGTGCCGGACAGGTGGCTGGGGGTGCTATGGTGCCTACGTTGGTAGTACCTTAAGTTTGAGGTCTGAGGTAGAAGGCTTAATGAAAAAACGAACGTCCAACATCGAACGTCCAACATCGAATGTTGAATTGAATGTTTGTTTTTTATTCGACGTTGGGCGTTCGATGTTCAATGTTCGATGTTCATCTTTAAAAAAAATATCAACTAATTGGGAGAAGAACCAAATAGTTTAATCAAAAAGGAAATCGCTCATGGAAGTTACATTGCTACTAGAGGCGACGGAAAATGCCTTTAGGATTATGCAAGATGCCAGGAGACATGCTATTGGCTTGTTGGATACGGCCGTTCAATTTACGGCAGAGGAGACACATTACGTTGATCAGAAGAAGTTCGAAGCGATTTTTTCCGGCGCTCAAAGAAGAAAAACCCGGTTTCAGAATTTCCTTGGAACCAATGTTATTCTCTTTTTGTTTTGGATGTTACTTTCCGGAAAGTTTGACGCATTTCATCTCACGCTTGGGGTCATTTGTTGTGGCCTGGCGTCTTACTTGTTCCACGACCTGTTATTTGCCAACGTGAGAGTCGGAGATATGCGTATCATAGCTGGAAGGTTTATCAGATATATTCCGTGGCTATTATGGCAGATTGCCTTGTCGAATATCCACGTGGCTTCACTGGTCCTACGTCGAAAGATGCCAATAGATCCTCGAGTAATAAAGTTCAAGACAAAATTGGAGACCGATATTTCCATGGTGACTCTGGCAAATTCGATTACCCTTACCCCAGGGACGATCACCATGGATATTAAGGATGGAGTGTTCTATGTGCACGCGGTGAGCCAGAAGGTTGCCGATGATCTCAACGCCGGTGAGATGGAAGACAGGGTCGCCCACATATTTATGGAGGCAGATCATTTGTATGTAGAAGATGTGCTGGATGCTGCGCGTATTTATAAGACGCTTCGTGTATAAGATCGCTGCGCGATTTTATGTATCGCGGCTTTGCCGCTTACAAGAAAGAAGGGGGATAGAATGATACGGGACAGCCAAGATGTTATCGTTAAAACACTGGCCAGGTTGCTCATACCGTTTGTTGTAGTTTATGCCCTCTATGTCATCATGCACGGGCATCACAGTCCCGGGGGAGGCTTTCAAGGCGGCGTGATATTGGCTGCCAGTTTCATATTGCTGGGTATCAGCTACGGCTTTGGAGAAACAAGAAAGCGGATGTCGGAAAGAGTGGCTGAGGTCTTCAGCAGCGTTGGAGTATTTATTTACGGTGGCATCGGGGTCCTTTGCCTTATCCTGGGCGGAAATTTCCTTGATTATGGCAAACTGAGCAAGCTTCTCATGGTCACACCGGCTGAGGCAAGGTCGCTGGGAATTCTAGGCGTTGAGCTGGGGGTCGCCCTGGCAGTCATGGCGGTCATGTGCACAATCTTTTTTGCCATATTCACAGTGGGTGAATCTCCGGAAGACGACAGGAGTGA
>RCNB010000912.1_pt1 | contig 19055 bp, 11 predicted proteins | sample 2041321 | NCBI WGS metagenome assembly RCNB01 (sample SAMN09708232, study PRJNA481090) | Marine sediment metagenome, whole genome shotgun sequencing project. | reverse complement strand
AAAGGAGCAACACTCACAAAAAAAGCCGAAGGAGTTATTGCCTGGAGCTCTAAAAACACCGCTGGCCCTCTGACCATGGCTTGTTCGGCGCAGATGGAGTTTGACGGATATGTCGAATTTAACATCACGCTAACAGCCCTGGAAGACTTCAAGGTCAATGATATTCGCCTGGAAGTTCCTCTTCAAAGGGACGTGGCCAAATACATGATGGGAATGGGTTTTAAAGGGGGTTTTCGTCCTGAACAGTATCAATGGAAGTGGGATCCTGAGAAAAACCAGGATTCAGTCTGGATAGGGGATGTGAACGCAGGACTGCAGTGCAGTTTCAGGGACGAACTTTATCCCCGCCCCCTAAACACAAATTTCTACCAACTCAAACCGCTTTTCATGCCCCGCTCCTGGTGGAACGAAGGCAAAGGCGGCAGTGATTTCAAAGAGGCAGACGATGGAACTTTTTTAATCAAAGCATCGAGCGGAGACCGGATTCTAAAAAAAGGGGAGGAGCTCCATTACATTTTTTCTCTCCTGATAACACCGTTTAAAACTCTGGACACCAAAGCTCAGTGGTCCACACGTTTTTACCATCAATACAAACCTGTGGATGAAATAGCTGCCACTGGTGCGAACACGATAAACATCCACCATGCCAATGCCATCAATCCTTATATCAATTATCCCTTTCTACGTCCTCTCGAGATGAAACAGTACATCGACCGGGCTCATGACCTCGGTCTCAAGGTCAAGATTTATTACACCGTTCGGGAGCTCACCAACAGAGCACCGGAAATATTCGCTTTGCGAAGCCTGGGAGATGAGATCTTTTCCGATGGACCTGGAGGCGGATTTTCTTGGCTCCAGGAACACCTGGTCTCCGACTACATCAACGGATGGTTTGTGCCCAAGTTAAAGGATGCCGCCATCATTAACAGCGGTGTTTCCAGGTGGCACAATTATTACCTGGAAGGCCTGAACTGGCTTGTAAAAAATGTCGGTATAGACGGCCTGTACATCGATGATGTGGCTTTTGACCGGACAGTGATGAAACGGTTGAGAAAGATTTTGGATCGGTCAAAGGAAGGCGCTCTAATAGACCTCCATTCGGCCAACCAGTTCAATCCCAGGGATGGATTCGCCAATAGCGCCAATCTCTACCTCGAACATTTTCCGTATATCGACCGTCTCTGGTTCGGGGAATATTTCGACTATGATTATCCCCCCGATTTCTGGCTTGTGGAAGTATCGGGGATTCCTTTCGGATTGATGGGGGAGATGCTGCAGGATGGTGGAAACGCTTGGCGGGGCATGCTGTACGGCATGACGGCCCGTCTTCCATGGTCGGGAAATCCGGCGCCCATGTGGGAATTTTGGGATGATTTTGGTATGGAAGAAACGGAAATGACCGGGTATTGGTCTCCCTCTTGTCCGGTAAAGACCGATCACGAAGACATCCTTGTCACTACCTATAAAAAAAAAGACCAGGTTCTTCTTTCTCTGGCTAGTTGGGCAAAGGAAAAAACAAACTGCTGCCTTTTGATCGATTGGAAAGCGTTAGGCCTGGATCCTTCAAAGACACAGCTTGTTGTTCCCTCCATCGAAGGATTTCAAGAATCCGCCGTGTTCGAACTAGACGATTTTATTCCCGTCGAGCCGGGCAAAGGCTGGCTTTTAATCCTGAGCGAAACAATCGATCAATGATCTCAGATTGATATTTGACACTCCCTTTTTTCCCTGATATTCTTCTCCCTAGCACACTATCCCGGTATATTAAGAGTTCCTTAGAGCGAGGAGTTGGAATGAAGAATAAAATCCTAATTTTATTCTGTATCGGCATGATGATATTTATGTCTCATTACTGTACCCGTAAGGGTGAACAGCAATCCGGCGATGAGTCCAAAATCACCCTACTGTGCTGGAGGGAAACCGAGCAGAACGTTTTTAGAGACGGTCGATCCGCCTCGTATCTTATGTTCGTTCCTCTGGCTCCTGAAGACGAAGAGGGATATCCGCAGCTTGGTTTGCTGGAAAGCTGGGATCATTCCGAAGACTACACGGAGTGGACCTTCCATCTGCCTAAGGATGTCAAGTGGCATGATGGAAAACCCGTTACAGCCCGTGATGTCAAATTCACTCTCGAGCTAATCACGGATCCTCATCTTATGTATGATGTAAAATTATTCGACAATATCACTATTATCGACAATTACACCTGCCAGCTCCATTCAAAGCGGCCATTTTATGCGTTGATTTACGGGTGGACCGGTGTTTTTCCAGAACATTTATTGGGGGATCTCGACAAAAGTAAATTTTGGTATTGGGAGTTTTGGAAACAGCCGGTGGGCTATGGCCCTTATCGTTATGTACGTCGTATGCCTAATACTATGGTTGAACTTGAAGCCAATCCGGATTATTACAAAGGAAAGCCAAAAATAAAACATGTCGTACTCAAACTTGGTGGAAACCCGTTGACTGAGCTTTTGAGCGGGAATGTGGATGCAGCAATAGATTTGCAGCCGCATGAAATTCTTCAACTCGCGAAGGATTCCCGTTTCAATCTTTATCACGAATTTAGGATTACTGATGTTTTCTCCATAATATGGAACCATAAAAACCCCCTGTTTAAAAATCCATCTGTCCGTCGAGCGCTAACACTTGCGATTAACAGGAGAGAACTTACTCAAGTTCTTAATTATCCCGAAGACACGCCTATCTTTGATGTGGGCATTACTCTCCGTCATTTAAATCGCGGGGAAGTCCCTGAACCTTTGCCATTCGATCCGGAAGAGGCGAAAAGACTTCTGGACGAGGCTGGCTGGTTAGAAACGAACAAGGGTGGGATTCGTGAAAAGAACGGTCATAAATTTCGCTTTTCTCTGTTCTTCAGTGAAGAGCTCATGCCAGGAGCTGTTTACATTCAGGATCAGTTACGAAGAGTGGGTATCGACATGAAAACGGTCACCATGGAATTAGGTGTCTCTGTGGGAAGACAGGAAGAAGGGAAATTTGAAGCGATTTATCGCGGTTATGGACCTTTTGGATACGGGTGGGGTTATGGAGGATATAACAATTCTGAATTTGACCGTTTACAAAAAGGGATTTTCTCTTTTACTACTCTCGAAGAATTTGAAAACACAGCCAGAAAACTCTGGCCAATATTCCAATCTGATATACCATGGACCTTCCTTTACCCTAAAGTTACGTTCAACGTGGTTCATAAGCGTATTCAGGGATTAAAAAGTCCATATCGGAGTGATCCCGGCAAATATCTGGAACACCTTTGGATCGAAGAGCAAGAATGAAACGACAAGTTTTTCCAGTAGCATTCATTTTGTTGATTTCTCTGATAAGCATCCTTTGCCTGAAACCAATTGATCGGTCATCAGTCGACAGCTCCACTATTACAGTTCTCTATCCCTGGGATGAGAGGGTTTTGGGGCCTTTTATGGATGTAGATGCTAAGTTTCTTGTTTTTCTACCCTTGTTCACGACCGATGAGAACGGGCATACAAAAGGAAAATTGGCAGAAAAATGGAGTCATTCCGAGGACTATCGTTCTTGGACGTTCCACATTCGCCAGGATGTGAAATGGCATGATGGAGTCACTTTCACAGCCCATGATATAAAGTTCACCCTCGAGCTTATTTCCAGCCCGGAAATCCTGTATGATGATTCATGGATAGGAATGCAATCTGTCACGGTTCACGATGACTTTTCTCTCACCATCAGATTCGAGTCACCCAAAGATTTTCGTGAGGATTGGCTGGTGTATTGGCCAAAACACATTCTCAAAGATCTGGATCCCAAGAAATATTGGGAATGGGACTTCTGGACTAATCCCATAGGAAATGGCCCATACCGCTATGTGCGACATGTTCCTCAAACCATGATGGAATTTGAAGCCAACGTTGATTATTATGGAGGGAAACCTGAGATAAAGCGTGTTTTCCTTAAATTTGGCTCTACTTCCTCTCTAACTGAACTAATGAGCGGAAATGTGGATGTCATACCTTTTTTCAATCGCTCCGACATCCCAAAATTGGCTAATAGCCCCCAATTCCGGACATACTATGCCCTCCAATTGTATTGGCTTTCTGCCATATATTGGAATTTGAACGATCCCATGTTCAGTGATGCGAGGGTTCGTCGTGCTTTGACCTTGGCAATGGATAGGCTTGAAATACTGCGTGCGCTCAATATGCCCGAAGACCTCAAAATATTCGATGTTGTGTTCACCGGGCACCAATACAGACATAATGAAATACCCACTCCTTTCCCTCATGATCCGGAAGCAGCTGGGCATTTACTTGAGGAAGCCGGATGGAAGGCAAGTAATGATGGCGTCCGCAATAAAGCTGGTAAGGACTTTCGCTTCGAAATCATTATCCCCTCAGGGGATCCCGCAATGGGAGCGTACAGAGAATGCGCTATTCTGATCCAGTCCCAGCTTCGAAAAATCGGTATCCATATGGATATCCAGGTTCTTGAGGGAAACCTTCTAAGGAAAAGAATAACATCAGGCCGATTCCAGGCGGCCATTAACAGATTTTACCAGGGTGCAAACCAACTTCTGCAATGGTTCGGAGAGGATTCTCCATCGGGATACAACAATCCCCGCGTTATCCAACTTCTCAAGGAAAATAAAAAAACTGCCGATCCTGAGGAGATCAACAGGATATTCAGTGAAATCATGCCCATGATGGCCCAAGACCTTCCCTTGACTTTCTTGTTTCCCCAAATTCATACATTTGTTGCACACAAACGCATTAGAGGACTCAGCAGTCCTTACAGGGCTGATCCTGTAAGTTTTATGGAGCACCTCTGGATCGAGGAGGAGGAATGAAGAATAGAATTCTTGTTTTGTTCTGTATAGGCATAATGATGTTTTTGTCTTATAACTGTTCCCCAAAAAAAGATCTGCAAGGTAGGGAAGAATCCAAAATCACAATCGGCTTGGTTGGAGAAGACTTGCCCTTCAATATGGAGGAAGGGTCGAGTGTCGCCCACCTTGTATTTCTTCCAATGGGCTACGATGGCCAGGGTGATTGGCAGCCCCTTCTTGCAGAGAGATATGAACGATCGGATGATTATAGGGAATGGAAATTCTTTTTGCAAAAGGATATCAGATGGCATGATGGAGCACCGACAACGGCCCATGATGTCAAGTTCACGATGGACTTATTAAAGAGTCCGGATGTAGGAGATTGGCGCCATAGGGATTTCACTATCGAAGTGTTAGATGATTATAGCTTGATCATCAGATACAAAGATCCAACACAATATCCTTGGTATCAGACTTTTTATCCCAAACATATTTTGGAGAAACTGGATCCGAAAGAGTTTTGGGATTGGGACTTCTGGAGACAGCCTATCGGTAATGGCCCTTACAGGTATGTACGACATATGCCTGGAATGATGGCCGAATTGGAAGCAAATCCTGATTTTTTTAAAAGCAAGCCAAAAATCGAAAGAATTGTCTTGAAATTACTCAGGCAGCCATCGTTGACAGAATTGTTGAGCGGCAATATCGATGTCCTTCCCTATGTTGACAGAAATATGCTTTTCAAGTTGCCGAAAAATAATAATTATTGCTCTTATCATTTCTGGGTTTCTGTGTTTAACTCCATTTACTGGAATCACAAGAATCCTCTTTTTGAAGATGTTGAGATACGCAGAGCTCTGACCCTGGCCATAAACAGGGAAGAACTAGCTGCATTGGTCAATCACCCTGAAGGTGTCCCTCTGTTGGATACAGTTCTAACCAAACGTCAATTCGAAAAAAAACAATATCCCGAACCGTTACCATTCGATCCGGACAAAGCTCAAGAGCTTTTGGAAGCTGTCGGTTGGCTGGATTCTGATGGAGATGGGATAAGAGAACGAAATGGCCGGAAGTTTCAATTCAATGCCATTGTAAGTGGAAGTGTTGACAGCAGAATCCCGGTTTATGTTCAGAGCCAGTTACGTAAAATCGGCATCCGCATGGAACTTCAAAACATGGACAGGGCTAATTTCTTTGCACGATTAGACTCTGGTGAGTTCGAAGCCATGATCACTTTGATCTCGAACGGAATCTTGAATGTGTGGGCAGGTCATCTCAAAATGTTCGGGAGAAATGCTCCGTCTGGTTATAGGGATTCCGAGATCAGCGATCTGCTCGAAACAGCATCAAAAACCATCGATCCCGAAAAATTAGATGATCTGTATCTGAAGATCCAGCAGATCCTGGTAAGAGACGTCCCATGCACTTTTCTTCTGCCCATAATTAACACATCCATTGTTCACAACCGGATCAAAGGTTTGAGCAGCCCCGATCGAGCAGATCCCCTTGGAGAATTAACCTCCCTCTGGATCGAGGAGGAATGAGGAAGTCTTGATATGTGACTCTATAAAATATATAGTAACTCCAATTATGGTTGGGGCAAGCTAAATGTGGAGACACATCCTTAAGCGGCTGGTACAAGCAATACCCCTCACATGGGGAATTCTCACCATTACTTTTTTCATCAGCCACATGGCGCCTGGCGACCCGATGGATATGTACATGGAGCAGCAGCGCCAGCGCCAGGTCGACCCGGAGATCATCGAACTTCTCCGACAGAAATACGGTCTGGACCTGCCCATCCACGTTCAGTATGTGAAATGGCTGGGCAATGTGATCAAGGGCGACTTCGGAGAATCCTTCCGGTACCGCAGGCCCGTGCTCGATCTAATCGCTGAAAGAATTCCCTACACACTCCAGTTGACGCTATTGGCCCTTTTGTTCAGCACCAGCCTAGGGATTATCATCGGGATCGTTTCAGCAGTCAAACAGTATTCGGCATTGGATAAAAGTGTCACAATGGGCTCTCTGATCATCTATTCCATCCCGGGTTTCTGGATGGCCTTGATGTTGGTCCTTGTCTTTTCTGTTTATTTGGGATGGCTGCCGACATCTCAAACGCGTTCCATGGACTACGAATTCTTCTCGATGGGAGAGAAAATCCTCGACCGGATCTGGCACCTCATCCTGCCGGTCTTTGTCCTGGGAGTGGGTTCCGCAGCCCACAAAGCGCGATATGTGCGCAACCGCCTGCTCGAGGTGTTGAACGAGGAGTACATTCTTTCGGCCAGAGCGAGGGGCCTTAAGGAGAAAATGGTAATCTTCAAGCATGCGCTCCGGAATGCCATGATTCCACTGGTTACGATCCTGGGGCTTCATCTCCCCGCACTCCTTTCGGGCTCTGTTTTGATCGAATCGATCTTTGCATGGCCGGGAATGGGGATGCTAGCTGTGGGAGCTGTCGGAGGACGTGATTACCCTGTGATGATGGCCACGTTGATGATTTCAGCGATTTTAACCATTATTGGCAGCCTTCTGGCGGACATCGCCTATGTCGCATTGGATCCAAGAGTATCTTATGAAAAGAAAAAACCGGTTTAAAAAGCTCATCTTGTTCGGAGCGTTTGTGCTTCCGGGTTCAGGACACCTGTTGTTCAAGAAAAACATCAAGTTGGGGATCCATCTTTTAGTCGGCACGGTTGCGATCGCTCTCCTGGTTATCTTTCGTTTAGACAGGTTCATCGATACCTTACAATCCAAAGCTTTCGATTACTGGTTGGCTATCATTTTCATTTTCCTCTCTTGGTTGGCAATGGTTTTCATCTCTTTTAAACATACGTATGAATTTCTTGTCGACAAGATCAAAAAACCACGGGTAAAAACCCCAATTGTTCTGGCTTCCCGCCGGTTTAAAGAAAATAAGCTGGCTGTTTTATCTCTGTATGTCATCTGCATATTTTACCTGATCGCTGTATTGGCTCCCTTCCTGGCAACCCATGATCCATCTGCCATCGATAATGTTCTTGAAACACGGTATCAATCTCCCTCTTGGGAGCACCCATTCGGTACAGATGAGTTCGGTCGCGACCTGTACAGCAGGGCACTGTACGGAGCACGGGTCTCTTTATCCGTGGGGCTTCTAGCAGTTTTGATCGCCATTTCCATCGGTACGCTTTATGGCTCTGTTGCCGGTTATTTCGGTGGATTCATAGACAACATCATGATGAGGTTTGTGGATGTATTCATCGCTTTTCCGACATTTTTTCTGCTTTTGATGCTGGTCGGCGTATTCGAGGCGAGCATCGTGGCCATGGTTCTTATCCTGGGATTGACATCATGGCCGGGAACAGCCCGCTTTATCAGGGGAGAAGTTCTTTCCTTGAAAGAAAAGCAGTTTACCGAAGCAGCCCGGGCCATCGGCCTTCCACACCGGACCATCATCCTCCGCCATCTTATCCCCAACGGAATATCGCCTGTCCTGGTGAGTGCGGCAATGATGGTCAGCGGCATGATCTATTACGAGGCTGGATTATCCTTTCTTGGAATAGGGATCCGTCCGCCAACTCCCACCTGGGGCAACATGATGAGCAGCGGGAAAGATGCCCTTCTAGTTGCCTGGTGGGTTGCCCTGTTTCCAGGTGGAATCCTAGCTGCAACGATGTTGAGTTTTAATCTATTGGCAGATGGGCTGCGTGATGCCTTCGATCCCAAAGTGCTTATGAGGAGGTTTCTCTAGGGATGATTCTAAAAGTGGAAAACCTTCGCAGCTTCTTTTTCCTGGACGAAGGCATACTGCGAGCTGTGGATGACATCAGTTTTCATATGAATGAGGAGGAGACGGTTGCCCTGGTGGGGGAGTCGGGCTGCGGCAAAACCATCGCAGCACTCTCTATCATCAATCTCATTCCTTCACCCGGACGGGTAGTCAAAGGAAAGGTCTATTTTAATGGACAGGACCTTTTGAAAATGAGCCCGGAAAAGATGCGCAGAACTCGAGGAAAAGAGATCGGCATGGTGTTCCAAGAGCCCTCTATGGCCTTGAATCCTGTTTTCACAATCGGATTCCAGATCACCGAAGTGCTCAAGCTGCACATGGGAATGGGCGTGAAGGAGGCAGAGAGAGAAGCCATTCGGCTTTTGGGAGAAACCGGGATTCCAGAGCCTGAGAAACGATTCAAAGCCTATCCGTTCGAGCTGTCCGGGGGAATGCAGCAGAGGGCATTGATTGCCCTTGCTGTTAGCTGCCACCCACGTCTTTTGATCGCAGACGAACCGACAACAGCCCTGGATGTGACCGTTCAGGTCGGGATCATCGATCTCCTCCGCCATTTGCAGAAGCTTTACGATATGGCCATCCTGTTGATCACGCATGATCTGGGAGTCGTGGCCGAGATGGCCGACCGAATCATGGTCATGTACACAGGGAAGATAGTGGAGAATGCTCCGACAGTGGATATTTTCAGGGAACCCAAACATCCCTACACTAAAGGACTGTTGGGATCTATCCCGAGGCTTGGAAAAGGGAGTAAAAATCCGCTCCAGGGGATACCGGGGGCTGTACCGGATTTTCTCGACCTGCCGCCTGGATGCACATTTCATCCCAGGTGTGAGCTTGGAGACCGGGACTGCAGGAAAAAATTCCCGAAGCTTTTTGCCGTGGACTATGTGAGGCAGTCCGCTTGTTATAAATATTACAAAATATAAAAGGAAAATATGGCTGATGTGCTTATTTCTGTGAGAGGATTGAAGACCTATTTCCCTTTTGGCAGCCGATGGTTCGGGACCAGGGGAGTGGTCAAAGCTGTCGATGACGTGGAATTCGAGATCAAGCGCGGTCAGGTTCTGGGCCTTGTCGGGGAATCGGGAAGCGGCAAGACAACTCTGGGACGCTCCATCCTCAGGTTGATAGAACCCTCAGAAGGAGAGGTCTACTTCGAGGGGCAGGATATATTGAGGCTCTCTCCTCGTAACTTCCGGATGATCCGCAGGCGCCTGCAGATCGTATTCCAGGATCCTTATGCAACCTTGAATCCGCGGATGCAGATCAAGCAGATCATTGCAGAGCCATTGCTTTTCCATAAGATGGTGCCGCCGAAAAAGGTCACATCTCGTGTGATCGAACTCCTGGCAAAAGTGGGAATGGAGGCCTATTTTATGTATCGATATCCCCATGAGTTCAGCGGAGGGCAGAGGCAGCGTGTTGCCATTGCCCGAGCCCTGTCCATGGAGCCGGATTTTATCGTGGCTGACGAACCGGTTTCCGCCCTGGATGTTTCGGTCCAAGCCCAGATCATCAACATTTTGCTCAGGCTGCAAAGGACCGAGAACCTGACCCTATTATTCATCTCCCATGACCTTGCCGTTGTGGAAAGCATCGCGGATAGGATTGCTGTAATGCATCATGGAAAAATTGTGGAAGAAGCAGGGACGGATTACCTGATCAGATACCCGCACCATCCATACACAAAAAGTCTGTTGCGCTCGGTTCTGGATGTCGACCCGACAAAACGCAGGCCTGTTAAGCGCCGCATCTCCGCCCCGGATACTCCTAATGTAAAATAACGAGGAGGAAGAATGAGGATTAGAATCTATGGGTTATATGCCAAATGAAATCAGAGAGTAATTATCACTGGACACTTATGTGGCCCACAAGAAACTTTTTTCATCCGTTTTACGTCTATATTGGAGAGAGCTAACTTATGGAGGCAGTTGTGAAATTGAAAATAACATTTTTGGTACTGTTTGTGTTTTGCTTGTCCCTAGCTTTTTCTTTTGAAAAACCAGAACGAATGAGCTTGTCGGCCGATGGGATCGACAAACTGGTGATCGACTGCGGATCCGGTTTTTTGTATGTCACAGGTGAAGAGTCTCTGAGAAGCATCGAGGTAGAAGCAGAGATAATCGTGAAGGGAAAAAGCGAAAAGGACATCGAAAATTATGTTAAAGACAATGTCAAGCTCGAGTTGAAAAAACAGGGGAGCAAGGCGGTTTTGGTCAGCATGTTCAAAAATCAATTCCCTAGAATCAATTTCAGGGAGCGTGTGATCAACCTGACAGTCAAAGTGCCCAAAAATATGGATGTGGAAGTCGATGACGGATCAGGGGAAGTGAAGATCGTCCAGATCAACGGAAATATCCAGATAGACGATGGATCGGGCGAGATTACCATCCGTGACATTCAGGGAGATGTGGATATCGATGACGGATCAGGAACGGTCGATGTCAGAGATGTGACCGGGAGTGTAACGGTCGATGATGGATCCGGAACGATCAAAGTCACTGATATCGGGGAAAATGTCAAAGTGAGCGACGGCTCGGGCTCCATCTACATCGACAGTGTTGGAGGAGATGTCATCATCAAAGATGATGGGAGCGGCAGCGTCAAAATTTCAAACGTCAAAGGGAAAGTCGTCAAATAACCTATAGATTCCAACGATAAGAGATTTTTATAAGGAACACATTATCTCCAGGAGCTGTGAACAGGGCTTTTAGGTCTCTTTCCAAATTGAGATCCCCCGGGTATCCATAATCGGCTCTGTTTTGTGTCCAGACGAAGAACAGGGTCGAACCAGGAAGGTATTCCCAGCGCAAAACCGCCGTGCCTCTGAGGGACTTCAAGTTAAAATCGGGATTGTAAAAGGAAAAAGCAGGGGAGGGGCCTCCTGGGCCGTCAGGATCTACAGTGTAATCCCCGTTATCATAATCGATCGTGGACTGTTCCTGACCATAGATGTTGTAATCAAAGCTATTAGGCTGGGCCAATTCCCTAAATTCATCGTATTTTCCAACGGCAAGATACGGCTGAAGATAGAGCTGCAGACTCAGGCGAGGAGTGAATATCCAGTTCAGCCGGATTTCCCCAGAAAGAACTCTTTGATGAATCCTGGCGAAGACGTGGCGTGTGCTGTAGGTCTCAGTCATATAGGGATCCTCCACATTGGTGATCCACTGGAGGATCGAGCGCCTAACCGTGTATCCCGGCCCGAATGAAAAGCTGAACTTGCTGCTGGGTTTCAGCTGGAGGGTTAGGCTGCCCATCCATCTGTACCCTTCAGATGGTCTGTTGTATAAGCTTTCGTTAGCAAATAAAACGATCGGTTTACGGCCGTCTGTCGATATCCCAAAGTCTATTTGATAGCCAGAGGGGATGAGTGCAAGCGGACCTCCTCTTGTCAAGGTTTTGCTGACAGTCTTGGGATTATAGGCCAGCATGGCGTTGAATCTCCAATAGTTCAAGAGTTGCCCTTCAACAGCAAGGAGATATCCGTCCCAAAATTTATTCCCGCCAAAATCATAATTCCGAAAGGGCCCGCCAAAGATGAGCCAGTTGCGGAAGACTTTTCCCGGGTGTGGCCAGTGATATCCCATAAGGAAATGGAAATTGATGATGTCCGAGCTTCCGTTCTGAAATCCGATGTCATTCGGATTAAATCCTGGAGAAAGGGCACCGAGGGCTGCGTTGAATAGGAATTGTCCCTTTTGTTTATTGACCGAGATCCGAGCTCCCCAACCACTCAGAGAAGTTGCCAGTTCATTAAGTTCGAGATGAGTTGCATCAGGGCGTTGAAAATAATGAATGGAAGAGCGTTGTAGCCTCAGAATGTTATCTCTGCTGCCTTGCACATGAGTGGCTCCGAGCCAGCCTGTGAGAACCCAAGCTTTGTCTTTGTCCAGGAATGACCAACCATCCAATCCCAGGCTAAATGCTTGACGATTCATAATCGTATCTAATATTTCGTCTCTCAAGTCTCGGATGACCGATGTGGCAATAAGCCCGACACCCTGTTTTCCTTGGTTGAATTCCTTTTGGGCGCGGATCACGCCGTAGAAGGAAAAAGGTTCCACTTCTTGCATGAATCTGTCACCAAAAAAATCGATTTCCGCATATTCCCGAGACGTCAAAGAGCTAAGGGCCCCGATACTCCAGCCTTCTCCGACTTTTCCCGTAAGTTTGAGTGCGCCGAGGATGGTGGAACGGCTCGGGAAATTCACAAATCCGTCCTGTGTGACAAAACCTCCTGGCGTTCGTCCTATCCGCCGGCTGTAAAAGAAGGTGGGTTGAGACCAGCTTATGTTGGCATTGGAAGTGGCTCCACCTCTGCCGAATTCGTTGAATATATTAGCCCCTTCGATGAAAAAAGGCCTTTTTTCTGTATAGAATGTTTCAAAAGCGCTGAGATTGATCACTGCCGGATCGACCTCAACTTGTCCAAAATCAGGATTGATGGTTGCATCCAAAGTCAGGTTGCTCTTGAGTCCCAGCTTCAGGTCAAATCCTGCGTTTGCTGTGTATTCTTTACCTTGCTCAAAAGGATTCCCCTGGACTTTTGGACTGTATTGGGCCTGTCCAACGGTGTATGGGAGAAATTCGACATGTCTACCAGGGCGGATATCTTGAATGCCTTCCATTTTGGCAAAACGGGAGACATAGGCGCTTTCTTCCTTAGGAATCCAAACAAATCCCATTTTTTCATTATTGCGCCGGATGACTCTTCGAAAATTTACGCCCCATACATATTCGTCCTTTTTAGTGAACCGCAATTGGTTGTAGGGGATGCGGATTTCCACACTCCAGCCTTGGTTGTCTATCGCAGTCCGAGTTTCCCATACTCCATCCCACGTTGTGTCGTTCCATGCATCATTCAACAGCGTCCAATCCACGATCGACCCGGCAGGATTCACTCCGAATTGATACCCAGTTCTCCTGTCATAGTATGGGTCCACAGCGAATATGAACCAGTCCGAATCCACAAGATCGTCCCGTCTGCCGAGACGGCGGACGATCTTTTCCGGTTCAGAATCGTACAAACGGGCGGCCACATACAGGTTTTTATCATCGAAGGCGACCCACACTTCGGTTTTTTCTGTGGGAGTGGCCCCATCGGTCGGATCGGATTGAATAAAATCGGAGTATCCTTCCCCCTGCCAAACTTGTTCATCCAGAACGCCATCGATGCTGATCGGTTCGTCGGTCCGGATGGCCCGCACGATCTTTTGTTCTATAGTGGATGGTTTATCCTGGGCGAGGATCGAGAGGGGCAGAATTAGGCTGAGAGTCAATAAAAAAGCAGGCATTTTCCAGTTTTTCACAACAATTCTCCAATTTAGTATTCACCCAACCTCTACCCTTAGTTTATTTATACGCAATAAACAGACTTTTGGTTTACTTACCTGAATTATTTATAAAAAATGCCGATGTTTTTTTTCTTCAGCAATTTCAGGAAGTTATCCTGACATTGCTGCAAATGACAACAAAAACATAAATACACCTTAAGGTAATAGTAGGGCGGATTGGCATCGGCATTTTTTACCCTACGGGCGAGCCGATCTTGCTGCATCGGCTTCGTTGTAACCTATTTGCGGTATAAAAATACAGCTTCATGGGCCACTGCCTTGCAACCTTTAATGCTAGAGTGGGGCGGAGGGTCTCAACTCGTGAATAATCCAGGTTAACTAATTTTCTTCCCTGGAAATGCCTACAGCGACATTGAAGATCTGGTTTATATGCTGTCTGCTATTGCAGATTCGTTGTAGTTGTGTAATAACCTCCCTTGAGAGAATCATATATAAGTTTTAGTTCGCCCTTTCCTTGGACAAGCAAGCGGTAAACGACCCGGCCAAAGCTAGGTATCCCGGAATTAACCCACAGGGAATTTTTTTCTGTTTCGATCTTCTGCGTGATGTCTCTGTACTTGTCCATCAGGCGGCCGGCAGCCAGCAGTTTGACATTTTTGCCGTCGATCTGGAATCGGTCTCCCCGGTGCAGTTTTTTCTGCTGAGCGACGAATGAGATTGTCGGAGTAACTCTGGAGTTTTTGATAGCCACATCGATCTGATACAAATCTTTTTCCAGTTTTTTGACTTTCACATCATCGAAGGTCAAGCGGGGAAGCTGATCGGCGTGATAAAGGCAGAAAGCAGCGTTGCGATGGCTGGTCTCGGCAAGTCTAAATAACGGCGGCACCCGTTCTCCGAATTTTTTCACACCGCCTATCTCGACTTCCCCATAGAGCGGATGGTCGTATGGTTTCCAGTCTGTATACTGTTCTCCCATCAAGACCAGGTCATGATAGGTCATTTCGTTGAGCATCCGTTGGTAAGAAAGCAGCCTCGCCAAATCTTCATCCTGCTCTTCTTCGTCTTCGGTGCCCAGTATTGCGGCAAGGAAATCGAATGGATCCAGGTCCAGCTCATTGCTGTAAGTGTAGATTCCCAGAACGTTGTACGTCCAGTCAACGCTTCCACCGTATACCGTGTAGAGATCTTTGTAGATCTTTATGTACCGGTATCCGGGAAGGATCTTTTCGCCGTTTTTCCCGATGTAATCGTAGATACTCATATCTGCTCGCGGGTAGTCTCCTAGGTTATTAGCCCCGGGGCCCACGAGGATCATGCCGCCGAAATTGTGGAAGTGCTGGGCTCCGAGGATATTTGGGTGGGCAATGAGAAAATCACGAGTGGCTTTGGTCTCCGGCCAGTAGAAGGGGAAGTTGCCAGAGCCCATTTGGATATAATTGGGCTGCCAGTTGTAGCCGTAGTTGCGGTTCATGTCGTAACCGCCCATAGGATCCTCATTTATCCTTCCGTCGCCATCATTATCGATTCCTTCCTGGCCCAATATCGTGTATTCGCCCTTTTGTCCGGGGCGCACAGGGATCATGATACGGGGATCATCCGGATGGGCTTTCAAGTATCCGTTCGGGTCTTTTTTACGCATCATGGTGATCGAACCGTCCCCATCCAGGTCATCGGGTCCGTCTTCATCTGCCACGCCATCCTGGTCATCATCCATGGGAATCAATCCTGTCCGAGGAGAATTCGGGTCTGCCACACGATTGATGTAATGATCCCGGCTGTCAGGATTCATAGTGGGAATGAAATAAAAGGCTTTTTCGTCCAGAAGACGCGTGGCGTATTCTGTCTTTCCATAATTTTTCAGCAGGTACCATATGGCGTAGATGACCACCTCAGTACCCTGGATTTCGTTTCCATGGATGTTGCCGTCGATGTAATAGCCCGGCTTATGTTCGGCCGGCCCTGTTTTGGGATTGTTGAGAATCACGCTCCAGATGTCTCTTCCCTGGTGGGTCTTGCCCAGGGATTTAACGGTCACAAACTGCGGATATGCCTTTTCGAAAGCCTTGAGCGTTTGAGTTAGTTCCTCTTGATCGTAGAAATGGTCGAAGGAAAGCTTGACCTCCTGTGCGGATAACATCTTCGGGCTTATTAGGAACAAACACAGAACGATCCCGATCCCTAATTGAGTCATTTTAAATTTTTTCATTGTTTCCTCCGGACTATTCCAAAACCACTGTTGTGGTCACCGATCCCAATCGAGGGGATTTGGCTGTGATCGTGATTTTTGAACCTTTTTTGCCTTGAATGGTCCATTCCGCTTTTTTGGTATCTCCACTGCCGTTGATAAACGGGATCGTGACGAGTTTGCGTCCCGAGAATATCATCTGACCGTCAGCCGTTTTGAGTTCCACCCGGATGGGCCAAGCCGTTCGTGCCCTTCGTCCTTGGGCGGTCGAAGTGGAAAACCATCCCACGTTTGTCAGATAAAGAGTTACCTGGTACAGGCTGTTTCCCAAGGCTTCGACCTTGGTTTCTTTGATCTTCATTTCAGGGAGTCGTCCCATCAGGTCGATGTAAAAATCCGTATGGAACGAAAGGGTTTCTTTCATCAAACTCGAGGGTGGCGTTATCTTCACGAAGGGAACAAGACCCCCGATCTCCACATCTCCCAGAGTCGGATGTTTGTAAGGTGTCCAATCGACAAATCCTGTTCCCTCAAGAACCGAATCCACCCAATCGAGAATGTAACCTTCAGGGTGCTCTCCTTCTTCTGTTTTAGCCTGCTTGGGCATTTTTTCGACCATCTCGGCCATCTTCTCAGGAGTTACTTTGCCTGATTCCACCATTTTTTTAATCATCTCCGGTTTGAAATTGTCGGGCGCACCTTGTTCCTTGAGGAAGGCAGCTACAACGTCATCCTCAAGAGCCAGAAAATCCTCTGAAGACATGGATTTCAGTTTATCCACGGTCAAAGCATCTTTGGCAGGTTCTTTTTTCGGCTCGGGAATCTTCCATAAATCGGTCGAGAAAACAGGAACTCCGTATTGAAAATAACAGTAAGCCACAAAAGATCCTTTGCCCACGCCTTGGGCTCTTTTTTCGAGGTCTTCCAGTTTGGCTTCCTTGAGAGCATCTTTGTAATCTTTTTGGATCGCTTGAATCATAGGCATATCCTGCTGGTCGATGTTCATGGCAGGTCCCAATCCGAGGATCATGGCTACGATGCTCTCGTTGATTTCGATGCCTCCTCCTATGTTCATGCTTTTCAAAATATCGATCAGTTCCTGCATGGTAAATTCTTGCTCCGGATCTAAGCCGAGGAAAGAGGCAAATCTTGCAGGAACTTTGAACTTGTCTCCGGCTGCTTGCGCTCTTCCTGTTTGTTGGAGATTGAGGATGGTGTTTTCACTCGAAAAATTCAGGACCAGAGCGATGTTGTTCCGTTTTATGAGAAATTCCAAAATGGCGATTGATTCTTTGGCGCTCACAGGCCAAAATCCGGCGGGTTTGATGCCGTATTCAAAATCATGCGGAAAGTTCCTGTTGATGGCGATTCCCCCTACAGGGTCCTCGTTGTACTCTCCGTCTTTATCGTTATCCAATCCTTCTGTGTAGATTTTGTAAAGACCTGTTTCCCCTTTATTCGGATCGGCTGTTTTCATCAAACGCTTTTCATTAGGGTGGGGGAGCCATGTCCCTTCCGGATCCTTGACTCTCATCTGTGTGATCTGGCCGTCCTTATTCAGGTCGTCTGGGCCATCCTCATCCACGAGCCCGTCTGCATCGTCATCTGTGGGCTTGCCATTGGTATGCCGTTCAAGCCTTACATCAGAAAAGTAGCTCTTTGCTGCATCAGGATTCAGCATTGGAGCCACATACACCGTTCTATTCTTGAGAAATTGTGTGATCTTTTCATCGGCATCGTATTTAGTGAGGAGCTTTTGGGCGATCATCAAAGCCGCTTCAGCTCCAACCAGGTGTGTTCCTTCCACATTGGCCGATACGAACACGGCTGTGCGGGAATCCGGATCGACCTGTCCTTGCGCGGCAATCCGGAGAACGATAAGATCGGTGTTCCCCTCGCTTTTTCCGATGCTGATGATTTTGGTGAGCTGGGGATACTTCGTGTTCCAGGATTTGAGCAGTGAATTCACCGCATTGGGATTGTGATAGGTGTCAAAACTTACCTCTTGCGCTGTTGTTGACTGAAAAAGCGCAAAGGACAAAAATAAAAATAAGAAGCAAAAAAGAAAACGTTTCATAAATTCCTCCTTTGGTGATTTAAGATTATGTGATTCGTCCATTTGTTAATTCTACGATAAGTAAATGAAAAAGTTATCACGAAAATCTGACCTTTACTTTTATGGCATTTAATCCTATCACAGATTTCAAAAAGTATCATTCCTACTCTTCCATTATTGTTAATCCTTTGTCATCATTCGTTGCCATTAGGTATGCCCAAGGCGACATTGAAGATTTAGTTATTTTAAAACTGCGGTCCAAAAATAAAAGCCTAATTTATGCTATAATATTTCAGAGAAGGTTTGTAAACCTTTCTAACGAAGTCTTTAATTTTCTCCTTTTGTTTATTCGCAAGCATCTCAAGGCTCCATAGCCAGATTATGCCAGAGGGCCGAAACTCCGGGCTTTAGCCCGGGGAGTGGCTTCATTAAGATCTATGAAAAGCAAAACAATCATTCGTTCAAAATCTGATATTTTAAAATTCTTCTATGATGCAGCTGTACCCAAAAAGGAACTATTGATAGGATTAGAAGTAGAACGGAGCGGCGTTTTTGATGCAGATTTGATTCCTGTGGAATATTCAGGGTCATGTGGGTATTTAGCGATTTTAAAAAAATTAGCAAGCGAAGTTGGATGGAAGATAATTGATCAAGACGAATACGGAAATATCTTAGCTCTTCGACGAGGTGAAAGTGAAATACACATAGAAGATGATGGACGCCTTGAACTTGTGAGTAAACCCCGAAAAGGACTCTTTAGCCTGTGTCGTGAGTATCAAATGCACACTCGTGAAATTGATGAAATATCAAAAGAATTTGGGGTTCGCTGGATTTCTATGGGGTGGCAACCATTTGCGAAAAATGAAGAAATTACTTATGCTTTTCCACACAAAAATGAAATACATCATAACCATTTTCAA
>RCNB010000911.1_pt1 | contig 19058 bp, 19 predicted proteins | sample 2041321 | NCBI WGS metagenome assembly RCNB01 (sample SAMN09708232, study PRJNA481090) | Marine sediment metagenome, whole genome shotgun sequencing project. | reverse complement strand
AGGGCGATATAATTATATCGCCCTTTTTGTTTTATTTCGTCTGTAACTATTTTTTGTTAACTATCTGAATGTATTTCTCCAAAGCCATTGTCATCGATGGTGTTTCCGGAGTTGGAGCGGATATATCAACTCGTAATCCTTTGTTTTCTACTGCTTTAATAGTGGTATTGCCAAATACAGCTATACGCGTCTCGTTTTGTTTGAAATCTGGGAAATTATAAAACAATGAATCTATCCCAGAAGGGCTAAAAAACACCAATACATCATAATATACATTAGCCAAATCTGATAAATCACTGATTACAGTTTTGTAAAAAGTTGATTGTTTCCAGTTTATTCCTAAATCATTCAAGATTTTTGGAACTTCGGGTTTTAATTTATCTGTACACGGCAACAAAAATGTTTCGTCTTTGTATTTCTTAATCAATGGGGTTAGTTCAGAAAAAGAGCGTTTACCTACATAAATCTTTCGTTTTCTATATACAACATACTTCTGCAAGTAGTATGCAACGGCTTCTGACTGACAGAAATATTTCATTGCATCAGGCACTTTAAATCGCATTTCATCTGCTACTCTAAAAAAGTGATCTACAGCATTTCTACTTGTTAGAATTATAGCTGAATAATTATTTAAATCTACTTTTTCAAGCCTAATCTCTTTAGCAGGAACCCCTTCAACATGTATAAAAGGTCTAAAATCAATCTTTACACGTTGCTTGTCTTGTAATTCAAAATAAGGAGAATTTTCTACTTTAGGTTCAGGTTGAGAAACCAATATTGTTTTCACTTTCATAAGTCGACAGTTCTTTTGCGCAATACTAACTTTTAATAAATAGCTTATATAAAATTACATAAGGTGCAATTTCGAGAGCGCAAAGATACAAAATAAAATAGAAAATGTTATTTATTATTAACTTTTGATGAGTTTTAAATGACGTAATAAATCCAATTAAATTGACAAGAAATAATAAGCCAAAAACAACATATATTATAATGGGTTTAGGTTGCAGAGCGAAAACTAATAGAATATCAATAGCCAGTAAAACAAGGCCGATATAATTTTTGTAATTTGTTTTTTGAAAGATATAAGAATCGATAAGAACGTCAATGTCAAACAAACTCCCGATAAGGCGCTCAACTAATACTTTTATCAAAATTATAGCCCCAACACCTAAAATGATTTTAATAAAAAGCAATATTTCAAAATCAATTGGTTCTATTAAGGTATTATAACAAATAAAGATGAAAAGAGAAGAAGAGATGACTAAGTTTGAAAACAATAACGAATCAAAACGATCAATAAACTTTTGTTCACGAGCATATATTTTTAGGTATTTGGAATTACCTAATACCCACAAAAAATCATTAAATCGAGTGGAATACGCATATTTAGCTAAAGCCAAAAGACAAAGGCATATAACAATTAATAGTGTATACCACTCGTTAGATATTATTTCGCGCAACATGGTTGCTAAATTATGAAGAAATTTCTATAAAATTAATTATCGAAATAACTTACTTTTGCTAAAATTATTTTTTTGATGAAAGATGCTATTGTCATCATTCCCACGTTTAATGAAATTGAGAATATTGAGGCTATTCTTAAGGCTACACTTGGATTAGATAAGGCTTTTGATGTGCTTGTGGTTGATGATAATTCACCAGATTTAACGGGTTTAAAAGTTAAAGAACTACAAAATGAATTTGAGAACCGTCTGTTTTTAGAGATTAGAAAGGAGAAATCGGGTTTGGGGACTGCTTATATTCATGGGTTTAAATGGTGTTTGGATCATGACTACAATTATATTTTTGAGATGGACGCTGATTTTTCCCATAATCCAAAAGACTTAGAGTTATTGTACAATGCGTGCCATATTGATGGAGCGGATCTTTCTATCGGTTCTAGATATGTAAAAGGTGTAAATGTTGTAAACTGGCCTATGTCCAGAGTATTATTGTCTTATATGGCTTCAATTTATGTAAGGGTAATTACTGGGATGAATATTCACGATACAACTGCGGGATTTGTATGCTATAAACGGAAGGTGTTAGAAAGTCTAGATTTAGATAAAATTAAGTTTGTTGGTTATGCCTTTCAAATTGAAATGAAATTTAAAGCCTATTTAAAACGTTTTAAAATTGTTGAAATCCCTGTAATTTTTACTGATAGAGCAAAAGGTGAATCAAAATTAAGTGGGGGCATAATTTCTGAAGCTATTTTTGGAGTGATATCAATGAAGTTTAAAAGCTTGTTTAGAAAGTCATGAATATGAAGGACAGAATTATACTTATAAAGAATGCCAAGATAGTCAATGAGGGAAAAATATTTGACGGTGATATCCTTATTGAAAATGAATATATTAAAGAAATTGCGGATTCTATTTCAGCCAAATCTTCGGAAGTTCAGGTTATTGAAGCAGAAAATAATTATGTGTTTCCTGGTGTTATTGACGATCAAGTACACTTTAGAGAGCCGGGGTTAACCCATAAAGCAGATATTGAAAGTGAATCAATAGCAGCAATAGCAGGTGGTATAACATCATTTATTGAAATGCCAAATACGAACCCTCAAGCTACTACAATTGAAAAATTAGAAGAGAAATTTGAGATTGCTTCAAAAACGTCTTATGCCAACTACTCCTTTATGTTTGGAGGGACTAACGATAACCTTGAGGAAATTTTAAAGGTAGATGCAAAAAATGTGGCAGCTTTAAAATTATTCTTAGGCTCGTCGACTGGTAATATGTTAGTAGATAATCCTGAGACTTTAGAAAAGATTTTTTCAAGCACTAATTTACTTATTGCAGTTCATTGTGAAGACGAAGGTACTATTCAAACCAATCTTAAAAAATATACAGACAAGTTTGGAGAAGATATCCCTATAAAATACCATCCAATTATTAGAAGTGAAGAAGCCTGTTATTTATCCTCTTCAAAAGCGATAGAGCTTGCAAAAAAGACAGGGGCTAGACTTCATGTATTTCATTTATCAACTGCCAAAGAAACTAAACTTTTTTCTAATAAAATTAAGCTCAAGGACAAAAAGATTACTGCAGAAGTTTGTGTACATCATCTTTGGTTTACAGATAAAGATTACGACAAAAAAGGCACATTAATAAAATGGAATCCAGCTGTAAAAACCCAAGCTGACAAAGAAGGATTATGGAAAGCGTTATTAGATGATAGAATAGATGTTATTGCTACAGATCATGCGCCACATACATTCGATGAGAAAAACAATGTTTATACTAAAGCACCATCAGGAGGACCGTTAGTTCAGCATGCTTTACCCGCAATTTTGGAAATGTACCATAAAGGAAAGATTTCAATTGAAAAAGTGGTTGAAAAAATGTGCCATAACCCAGCGATTTTATTTCAAATTGAAAAAAGAGGATTCGTTAAAGAAGGTTATTTTGCGGATTTGGTTATAGTAAATACAAATAACCCTTGGACCGTTAATAAACAAAATATTTTATATAAATGTGGATGGTCTCCTTTTGAGGGAGCCACTTTTAAATCAAGAATAACGCATACTTTTGTTAATGGTCTATTGGCTTATGCCAATTCTAAAGTCAATTTAACTAAAGCTGCGAAGAGATTAACTTTTAATAGATAATGAGACAGGTTTTTAAATATATTTTAGTCTTGTTTTTAGTTTTGTCGTGCAACAATAATAGCATTGAAAAACCTAAAAAACCAAAGAATCTTATTAATAAAAATAAGATGGTTGACATTATATACGATATGTCCATTTTTACTGCAGCAAAAGGGATTAATAAAAAATTAATTGAAAACAATGGCATTTTCCCAGAAAATTATATCTTCTCAAAGCATAATGTAGACAGTTTGCAATTTGCTAAGAGTAGCGAATATTATGCTTACAGACTGGATGTTTACGAAGACATTTACAATGAGGTAAAACTCAAACTTGATGAAAGAAAACTGTATTTTGATTCTATTTTCAGCGCAGAGGCGGATCAGAAAAGGCTAGAGTCTGAACTCAAACGAACTAAAAGGGATTCTTTAAAAAACGCCAAACTTTTAGAGAAAGAAACAAAACCGATACCTAAAATCAAGAGAAATCTTGTAAAAGAATTAAACTCGTCTGTTAATCTATTTGATGAAAGTGAAATAGTAGATGGGGAATATGTTGATAATGTCGGAATTATTAGAGAAGCAGCTGGTTGGGGGCGTACGGGTTATATAAAAGTTATACCAGGAATATCTTATACAATTTCAGGAATCAAAGGGAGGCACGGTTTAGCTTTTTATACCGATGAAAATGCAACTGCAATTTTAGATACTTTTAACGGTTCTGTATCGTTGCCTTTTACGATTACAGCTCCGGAAAATGCAGAGTATTGTGTTTTTAATTTATATTCCCCAGCTGATTTAGTTTATACTAATGTACAGTTTAAAATAGGTGATTAGTTAACAAGTGATTTTGATTTTGTTAAATTATATCCATCAGGAAAACAAGTGACCAACGAGTTTGTATTTTGAAGTTTAGATGTAAGTAATATTTATAACGTGATAACAATAATAGGGAGGGCAAATACACAGTAATAAGCTTAGTTTATTATATGCCTTTCAAATCTTGTAAAAAAAGCCGACACGATTCAGAAACAGATACCTCAATAGGTATAAATTTATAGCTTAGTTCAGTAGCTATTTTTTTATTGCTGTAGTTGTTTTTAGTCAGGATAGATTTGGAAGTATGTTTAGTTAATCTACGATGTTTTTTAAATAAATGAGAACGTAGCCAATCTAACCTCCAAGCAATACTTAATAACAGTTTTGAAGCCTCCTTTGTCGGTGGTTTTACATTTAAACCTAAGGCTATTTTAGCAAAAAAATCTTTGTAAGATAAATTATCAGATACCAGTATATAGCGCTGGTTTATAATATCACTTTCCATTAGCTGTATCATAGGTTTAACAACATCTTCAATATCAACATAGCCCTCTATCCCTCTTGTATAGTGAGACATTCCTTTATTGACTGCCTTAAAAAAACTTCCGCTTCCAGTATGCCAAAATCCAGGGCCAATAATTATTCCGGGATTTACAATAACCGTGTTTAAACCTTCTTGTGTTCCTCGCCAAACTTCCATCTCTGCACCATATTTAGTAATTGCATAGACATTATGATCCTCCTCAGGATTCCAATGGGTGTCTTCAGAAATTAAATTGGATCCATCTATATTTCCCATGGTTGCAATAGAGCTTACATAGCAAAATTTTTCTATACTTTGCGATAAGCAAAGGTTAACAATATTGGCTGTGCCTTCAATATTTATAAGCCGTAATTTATAGTAATCTTTTGGGTCAAGAGATATTAATGCAGCACAATGATATACTTTTGTAATTCCATTAAATGCATCTGTCAAGCTTGGGATGTCATTAATATTAGCTTCAACCCATTCAATTTTTTCAAAAAAATTTTCTGATTGTTCAGTGTAATATGAGAAAACATGCTTTACCGCATCTCGTTTTTTTTCTGATCTATAAATTGCCCTTACACGATGTCCTTTTTTAACTAATTTAAACAGTAAATGACTGCCAACTAAACCTGTTCCTCCAGTAACTAATATCATAAGACTAAATTACTGTTTTTTCTTTTCTCATCATTAATGAAACATTTATCTTTGTTTAAATTTTTATTAGAAATGGCGAAGAATTTTATTGAAGAGTTAACTTGGCGAGGGATGATCCATGACACTATGCCTGGTGCAGAAGAACATTTAATGGAACGAATGAGAAGTGCCTATATCGGATTTGATCCTACAGCCGATTCTTTGCACATTGGGAACTTGGTTCCTATTATGTTGTTGGCACATTATCAACGCTGTGGGCATAAACCAGTTGCACTTGTTGGAGGAGCAACAGGTATGATTGGAGATCCATCGGGCAAATCGAATGAACGCAATTTGTTAGATGAAAAAACCTTACGACATAATCAAAATGCAATAAAAAACCAGTTAGCACATTTTTTAGATTTTGAAAGTAATGAAGCTAATGCCGCAGTCTTAGTTAATAATTATGATTGGATGAAAACCTTTTCATTTCTTGACTTTATACGCGATGTTGGCAAGCATATTACTGTCAATTATATGATGGCTAAAGATTCTGTAAAAAATAGAATCACTTCTGAAGCTTCTGAAGGCATGAGTTTTACTGAATTTACATATCAATTGGTTCAAGGTTATGATTTTCTTCATTTATATAAAAATCTTAATTGTACAATCCAAATGGGAGGTAGCGATCAATGGGGAAATATAACTACAGGAACAGAACTCATTAGAAGAATAGGTAACGGAAAAGGCTATGCTATTACTTGTCCTTTGATAACAAAGTCTGATGGATCTAAATTTGGCAAATCTGAAGGCGGAAATATATGGCTTGATGCTAAAAGAACATCCCCTTATAAGTTTTATCAGTATTGGTTAAATTCCAGTGATGACGATGCCAAGAAGTATATAAAAATATTTACATTTTTAAAACAAAATGATATTGAAACTTTGGTTAAAGCGCATGAAGAAATGCCACACTTAAGAGCTCTGCAAAAACGATTAGCAAAAGAAATTACGAGGATGGTTCATTCAGATGAAGATTTTGAAAATGCTGAGAGAGCATCAACAATTCTGTTTAGTAAGTCCTTTAAAAATGATATTAAAACCTTAGATGAAAGTACATTTTTAGATGTGTTTGAAGGTGTGCCTCAAGCTGAAATCAAAAAAGAAGAGATTGAAAGTGGATTAGATATGATTGCTGCCCTTGCTGCTAAAACAAATTTTTTGGCTTCAAATGGAGAAGCGCGACGGGCTTTAAAAGAAAATTCGGTTTCAGTGAATAAAGAAAAGGTAAAAGAAGATTACTCAATTACTTCGGAAGATTTGATTAATGGTAAATACATCATTCTAAACAAAGGAAAACGAAACACTTACATTATCAAAGCCGTGTAAAAAGTGAAGTCTGATTGTTAATATGATATAACCACCAGACTTCAAAAACTAACCAACTTAATTTTTCTTTTCGATAGCATTAATTCCTTAATTTAATGCGTTCCCAATTTTTGTCGGCATTTTGTTGCAAAACTTTCACATCTTTTTTCCAAAGATTTAAAGTATTTGTACCCCAAGCATTGTAAAACAAGTATAGTCTGTCATTTTGTATAGCGAAAGTTTTAGGATTAATACCTACTTTCTCTGATTTGGCACCAATAGCATAAGCACAATAACCGCCATATTGAGGGATATATTTTATTGAATTTAATTTAAAAATAGTTAAGTTTTCTTGGGAGGTAAACTTGAACCACGCACCTTCATATTTGGCAGTATATTTTTTGTTTCCTTTAACCGGATTGTTTTTGAAGTAAGAAACGACATCATACCCATTAGCAACAAATCCGTTCTTAATATTGTAATCTATTTGTTGGGCTTGTAGTGTTGCTAAGCCTATAAATAAAGTGAAACAGAAATAAAGTGGCTTCATGGGTTTATTTTTCTTATGTTAGATAAATTGTCGCTTTTGGCCTTTTAAAATTACAAGGTGTCGCTAATTTAAATAGCCATCAAGTTGCAACCTCTAATATCAGAGTTATCAAAGCGTCCAAGAATTTCAAATGTATTATCCGGATAAACTCTACCCAAATCTTGTGTAGCAATAAAAGAACAAGAATTTATATTGGCCAGATCAATGACATTTATACCTCCAGTCTTTCCATGGTTTTGGATATACAGCGCATCTTCTGTGTCTCGCGTTAAAACCTTCATCCAAGGCGGGGTTTTAAAACGACTTTTTTCTTTTGAATAGGCTTGGGATAGTAATTCGGTCATTCCATATTCACTATGTATAACATCTACTCCAAATCCTTCTTTGAGTTGCTGATGCAAATCTTCTCTTATTATTTCTTTACGGCGCCCTTTCATTCCCCCAGTCTCCATGATGATTGTATGTTTTAGGTTGAGCTTATGCGACTCAATAAAGTCTAATAGCGCAAATGAGACTCCAATCAGTAAGGTTTTTTTGTTTTGAGACTCTAAGGTCAACAATATATCTTTGAGGTCTTTATGATTATCTAAATAGAATCCGCTTTCTTTATGTTTAGAATTAAAAATCATATCATTTACCATATAGATTAAAGACGAACCATCTCGTTCAAGATAAGAAGGCAATAAGGCTAAAACAACAAAGTCTTTAATATTACCATAGAAATGGTCAAATCCCTTTCTAAAACTATGCTCATAAAGCTTAATGTCTGTTACAAAATGGTTACTCGTTATTTGACCAGTTGTACCACTACTGGTAAAGGTTTCTGCAATGTAGGTTCGAGAACTTAAAACCCTATGTGTTTTAAAGAATTGAATGGGTAAGAAAGGAATATTATTAATCGAATTTACGTCACTTGGGTGCCTGTTTAACAAGTCGCAAAATGAACGATAAACAGGGTTATTATTAAATTGATCCTTAAATATTTGCAAGGCCAAAGCATTAAATCCTTCAGTATTATTAATAGAAAATATGGCTTCTGGGTTTATCATCAATTATAACACAAAATTTAGTTTACAAAAGTATGTAAAATAAAAAAGCGTTACTTACAAGTAACGCTTTTTTTAAAAGGATAGTAGAAACTTATTTTATAATTAATTTTTTAGTAGTTACACCTTCATTTTGAGTAGCTCTCAAAAGGTACACTCCGGCTGTAAGATTAGACACGTCTATGTGTTCCTTAAGTAAAACTTGATTTATAACCTGTTTCCCCAAAACATCATAAACTGAAACTCGTATTGGGTCGTTAAAACGACTGGAAATATTCACAAAGCCTTCTGAAACTGGATTAGGAAACAAATTAAATCCCTCAATCTGACTTTTGGTGTTTGACAAAATAAAAGTTCCCTGCAAATAATCTCCTGGAGTATCATCGATAACACCGACCCAAAACATTAAGGTTTCGTCATATTCCAACGAGTAGCCAACTGGAGTAGAACCAGGTTCGCTAACATTAATATCAGCAGATAATAGTCCAGACGCAGCACCATTAGTGGCTGTTAAAGTTCCTTCATAACTAATTAGTTGAATATCATTAGACCCAGTTTTAGATAGGGCAATACCATCTGCAGGGCCATTTTGTATACCAGCAATGGGAAATGATACTGCCCCCACACCAGATCCTTCGTTATCTATTGTCCCTGATAATGATACTGTATCATAAGATGGTCCAGTATCACGGTACAGGGTGATTGTATATACGGACAAATCGGTACCGGCAGGGCCGGCAACTTCAACAAACTCACCAGTATCAGTGCTAGTATTGTCATAATGAAATTCATTAATATAAATACCATCAACAGTACCTGTAATACCAACATTAACGGAACCGCCATTTGAATCTGCATTTTGTGAATTCAGGATAAAGGGGAGGAGCATTAAGAATAAAAAGTATAGTTTTTTCATAAAGAAGAAATTAAACAATTAGAATCTCTAATATAATGATAATTAGGTATTTTAACTAAAAAAGCAGCTCGTAAAAGCTGCTTTTAAATATTGTAATACTGAAATGAGATTTATCTAACAACCAATTTTCTAGTTGCAGAAAACTCACCTTCTTTAATTTTTAAAATATAAACTCCAGGGGTTAAATCACTAATTTTAAGCTCTTTACCATAAAGTATTTGAGAAACAATTTTTTTGCCTAAAACGTCATAAATTTCAATGGTTTTAGCTAAATTTTGCTTTGTACTAATATATACTTTGCCATTGTTTACAGGATTAGGAAAAATATTCAGGCCTTTTATATTTTCGGTACCGTTATTTTGAGCCAGTGAAGCATTAGATTGAGCAAAAGTTGGCATAGATACAAGGAGTACCGCAAAAAATAAAAGTGTTAAAACGTAGTTTTTTTTCATACAATTCAGTTAAAATAAAAGACAATAGAAGTAAAAGTAATAAATCCTTTTCAAAAGTCATACCAAAGTCATGTTAAAAAAACAACCAATTCATCGAAAAGTTAATAGAATGTAAGTTCTAAGTTACCTTAACGTTAATAATTATTTGTATTGTCTTAATCCTTTTGATTAATTTTACCTTTACCTAATAAATTTTATAACAAGCCTAATTTAATGGAAAAGAAAGACATTAAAATACTTTTGGTAGATGATGAGCCAGATATTTTGGAAATAGTTGGTTATAACTTATCTTCAGAAGGCTATAAGATTATTACAGCAGAGAACGGTGCTGAAGGTGTAAAAAAAGCAAAAAAAGAAAAACCTCAATTAATAATTATGGATGTGATGATGCCTGAGATGGATGGTATTGAAGCATGTGAAAAAATAAGAGCAATACCAGAACTTAAGGATGTAATTATTAGTTTTTTAACAGCGAGAGGAGAAGATTATTCTCAAGTGGCTGGCTTTGATGCTGGAGCAGATGATTATATAACAAAACCTATTAAACCAAAAGTTCTTGTTAGTAAGGTGAAGGCATTACTTCGTCGTTTTAAAAATGAAGAACAACATACCGATGTTGTTAAAATTGGAGATTTAACAATTGATAGAGATGAATACAGGATTTTATTAAAAGATAAAGAAATCATCCTACCAAGAAAAGAATTTGAATTATTATCCTTATTAACATCCAAACCAGGAAAAGTTTTTAAAAGAGAAGATATTTTAGATAAGGTTTGGGGAAATGAAGTCGTTGTTGGGGGAAGGACTATAGATGTTCATATTAGAAAACTAAGGGAAAAAATTGGAGATGATTCCTTTAAAACAGTTAAAGGGGTAGGTTATAAGTTTGTAAATTAATGACTAAAACATTTAAGAGATCATATAGGTTTGCGTTTAAATCGTCGTTATTAATTACTGCATTTCTAACACTCTTAATGAGTGTTTTTTTATATGTCTTTCATATATTGAAAGTATTAGAGATTATTGGTTTTTCGGTATCATGTTTTTTGTTTTCGTTCTTTATTATTCAATATCGGGTTGAGCGTTTTATTTATAGGCGTGTAAAAAAGATATATGATGATTTAACATTACTAGAGTCAAGTTCGTTTAGTAAAACTCAAATTACTACTGATATGGCCACTTTAACTCAAGATATCGACAAATATGCTAAGGATAAAAAGCTTGAAATTGAAACTTTAAAAATTAGAGAGCAATACAGAAAAGAGTTTATAGGAAATGTCTCTCATGAGTTAAAAACACCATTATTTATGGTACAAGGTTATATTTCTACCTTGCTTGATGGAGCGGCTAATGATGAAACACTTAGAGACAAATACTTAGATAGAGCAGATAAAGGTGTTGAAAGATTAATTTATATTATTAGGGATTTGGATATGATTACCAAGTTGGAAGCTGGAGATTTGCGTCTAGAAATTGAAACTTTTGACATTGTTGCTCTTATTCAAAATGTGTTTGAGCTTTTGGAGATGAAAGCAGCGAAAAAGAAAATTACATTAACCTTTGATATAGAGTATAGGCATCCTATAATGGTGAATGGAGATAAGGAACGATTGCAACAAGTGATTTCTAATTTAATTGTCAACTCTATAAAATACGGAGCTAAACATGGTACTACCGAAGTGAGTATCGAGAATCTCATAAAGAACAAGGTCATTGTTCGCGTAACAGATAATGGTGAAGGTATAGAAAAAGAACATTTACCAAGATTATTTGAGCGATTTTACCGAGTAGATAAAAGTGGCTCACGTAAAGAAGGAGGGTCTGGTTTGGGCTTGGCCATAGTGAAACACATTATTGAAGCACATGACGAAAAAATATACATAGACAGTGAATACGGTGTAGGGAGTGAATTTTCATTCACACTCGAAAAGGTTAAATAAATTTTTAGTAAGAGGCTGAGGCTTAGAGCTTTTAAATCCAGAATAATTTTTTAGCCTATCAAGTTCTTTAATTGAAAAATTTTCTTGTTTGCAAAATGGAGTAATTCCTTTATCAGAAAACCGTTTTGCCAAATATTCTTGTTCAAACTGCCCTGGTGTTGGTATAAAAAATGCTTTTTTACCAAGTTTTGCCAAATCCATTATGGTTGAATATCCAGAACGCGCTAGTATAATTTCACTTTCTTGAATTGTTTTTTCAAGTTCTTGGCTTTGCATAAAATTGATGATGGTTAAATTACCTTTTTTAGATATCCTCTGCTCATGCTCAACAATCCCACGAACAAAAATGGTTGTGCTTGGATAGTCCTTTAATTCCGAAAGCAATAGATTTTCAAGGATAGAGCGTTGGGGTTCAGGACCAGAAAGTAAAACTAGGAGTTTATGGTTTATTTTTGATTCACTAGCTTCAAACCTACTAAGAGCACCTAAGTATTTAAGTGCTGAGGGGCTTTGTTTTATATGACCTAATCTACCACTTAAATTAGAGTCACTTTCATAATCTGGAACCCAACATTCATTGAATTTTTTTATTAATTTTTGATGTAATTTTGAGCCAAGCCATGTTGTGAGTCCTGTTAAAACATTTAATTGATGGGTTATATATACTGAAGGGATAGTTTTACTATAGACACCAAATCGATTATCACTTATTATTCCGCTGACGTTGTATTCCGAGACAAAATTTTGTACAATTTTTTTTTCATTATGAATAGTTGTTAATAATCTTGGAATTTGGCTTAGTAAAGATATTTTTAAGTATCTACCTTTTCTGGTATATTTTATATTGTAGCATGGTAGGTCAAGGTAAATTAAATCAGGAAATTCTTTTTTTAGAAGTCTTAAAGCATCTCCATCAGAAGCTATAAGAGGCTCAAAATTATAAGTAATAAGTGCATTTATTATTGGGATGCACCTTGTAGCATGACCCAATCCCCAATTAACCGGAGCAATCAAAATTCGCTTTTTTTGCTTCATTAAAATCAAAGATAAGAATAATTATAGCTCACAGATATTTCCTTATTTTTACCAAAACATAGAATACTAGTGGGAAGTAAAAATAAGCTCAAACGGTTTAATGAAAATGACACATTTGCTAACGTTTTTCAGCCAACACGGGATGAATTAGTAAATAGCTCTTATGATTATAAAGGTAATTGGAATAGTAGGGTTTTTAACAATAACAATCCATTGGTATTAGAATTGGGATGTGGTAAAGGTGAATATAGTGTTGCCTTGGCAAGAAAATATCCAAATAAAAATTTCATCGGGATTGATATTAAGGGAGCTCGTTTTTGGAGAGGTGCAAAAACAGCAATAGAAGAAAACATCCCTAATGTTGCTTTTATTCGTACCCAAATTGAATTGGTCGAATACGTATTTGCTACAAATGAGGTTGACGAAATTTGGATTACATTTCCTGATCCTCAAATAAAATATAAACGTACAAAACATAGAATGACGAATACGGCGTTTTTAGAACGCTATAAAAATATCTTAAAACCTGAGGGTGAAGTAAATCTAAAAACTGACAGTGAGTTTATGCATGGTTACACTCTCGGATTGTTACACGGAGCAGGTCATGAAGTTTTATATGCCAATCATGATGTCTATAAACAAGAAGGGAGCCCAGAAGAAGTTACGAGCATTCAAACATTCTATGAAGGTCAATATTTGGAGCAAAACAAACCAATTACGTATATTAGGTTCAAAATAAAACATCCTTGAACATTACTGTAATATTTTTTCTAGGTTTAATAATTACTCTTGTTGGTGTAATCCCTCCTGGATTGTTAAACATGACAGCTGCCAAAATAAGTCTAAAAGAAGGATATAGTAGGGGGATAATGTTCTCTATTGGTGTGTGTTTAATTGTTATAGTTCAAACATATTTAGCTGCCATTTTTGCTAGATATTTAAGTAATCATTCCGACGTTATTGATATTTTACAGCGTGTTGCTTTAGTAATTTTTGTTTTGATAACCATTTATTATCTCGTTTTCGCAAAAACTCAAGCACAGCCAGATGCTGTAAATCATATAAAAAGTAAGCATAGTAGATTGTTTTTCGGAATGTTTTTGTCCTGTCTTAATGTATTTCCAATACCCTATCAGGCCTACATGACGATTACTATTGCATCATTTGGATGGTTAACATTCGATTTTACAAGTATAGCTGCATATGTTGCTGGCTCGGCAATGGGAACTTTTGTAATGTTGTATTTTTATATATTCTTTTTTGATAGAATAAAAAACAAAGCATTTACTTCTCAAAAAAACATGAATTATTTTATTGGTGGTATTACCGGTATTATAGCAGTAATCACCTTGTTTAATATTATCATGGAATTATAATGAAGCCAGAAACACTTAATTTTTTTGATAAAGTTTACAAAGTTGCCAAACAAATTCCTTACGGGCGAGTTACGAATTACGGCGCAATTGCTAACTATTTAGGAGCTACTAGAAGCGCACGTATGGTTGGTTATGCAATGAACGGTTCACACGCCAAGGATGTGCCTGCACATCGCGTTGTTAATAGAAAAGGACTGCTTACGGGTAAACATCATTTTGATGGTACTAATTTGATGCAACAATTGTTAGAGAGTGAAGGGGTTGTAGTAGTTGATAATCAAATTCAGAATTTTGAAAAGGTGTACTGGGACCCTTTGAAGGAATTGTAATTATTTCTTAGTTTCAAAATAATTACACAAAAACATTGAAATTTGTTCTTCTAACCACTGCTTTATTATTTAAACATTTCGCTGTATATTTGTGCCTTAGAATAAATCTAAATAAGAAATGAAACTGAGTAAACAAGATATATTAAAGGCATTAGAATCTATTACAGTCCCTGGTGAAGGTCAAAATATGATAGAGAGTGGTGCTGTTAAAAATGTAATAACTTTTGGTGATGAGGTTATTGTGGATGTTACAATTGCAAACCCAAGTTTACAGGCAAAGAAAAGAACCGAAGTAGATATTATGAAAACAATTCATGATATGGTTTATGAAAAGGCTAAAGTAAAAGTTAATGTTAAAGTTGATGCCCCAGCTAAACCAACTGCTAATGTTATTAAAGGAAATGCAATACCTGGTATTCAAAACATTATAGCCGTTGCTTCTGGCAAAGGAGGTGTAGGGAAATCTACTGTAACTGCGAACTTAGCTGTGACGCTTTCTAAAATGGGGTTTAAAGTTGGGGTTTTGGATGCCGATATTTATGGGCCTTCAATACCAATTATGTTTGATGTGGAATCAGAGCGGCCATTAGCTGTAGACATTGATGGTAAATCTAAAATGAAACCTGTAGAAAATTATGGAGTTAAAATACTTTCAATTGGGTTTTTTACACAGCCTGACCAAGCCGTTGTTTGGCGAGGACCTATGGCTTCAAAAGCTTTAAATCAAATGATTTTTGATGCTGCATGGGGCGAATTAGATTTTATGCTTATTGACTTACCACCGGGCACAGGAGATATTCATTTAAGTATCATGCAATCGCTTCCTATTACAGGAGCTGTTATAGTTAGTACACCACAAAAGGTAGCCTTGGCTGACGCTAAAAAGGGTGTGGCCATGTTTCAGCAAGAGAGTATCAACGTTCCGGTTTTAGGTATCATTGAGAATATGGCTTATTTTACGCCTGAAGAGTTGCCAGATAACAAATATTATATCTTCGGAAAAGAAGGAGCAAAACACCTGTCAGAAGACTTGGGAGTCCCGTTTTTGGGGGATATTCCCTTGGTACAGAGTTTAAGGGAGGCTGGAGATATTGGTTACCCAGCGGCCTTACAAACAGCAACGCCTATAGAGCAAGCTTTTGAAAAACTAACTCAAAATGTTGTACAGGAAGTGGTGAGGAGAAATGATGATTTGCCACCGACCGAAGCAATTAAAATCACAACTATGGCTGGATGTGCCGCGGTTAAAAAATAATATATGACGACGCAAGAATTAAGATTGAATATAGAAAGAGCATTAGATGAAATTCGTCCTTTTTTAGAAAGTGATGGCGGTAATATTTCTTTAGTGTCTATTGAAAACGATAAACTTGTGAAAGTTCAACTTGAAGGAGCATGTGTAGGTTGTAGTGTAAACCAAATGACACTCAAGTCTGGGGTTGAAATGACTATAAAAAAATATGCTCCACAAATAGAGCATGTTATTAATATATAATAAAACAGATTCAAATCTTAGTTTTGACCAAGACTTGAATCTGTTTTAATTGCTTTACATATTTCTATACAAATCTAATCGCTCCCATTTAGTGTTTACTTCTTCCTGTGCTTGTTTAAGCAAAGCTTCACCCAATTCAACATTTTCTTTAACGACTCTCGTAAAACGTGTCTCATTATACATAAACTCGCTCAATGGCAAGCTAGGCGCTTTAGAATCTACTTTAAATTTTTTGCCTTTAGGTTTTGAAGGGTCAAATCTAAATAGAGGCCAATAACCTGTTTCAACAGCTTTTACTTGTTGCGAAGCACCGTCTTTTAAATCATAACCATGTTCTCCACAATGAGAATATGCAATAATTATTGATGGGCCAGGATAAGCCTCAGCTTCTTCAATTGCTTTAAGGCTTTGTAAATCTTTGGCACCAATAGCAATTTGTGCAACATATACATTTTCATAAGATACTGCTTGCAATGCTAAACTTTTTTTACTGGTTCTTTTTCCTGAAACCGAGAATTTCGCACTTGCGCCTAATGGTGTGGCTTTAGATGTTTGTCCTCCCGTATTGGAATATACCTCGGTATCTAATACCATGATGTTTATATCTTCACCTGATGCTAACACATGATCTACACCACCATACCCAATATCATAAGCCCAACCATCACCACCTAGAATCCAAACACCTTTTCTACGAAGATATTCCGTAAGTTGATTTAATTTGACTGCATCATCATCATTATCAATGGTTTTCAAGGTTATTTTAAGCGTTTCAATATCTGCTATTTTTTTTGCCTTTTGAATTTCTGTTTCTTCAGGATTGTTTAGTATAGCTTCAACAATTTCACTGCCAACAAGTAATTCTAATGACTTTAATAAATCTACAGCAATTTCTTGTTTTTTGGATAAAGCCAATTTCATGCCTAATCCAAATTCTGCATTATCTTCAAACAATGAATTTGCCCATGCTGGGCCTCTGCCAAATTCATTTGTTTTATAAGGCGTTGTTGGTAGATTTCCACCATAAATAGAAGAACAACCCGTAGCATTTGCTATTAAAATGCTATCGCCAAACAACTGAGTTAATAACTTAATATACGGTGTCTCGCCACATCCTGAGCACGCACCAGAAAATTCAAATAATGGTTCTAAAAATTGAGACCCTTTTACATTGGTTATTTGTAATGCTGTTCTATCGTATTCTGGTAAATTGACAAAGTAATCCCAATTAGCATTTTCTTCTATTTCAACATCTAATTTCTTATGCATATTTATCGATTTGAAATCATCAAGTTCTTTACTAATAGCTGGACAAACTGCAACACAAAGATCACAGCCTGTACAGTCTTCAGGAGAAACTTGTAATACATAAGACTCACTTTCATTGTTAAACGGTCTTCCTTTAGCCGCTATTGTTTTTAGCGTTTTTGGAGCATCAACTAAGGTTGTATTTGATACAACTTTCGCTCTTATGGCAGCATGAGGACATATAACTACACATTTATTACATTGGGTGCACAAATGTTCATCATCCCAAACCGGAACGAAATCAGCAATACCACGTTTTTCATATTGTGTAGTTCCTGTTGGGAAAGTACCATCAACCGGGAAGGCACTTACAGGGAGCTCATCACCTTTACCAGCCAAAATCTTCCCTAAAATTTCTTTTACAAATGGGTCATCCGTACCCGTCATCATAGATTTTAATCCTCTATCATTTGTAATTTTCATTGGATAATCAACTTTTTGAAGATTTTCTAATGATTTATCAACAGCGTTGAAATTCATTTGTACAACTTTGTCCCCTTTATGAGTATAAGATTTTACAATAGCACTTTTAATTTTCTGTATAGCCTCTTCTTTTGGAAGCACTCCAGAAATAGCAAAGAAACACGTTTGTAAAATGGTATTGGTACGTTTTCCTAATTTGGCGTCTTGAGCCACTTTAGTAGCATCAATAACATAGAATTCTAACTCATTTTCAATGATTTCTTCTTGCATCTTATGAGGTAGTTTATTCCAAATATCTTCGTTTGAGAAAGGTGAATTCAGTAAGAATGTCCCACCTTTTTTGATATTCTTAAGGATGTCATATTTTTCAATAAAGTTAAATTGATGGCAAGCAATAAAATCTGCTTTATGAATGAGATAAGTTGAATATATTGGTTCTGGTCCAAAGCGTAGATGGGATACTGTTTGAGCTCCAGCTTTTTTAGAATCGTAAACAAAGTATCCTTGAACATAATTATCAGTAGTTTCACCAATAATTTTGATTGAATTCTTATTAGCCCCGACTGTTCCATCTGATCCTAGACCATAAAACATACAGTTAAAGGTGTTTTTCACGGTTTTTAATCGACTACCTATTTCAAGGCTTGTATGAGAAACGTCATCATTAATGCCAATTGTAAAATGATTTTTCGGACGGTCTTTGTCCATTTCGTCATAAACCGCTTTTACCATTGCTGGGTCGAATTCTTTTGAAGATAGTCCGTAACGACCTCCTATTATTTTAGGATTATCTCTGTCACTTTCAGTAAATGCCGTTACAACATCTAAGTATAGAGGTTCACCTGTGCTTCCAGGTTCTTTTGTTCGGTCTAAAACAGCAACGTTTTTAACTGTTTTTGGTATGGCATCAATAAAATGATTTATTGAGAATGGTCTGAATAAACGCACGATTAGCGCACCAACTTTTTCTCCATTTTTAACCATGGTATCAACAGCTTCTAAAACTGGACCTTGGCCAGAACCCATAATAACAATAATCTTTTCTGCTTCTGGATGACCAACATAATCGAATAAACTGTATTTACGACCTGTTTCTATATAAAACTCATCCATTGTATTTTGAACGATTCCTGGAACTTTATCAAAATACAAATTTGCAGCCTCCCTTGCTTGGAAGAAAACATCAGGATTTTGAGATGTTCCTCTTATCACAGGATGATCAGGATCTAAAGATCTTTTTTTATG
>RCNB010000910.1_pt1 | contig 19074 bp, 12 predicted proteins | sample 2041321 | NCBI WGS metagenome assembly RCNB01 (sample SAMN09708232, study PRJNA481090) | Marine sediment metagenome, whole genome shotgun sequencing project. | reverse complement strand
ACCCTTTCTTTTTTAAACCTGTTCAAGATGGTATGGATAAACCTAAAACAGAATTAGCTTTTAGAGTTCCTGCTTCTAAGATTACAAAAAAAAATATGTACTTAGAAGACCAAGATGTTGTTGAAGGATTAGATACTTCTATTGACTGGAGAAATACAGGTGATAACAGTTATGATGGGGAAAAATTAAAATTATTAATTCATGATGAATCTAAAAAGTGGGAAAAACCAAATAACATTTTAAAGAATTGGAGAATTACAAAAACTTGTTTACGTTTAGGTAGTAAAGTTATTGGAAAATGTATGATGGGATCTACTGCAAATGCATTAGAAAAAGGTGGTGACAATGGTAAAAAACTATATTATGATTCTAATGTAAAAGATAGAAATCGTAATGGTCAAACTAAAAGCGGTTTATATTCACTTTTCATCCCTATGGAATATAATATGGAAGGTTTTATTGATATATATGGGATGCCTGTGTTTAGAAAACCTGACCATCCAATTTTAGGAATTGATGGAGAATATATAAAACAAGGAGCTGTAGATTATTGGGAAGCTGAAGTTGATAGTTTAAAAAATGATGCTGATGCATTAAATGAATTTTATAGACAATTTCCAAGGACAGAATCTCATGCATTTAGAGACGAGAGTAAACAATCTCTTTTTAACCTTACTAAGATATATCAGCAAATTGATTATAATGATTCTTTAATTAAAGATAGATTTGTTACTAGGGGTTCTTTTTCATGGAAAAATGGAGTTAAAGATACTAGTGTTATTTTTTCGCCTAATAATAATGGAAGATTTTATGTTTCTTGGACACCTCCAAAACAATTACAAAATAAATATAGAATAAAAAACGGAGTTAAATTTCCTAGCAACGACCACATGGGTGCATTTGGATGTGATAGTTATGATATTTCAGGAACAGTTGGAGGTGGTGCTTCTAATGGGGCTTTACATGGTATGACTAAGTTCCATATGGATGAAGGCCCTACTAATGAATTTTTTTTAGAATATGTTGCTAGACCTCAAACTGCAGAGATATTTTTTGAAGATGTGTTAATGGCTTGTGTTTTTTATGGAATGCCTATATTAATTGAAAACAATAAACCTCGTTTACTATATCATTTTAAAAATAGAGGCTATAGAGGATTTAGTATGAATAGACCTGATAAGGTATATAATAAATTATCAAAAACAGAAAAAGAATTAGGTGGAATGCCTAACAGTTCTGAAGATATAAAACAAGCTCATGCAGCAGCTATAGAATCTCATATTGAAAAACATGTTGGATTTGATTTAACCGAAACGTTTAGGGACTCAGATCAAATAGGTTCAATGTATTTTACTAGAACCCTAGAAGACTGGGCTAGGTTCGATATTAGCAATAGAACAAAGTTTGATGCATCAATTAGTTCAGGGTTAGCTATAATGGCAAATCAAAAGAATATGTATCAACCCGTTAAAAAAGAATCAAAAATAAAACTTAACTTTGCAACATATGACAATAAGGGAAGTTACAGTCAAATTATAAGATAAATGGAAGATGTAAAAATCGCAATTAACCCTGCTGGGTTTCCAAATCAATTCTCTTCTGACAGTGAAAAGAAGAGCTATGAATTTGGATTACAAATAGGGCAGGCTATACAGTATGAATGGTTTAGGCAAGATGGTGGTCAAAGCAGGTTTTATAACCAATGGGCTGATTTTCATAGGTTAAGACTATATGCAAGAGGAGAGCAGTCAGTTCAAAAATACAAGAATGAATTAGCTATTGATGGTGATTTAAGTTATTTGAATTTAGACTGGACACCTGTTCCAATTATTCCTAAGTTTGTAGATATAGTTGTTAATGGTATGGCTGATAGACTTTTTAAAGTAAAGGTTTATGCTCAAGATGGAATGTCTTTAGACAAGAGAAGTAAATATCAAGTACAATTAGAAAAAGATATGTTAGCTAAACCTGTAATGAAACAGGTTCAAGAAGAAACAGGAATAAATACTTTTGCAACTTCAGAAGAAGATGTTCCAAATACATCTGAAGAACTAGCTCTTCATATGCAGTTAAAATATAAACCTTCTATAGAAATTGCGGAAGAAGAAGCTATTAATACGGTACTAGATGAAAATAGATATGCGGATATACAAAAACAACTTTATTATGACCAAACTGTTTTAGGTATTTCAATGTGTAAAAACTCATTTCAACCTGGAGCTGGAATTAAAATAGATTATGTAGATCCTGCAAATGTTGTTTATAGTTATACAGAAGACCCTAATTTTAAAGATTGTTTTTATTGGGGAGAAGTTAAAACACTTCCTATTACAGAGTTAAAGAAAATAGATACAAGTTTAACTAGATCTGATATGGAAGAAATATCAAAATATAGTCAAAGCTGGTATGATTACAATAATTCTGCTCAATACTATAATAATAGTTTGTTTAGTAATGATAGTGCTACGGTTTTGTTTTTCAACTATAAAACCACAAACACTTTTACTTATAATAAAAAAACAAATGCATCAGGAGCTGAGAGAGTAATTGAAAAAGACGATACATTTAATCCTACTCCTGAAATGATGGATGAAGGTAATTTTGAAAAAATATCTAAAACAATAGATGTTTGGTATGAAGGTGTTATGGTTATGGGTACTAACATTTTAATAAAATGGGAAATGTCTGAAAACATGGCTAGACCTCAATCAGCATCTCAAGAAGTTTATCCAGAATATATAGCTTGTGCGCCTAGGATGTATAAAGGTGCTTTAGAATCCGTAACTAGACGTATGATTACGTTTGCTGATTTAATTCAAATGACTCACTTAAAATTACAACAAGTAATTTCTAGAGTTGTTCCAGATGGGGTATTTATAGATGCAGATGGTATTAATGAAGTTGACTTAGGAACTGGTAACGCATATAATCCTGAAGACGCTCTTAGAATGTTTTTTCAAACAGGTAGTGTTATTGGTAGAAGCTATACTCAAGATGGAGATTATAATCAAGCAAAAGTTCCTATTCAACAACTAAATAGCAATTCAGGTCAAGGTAAGATTCAAAGTTTAATAGGTACTTACAATCATTACTTATCTATGTTAAGGGATGTTACTGGATTAAACGAAGCAAGAGATGGTTCTACACCTGATTCTTATTCTTTAGTTGGATTACAGAAATTAGCAGCGTTAAGTAGTAATACCGCTACTAGACACATATTAGATTCAGGTCTTCAAATTACAGAAAGACTATGTACTTCTTTATCTAGTAGAATTGCAGATATGTTAGAATACTCTGAATTTAGAGAAGAGTTTGTAAACCAAATAGGGAAATTTAATGTAGGGATACTAGATGAAATAAGTAAACTTTATTTAAGTGATTTCGGTATTTTTATAGAAGTAACACCTGATGAAGAGCAACAAAAAATGCTTGAACAAAATATTCAGATGGCACTTCAAAGAGATTCAATTAATTTGGAAGATGCTATTGATATTAGAGAAATAAGAAATTTAAAGTTAGCTAATCAAGTTTTAAAATTAAAAAGAATAGCAAAGCAAGATTTAGAACAACAACAAAAATCTGCATCAGCTCAACAGCAAGCTCAAATAAATCAACAATCTCAACAAATAGCTGCTAAAATGGCTGCTCAAAAAATTCAGATGGAAACTCAAGCAGCTATGCAAATAGAAGAAGCTAAAGCTGATTTCTCTGTTAAAAAAATGAGAGGTGAAGCCGCTATTAAAGCTGAACTAATGAATCTTGAATTTCAGTTACAAATGAAATTAAAAGGAGTTGAAATAGAAGGGTTAAAATCTAGGGAAATTCAACGTGAAGATGCTAAGTCTGATAGAATATCACAATCTAGTACAGAGCAATCAAAACTAATAGAGCAAAGAAAAAACAACTTACCTCCTGTAACTTTTGAATCTAACGAAGATAGTTTAGATGGCTTTGACTTAGCAGAATTTGAACCTAGATAAACTTAAATTATATATTAAAAATAATACTAACTTTGTAAAAATTAAATCAAATGGCATTTCAAGTAAAAGAAGTAACTTCTATAGATCAAAAATCAGTACAGGAAGTAGAAGAAAATCTACTCAACAAGCACAAAGAAGAACAGGAGCAAGAAAATTTTGAAGAACAACAAATTCCTAAAGAAGATATTGCAGAATCTGTTGAAGAATTAAAATCACCAGAATTAAATGATGAAGATGTTCTTTCATATATTAAAAACAGATACAATAAAGATATAGAATCTGTAGATGATTTTTTCGCTAAAAGAGAAGAAGCAGAAACAGAAGCATTACCAGAAGATGTATCTAAGTATTTAGAATACAAAAAAGAAACTGGTCGTGGATTTAATGATTTCGTAAAAGTTAATAACGATTATGATGATTTAAATGATGACCAAATATTAGCAGAATATTATTCTTTAACTGAAGAAGATTTAGACTCTGAAGATATTCAATATTTAATGGAAGAGAGGTTCTCTTACGATGAAGATGTTGATGATGAGTCAGAACAAAAGAAAAAGAATATAGCTAAAAAAAGAGAGCTTTCTAAGGCAAAAAAGCATCTTAATACTTTAAAAGAAAAATATAGAACTCCTCTTGATTCAAGTGGGAATTCTGTTTCAGATGAAGAATTAAATGAAATAAAGTCTTATAGAGAATATGTCCAAAATTCTAAAACCACTACTGAAGCAAATCAAAAAAAGAGTGAGTATTTTGTGAAGAAGACTAATGAGGTTTTTAGCCCTGAATTCAAAGGTTTTGAGTTTAACGTAGGTGATAAAACAGTTAAGTATTCTGATGGAGATGCAAACGAAATGAAAGCTAAACAAATTAATCTTGATAATTTTGTAAATAAATATACAGGAGAGGATGGTTTAATTAATGATGCTTATGGTTGGCATAAATCAATTAGTGCCGCAATGAATCCAGAACGTTTTGCTCAATATTTTTACGAGCAAGGAAAAGCTGATACTATTGGTGATGTTTCTAAGAAAAGTAAAAACATTAACATGCAGGTAAGGCAAACTCCTCAAGCAATTGGCGATACGGGTTTTAAAGCACGACAGATTTCAGGAGAAAGTGGAAAAGGATTAAAGATTAGGAGTAAAAGATAATTATTAAAAATTTAAAAACAAGAAATTATGGCAGTACAAGCAGTTCCTGGTTTTGACTTACAACCAAGTTCAGAACAGGTATTATTACAAACAAATTATATTACTAACTTTGATTTTTTAAATCAGTATCTACCAGATACTTATGAAAAAGAATTCGAACGTTATGGAAATAGAACAGTAGCATCATTCTTAAGAATGGTAGGTGCTGAAATGCCTTCTAACTCAGATCTTATTAAATGGGCAGAGCAAGGAAGATTACATACTAAGTATACAAACGTAGCCTCAGCGGCAGCAGCAGCAGCAAATACAGCTGTATTGACAATTGGTGACACATTACTTCCTGGAACAGGAACTATCGCTCTTAGAGTTGGTCAAACAATAATGTTATCTGATTCTACAGCAGCTTCAACTCTTAGTAATAAGGCGATTATAACTGCAGTTGATTCAGCAAATTCACAAGTTACTGTAGCTTACTATGAGGCAGCAGGTCAAGCAATGGCAGCAGCTACTGTATGTTCTTTATTTATTTATGGTTCAGAATTTCAAAAAGGTTCTATCGGAATGCAAGGTCAACTTGAAGCTGATGATTCTATTTTTGAAAACTCTCCAATTATCATTAAAGACCATTACGCAGTTTCTGGTTCTGATATGGCTCAAATTGGGTGGATTGAAGTAACAACTGAAAACGGTGCAACAGGATTCTTATGGTATATGAAATCTGAGCATGAAACTAGACTTCGTTTTGAAGACTATTTAGAAACCGCTATGGTTGAAGCAGTACCAGCTGAAGCAGGTTCTGGAGCATCTGCAATTGCAGCAGGAATTGCAAGTGGTGTAGGTAACAAAGGTTCAGAAGGACTTTTCTATGTAGTTGAAGAAAGAGGAAATGTATGGAGTGGTGGTAACCCAACAGCTCTTTCAGATTTTGACGCTATTATACAGAGATTAGATAAGCAAGGTTCTATTGAAGAAAATGTGCTTTTCGTAAATCGTGAATTTGGATTTGACATTGACGATATGTTAGCATCACAAAACTCTTATGGAGCAGGTGGTACTTCTTATGGTTTATTTGATAATGATAAAGACATGGCTTTAAATTTAGGTTTCACAGGATTCCGTAGAGGTTATGATTTTTATAAAACAGATTGGAAATATCTTAATGATGTAACTATGCGTGGTAATATTGTTGGTGGATCTATTAATGGGGTATTAGTACCTGCAGGTTCTACAACAGTATATGACCAAGTATTAGGTAAAAATGCTAAGAGACCATTCTTACACGTTCGTTATAGAGCTTCAGAAACTGAAGACAGAAAGTATAAGACTTGGATTACAGGTTCAGCAGGTGGAGCAGCTACTTCTAGCTTAGATGCTATGGAAGTAAACTTCTTATCTGAAAGAGCTTTATGTACTTTAGGTGCAAACAATTTCTTTATCTTTAAATAAGATATAGATGTTATTTAATAGGGGGATGCTAACCCATCCCCTTTTTTATAAATTTTAATTTCAATCAAATGAGAAAAAAAGCAGAAGCTTTTGTAGATAAAAGCTACAAACTTACCAGAGACAAAGCTCCATTGAGCTACACAATTCCAACAAGAAATACTAAAAGAAGCAGTTTATTACACTTTGATACAAAAACAGGGCAGAATAGATCTATGCGTTATGCTAAAAATCAAAAAAGTATTTTTGAAGATGAGCAAGATGGAAATATTCTTTTAGAACCTATTATTTTTGAAGATGGATTCTTAAGAGTACCAAAAGAAAATCAAATTTTACAAAAATTCTTAGCATTTCATCCTTTAAGTGGTCAAACATTTATAGAGGTAGATAAAGAAAAAGATGCTAGTTTAGATGTAGAAGAAATGGATTTATCTTTAGAGGCACAAATTTTAGCTAAAGATTTAGATGTTGAAATGCTAGAAACTATTGCAAGAGTAGTGATAGGATTAAGAGTAGATTCATTAACATCAGCTGAATTAAAAAGAGATGTTAGAATGTTTGCTAAAAGATATCCAGATGAATTCATAGAATCTTTAAATGACCCATTACTAAAACTTCAAAACAAGTGTGCTACATTTTTAAATGAAGGATTATTAATTATAAAGAATCAAAAAGATGTTTATTATAATATAAAAGGAAATAAAAATAAACTTTTAACTGTGCCGTATGGCGAAGACCCATTGTTTATTTTAGCTTCATTCCTTCAGAGTGATGAAGGATTAGAGGTTCTGAAGATATTAGAATCTAAACTATAAAAATCAAAGAGGCTTCAAAAAAAGAAGCCTCTTTTTTTTTTGTATATTTGTCAAAAGATTTTATAGATGTCAATAATAAACACAGTAAGGGCTACGGTTCTTTCTATAGCCAATAAAAACAACTTTGGGTACATCACTCCCAACGACTTTAACCTATACGCAAAACAAGCTCAGTTAGATATATTTGAAGATTACTTTTATCAGTATAATTCATGGATTGTAAAACAAAATGCAAGAGTATCTGGTAGTGGATATGCAGATATTGTAAAAGGATTAGTAGAGGTTTTAGATTATTTTTCTTTAACCAAATCATTAATAATTTCTAATGGTTATGATTTTACATTACCGGAAGATTATTATCTAATAAATAAAATAAATTACTACCCTAATTTAAGGTCATCAGGTTCAGTAACAGGAGGGACTGGTAAAGTACTTATATCTACAGGTTCTTTATTTATTACTGATGGAGTTAAGCCAACAGATTTACTTTCTAACATAACTAATTCAGGAGAAGTTCTTAATGTAGTAGCGGTTACCAATGAAACCACATTAACTTTAAGTGGAAACATTAATGTAGGTGATGTTTTTAAAATCGTATCAAATAGTGGTATTACTGAAGTCGAAAGAGTTTCTCAAAATAAAATATTTTATTTAAATTCAACTCCATTAACATCGCCAAGCACTTCATTCCCTGCTTATGTTTTAGAAGATAGTGACATTACAGTTTATCCTATAGGACAAATTGCATCAGGAACTGTTTTTTCTCAATACATAAGATACCCTAAAGACCCTAATTGGACTTATGAAGATATTATACTTGGTGGAGAACCTTCGTTTGACCAAACATCTGCAGATTATCAAGATTTTGAACTACCAATTTCAGATCAAACAAATTTAATAAATAAAATATTACAATACGCAGGTTTATCTATTAGAGATAAAGATGTAGTAGCTTTTGGAAAAATGGAAGAACAAGAGGCAAACCAACAAGAAGGATAGATTATGGCATATTTAACAGATTATCAATATTACGAAAATGGAGGACTTAATTTTGAAAATGAAAATTGGGGTTCGTATCAATACGTTTCATTAAACGACATAGTAAATAACTTTATGGTTATGTATGTTGGAAATGATAAATTAATTAATAATGTAGAAAGATATAATGTTTTATTTCACGCAAAAAGAGCTATACAAGAATTAAATTACGATTCTTTAAAAGAGATAAAAATATTAGAATTAAATGTCTGTGATTCATTAAGATATATATTGCCACAAGATTATGTAAATTGGGTTAGAGTATCAATGTATAGAGGAGGTACGTTATTTCCATTAACTGAAAATATTCAGACTAATTGGAGTAGTGCTTATTTGCAGGATAATAATTGTAGAATTTTATTTGATGAAAAAGGAAATACATTAAAACCTGAAGATTCTACATTAGATGCTGACAGAATAAAAGGAAGTAAAAAAAGCATATACTTAAATGAAGGTAGTGTATATGATGGGCAGGAAGGTTATTGTTATAATGACTCATGGTACTTTGAGTACTCTATAGGAGCTAAGTTTGGATTAAATACTGAAACAGCAAATGCAAATCCAACTTTTAAAATAAACAAGAAATCAGGTGTAATTAATTTTAGTTCTAGTATGGCTGATGAGTTAGTTGTTCTTGAGTATGTTTCAGATGGAATGGAAGGTGGAGATGATTCTGAAATAAGTGTAAATAAATTATTTGAAGAGTTTGTTTATTCTTATATGAAATTTGTAATACTACAGAGCAAGTATGGTATCCAAGAGTATATCATAAATAGAGCTAGAAAAGAGAAATCAGCGCTTCTAAGGAACGCAAAGTTAAGATTAAGCAATATACATCCAGGAAGATTATTAATGAATCTGAGGGGTCAAAATAAATGGATAAAATAGCATGCCTAAAATTCAAAAGAATTTCATAAAAGGGAGAATGAATAAAAGTGCTGATGAACGAATTGTTCCCCAGGGCGAATACATTGATGCTTTAAATGTTAGATTAGGTTCTACTGAAGGAACTGAAATCGGAGCTGTAGAGAACTCAAAAGGAAATGAACTTTTAGTTTCTTTAAAATATAAGAATCAAGCTTTAACAGGGGCTAGATGTATAGGTGCGTATGAGGATGGAGCTAATGAAACTATTTATTGGTTTGTAACATCACCATCTGTTGATATGATAGTATCATATAATACTAGACTTTTAGTTTTATTTTATCATGTAATCTCAACAACTGTATTAAATTTTGATAGTAAATTTTTAGTTAATGGTATTAATCTTATAGGTGATTTGTTGTTTTTTACAGACAACTTAAATGCTCCAAGAAAAATAAATATTACTAGAAGTTATTTACAGCCAATTTCAGATGTAGACCAAATTACAGAACAAGATATAGGTGTTATTTTAGCACCACCTTTAAATGCCCCAACTATATCCCAATTTAAATTAGGTGGAGGAGAGAACTATATGGAAGAACTTTTTTTAAGTTTTGCATACAGATGGCAATATGAAGATGGAGAATACTCAGCTATATCTCCTTTTTCTCAAACTGCTTTTTCTCCAGGACCTTTTCAAATAGACTATAGTACCTATGACAATTCCGCAATGATTAATATATTCAATAGTGTAAATATTGGATTTGATACAGGTGGTAAAAATGTAAAAGATGTTGACCTTATTTTTAAGTTCTCAACAAGTCAAACAATTAATGTTATTGAAAGATTTAATAAAGTTGACCAAGGATGGTTAGATAATGAGTCACAAACTATTCCCTTTACAAATAAAAAAATTTACACAGCGTTACCGGAATCACAATTACTAAGATTATATGATAACGTTCCTAGGAAAGCACAAGCTCAAACAATAATGGGTAATCGATTAATGTATGGAAATTACATTGATGGATATGATATTACAAATGAAAATGGAAAAGAAATTTATTTAGATTACGATATAGATTTAATTTCAGAAGCATTAAGTGCAGATGAAATAGCAGCAACAAATAGTCCTGTTCTTTATTCAATAGGGCCTTCTCAAACTGTTAACTCAGCAAAGATTTCAATTAATTTTGGAGGAGATGCAATTGCTTTAGTTGAAGGGTCTCAAATAGGTATTGATTTTAATTATAAAAGCACTCAATATGGTGGAGATGCAAGTTATAATGATGGAACTCAGCCTGAAAATACATTTGAATACGTATTTTTATTTAATATACAAAAAAACTACGGTAGTGTTTATGCTTTAGCATCTAGTGATGAGTTTATTGCAGCTGTACAGGAATTTGTAGCTCCTGCTAATTCAAGTTGTTTTGATTTAAGTGTAGGAGGTGTAGCTGGAACTTCAGTAACTGATGTATATAATTGTGGTATTGCTGCTAAAAATGAGTGGCAATATGAAGGTTTTGGAATTACAAGCGGTAATCAAGGTTTTCAAATAGAAACCTCTCAAGGAAGTGATGTAATTAGTATTACAATTCCTGCTTTAAAATTTCAGAAATATAACCAATCAACTCAACCACCAACAGCTTTAGGAATATATGCTTACGAGTATTTATCATCAAGTTCAGCGACTGGATTATATTCTTTAGAATCTTCAAAACAAAGTTTACATAGTAATAGGGATTATGAAATTGCAATTGTATACATGGATGACTACGCAAGAAGTAGTACTGCATTAGTAGATACAGCAAATACAGTATACATACCTTGTCAAGCCTCTATTAATAAAAATAAGATTAGAGTTACTTTAAATAACTATGCTCCTTATTGGGCAACTAAGTATAAGTTTGTAATTAAAGAATCTAAAACAGGATACAGAACCATATATTCAAATATATTTTATACTGAAGCGTCAACTGGTAATGTTTGGTTTAAACTTGAAGGTGACAATAGGGATAAAGTAAAAAATAACGAAAATCTATTTGTAAAGTCTGATACAAATGGCCCTGTTCTTAGATGTACAAAAACTAAGGTTTTAGAATTTGAAAGCAAAGCAGAAGATTTTCTTTGCAAGAAAGGTGTAGATGGTGAGCTTTTACCTGATAGCCAGCCTTGTGGACAGTCCCCAGGAACTTATATGTTATTAAGACCTGCTGGATTTGCAGCAAGTGCCCCTGAGAATGCCTTTATACAAGAAAAAGCCGGATGTACGGGAAGTTACTGTACAACTAGAGCTAGTGTATATATAGATAACCCAAACACAACTGGGGCTACAGATTTATTTATACCTTATACAATACCTGCAGGTAGTATTATTAGAATTTATTTGAGAGCTAATAGATTTAAAAGAGGTAGTAAATGCGGTAGTAGGGAATATGATTATGATAAAAGATTTACAGCTTCTCAAGATTACGATAGTTTATATAGTTTTATTTTAGGTGACAATATTGATTTAACTAATGGTATTTCAGGAGGTACAGATGATACTATAAATACTGTTGTATTTGACAAGCAAATATATGCATTTAATGTAAATCCACAACCTAATCCAAAACCAGGAGAGAATACAATATTCTTTCAACAAGACGCAACAGATGGTAGAATGTTTTTATGTTTTAGAAACGGAACACCTAATTGTGGTAGTCCTAATAAAAGAAATTCTTACGGAGAAATTGAGTTAGAAGTTCAAAGAGCTACTACATTAATGATTTTTGAGACAGAACCAATTCAAGCAAATGATGAATTGTATTATGAGAATGAACAATCTTTTGATATTGTAAATTCATTTCACCAATCAGGAACAAGTAGTACAGACCAAAATCAAAATCTTACTCAATCAGCCATTGTAGATTTAACTTTTTTTAATTGTTATGTATTTGGAAACGGAGCGGAAAGTGATAAAGTTTTAGATGGATTAGTAAATCCTGTTTTATCTTTAGGGGATAAAGTTACTTCAGTATCTGAAGAACAATTTAAAGAGTCAAATAGATTTGGTGATATAACGTATAGTGGAGTATTTAATCAAGAAAGTAATTTAAACAAGTTGAATCAATTTAATTTGGCTTTAGCTAATTTTAAAACTTTAGAAACATCATATGGCCCTATAAGAACACTTCATGCAAGACAGACAGATATTTTAACATTACAAGAAGATAAGATATCTTATGTATTGGTTGGTAAAAACTTATTATCTGATGCTGCAGCAGGAGGTGCTATAACATCTGTTCCTGAAGTATTAGGAACTCAGTTAGCTAGAATAGAGGAATTTGGAATCAGTAATAATCCTGAAAGCTTTACTTCATATGGATATGATGTTTACTTTACAGATGCTAAAAGAAGTTCTGTAATAAACTTAAAAGGGGGTTCTAAAGGTGGAGCAGGTGATAAACTGTCAATTATATCTCAAGTAGGTATGAGAAGTTGGTTTAGAGATTTATTTGTTGATTCTTTTGAAACTCAGAAACTAGGAGGGTTTGATCCTTATATGAATGAGTTTGTATTAAGTAGTAATATTAAATCTATTCCTATACCTCCAATTGAAAGAGATTGTGGATATCAATTAGATGTAAATAATTCATCATCTCCTTATATAGCTACTATAGATTTTACAACAATAATTGGTAACGTTGTTTTTGATGTATCAAATAATTCAAATAGTGTAAATATTAAAGTTACATATGATGGAGCGTTAGTTCTTACGCAATCAGTTGCAGCAGGTGGTGGACAAGTTAGTTTTAATAAACCAACATCATACCCAACGACAGCTATTGTAACGGTTACACCTATTGCTCCTGCTCCTGACCCTGCTTCTGCAGGAGACTCATACTCAGTACTGTTTAATTGCCCAATAGCTAATACATTAACAGTCAAACAAATTGTTGTAAATTTTGAAGGAGAAGTTAATTTAACTACTACTACTAGATACAAATGGTCAATAGGTACAGATGTTAGTCCGTTTACTACTAATTCCATTGTGTTACAAGACGATGGTATTTCTTTATTTAAAACTCAAACAGGTCAAGAGTCTTTTGGTACAATACCAGCAAATAACTCTACGGTAGTAATGCAAAGTAGACAAAACTCAGGGCAGAGTTATGATTTTGATCCACTAGTAGATAAGTTTAAATACTTAGTTTCAAATACTAATTACAATGAAAGTGATGTAAATACTTTGTTACCGTTATTAAATACAGCTACACCTATAACAGGTGGTCTTTTAAATTATGAATCTTCTTTTAATTATTTAAATAATCAAGGAGATGATTTCTTATATTTAGTATGGGACTTAAGAAACCCAACTTCAGTATCATTATGTTACAATGAAACAAGTGCGGTAGATGCATGTTGTGATTGCTGATAATAAATAAATAAAATAAAAAATGAGTTTAGTAAATAAATATATTGATTCTGATAGCTTTTTAACAGCTATTTCCGTTTACAGCGATGAAGCGTTATTGAGTTTAGCACCAGATGGTTATTACAAAATTAATGGAAATTACAGAAGACAATTAAATGGACTTTTAGGTCCTTTAGTTTTATGTCAAACTTGTCAGCCAGATGTTACACTATTTAATTTATGCTTTGCAGTTACTGAAAATGATTTATGTTGTGATACTTCAACCTCAGTAGCTGTATATGCAGCAGGTTTGAATGTAGCAAATTTATCTAGTGTTGTAGGAGATTTATATAAAGATTCTTTTTTGCAAATAAAAGCCGATAATGGATTTTATAGTGACGATTCAGGTATAACATGCTCCTCGTTAACTAAATTTGATACTTCTGTAGGAAACCCTACAGGTGATTGTTCATCCCCTCAGCTAACGAGTTTATATTTTCAAGTAATTTCTCCAGCAACAAACCAAGCTCCATTAGTTACGAATTCTGTTTTTTCAGATGCAAATGGAACAATTCCGTTAAATAACACCTCAACCACTATGTATTACATAGCGTCATTAACTGCTTATGGAGTTCGTTTAGGTGTGGTTGTTTCAATTGCTGCATGTACAACTCCTCCTACAGGTGTATCGTATACGCTTCAAAACGGAACACAATCTGATTTAACATATAGTTATACTAATACTTCAGGAGGGGTTGTTACGGGATTCCTAGGAGGATTTGAAGGACAAACTATTTGTGCGAAAGCTAACACAGTATCTGCCGACACAGGTATATCCATTAGTACAGGATCATCTTGTTAATTACAAAATAAATAAATATGCCAAATTATAGACAACAATTATCAGGAAGCTTAGGAACCGTAAATGCGTGTCCATCATGCGGAGGAGGTGGTACTCTTACTCCATTTTATTCTACATCAGGAGTCTATGCTCAGAAAGAATTTGTGTGTGATTTCGTTGCAGCTTTTACGCTTTTATACCATGACGGAACTGATACTTTACCCTCAGTTGGCGATACAATTTACGCAGGATCAACTACCGGCTCACAAACTGTTTCATGGAGTAATCATAAAGGTTTTAATGAGGTTGAAGGTGATAACTCAACTGTATCAGGAACAACTAATGCTCAAGGGGTTATCGCAAGCACTTGGCAATGTCAATAAAAAATAAATAAATATGATAAATTATACATTAACATATAGTGAATCAGTCCAAGGGTGGCCTTCATTTTATAGTTACAATCCTGATTTTATTTTAGGTATGAATCAATACCTTTATACTTTCGATGAAGGTAACCTTTACCGCCATAACACGAACGAGCGTAGAAACAATTACTATGGAGTTGATTATGACTCCACTATAACAGGAGTGTTTAATCAAGAACCTACAATGACAAAAGTTTTTAAAACTATTGAATTGGAAAGTGATGATTCGTGGGACTGCCTATTATCATCTGATTTAGGTCAAGGATATATGCCTGCTTCTTATTTTGATAAAAAAGAAGGTGCTTGGTTTGCTTATATTAGAAGAATAAGTGATTCACAAAATTTTGACTTAAGATCAACACAAGGTATTGGTAAATTCTCATCAACATCGGGTGCTTCTCCAGGAACTATAACTATTAATTTTTCAATTTCAATAAGTAACATTATAAATTACGGAGACACTGTTTATTACAAGGACTTACTTGGAGCAAATGACGTAAAAAAAGCAGGGAAAATCACAAGCATAAGTTCTAATAGAAAAACGATTGAAGTAAATGCAGCTGACCTATTACCTGCGGGTACGTTTGTTCCTGTTGGGGCTTATATTTTTACAACTAAAAATAGTGTAGCAGAGTCATATGGTACTTTAGGATATTATTTACAGTTTACATTAACAAATAATAATACTATTCCTGTAGAGTTATTTACGATAGATGCTGACGTGTTTAAAAGTAATCCTTAGTTTTTTGTATATTTGCGTAAATGAAATTTACTATAAAAAAATTAAATGAAATTTACTATAAGAAAATTAAATAAAACAGATTACGAAGACACACTAGTAAAATGGTGGAGTGATTGGAGATGGACAGCACCTAGAAAAGACTTTTTACCAGACGATGGTGAAGGTGGGTTTATTTTGTATGATGGAGATATTCCTGTATGTGCAGGTTATATTTATTTAACAAATTCTAGGGTAGGTTGGTGTGATTGGATAATATCTAATTTCGAATACAAAAACAAAAAAAATAGAAAAGAGGCTTTAGTTGAATTAATTAGAGTTTTAACAAATACTCTTAAATTAGCAAAATGTAAATACTCTTATGCGCTAATAAAATCTAGCTCATTAATAGAGCATTACAAAAAGAATGGCTATATTGAAGGAGATAGCTATAACAAAGAAATGATAAAAGGATTATAATATGGCAGCATTTACAACAATAGCAGCAGCAACAGTAGCGATAGGCGGTAATGTTGCAAAAGGAATTATAGCAGGAGATGCAGCATCAAGTGCAGCTAGACAAGCAGGAAGACTTAATCTTGAAAAAGATAAGTTAGAAAAAGAAGCGGTAGCTGCTTTAGAGCAAAACTTTTACGATGCATTAAGGGCTAACACAGATATCTACGACAAGCAACTTCAGACAGGTAATGCAATGGGTGCTCAAATTCTAGAAGCAGTTCAAGAAGGAGACCAAAGAGGGGTAGCCGCAGGAGCAGGAAAAGTTAAACAAATTCAAGATGCTACTTTAGGTGCTACGGCAGATAAATTTGCAGCTGAACAATCAGAGATAGGTAAACTAAGGGCTGCAGCAGGAGAAGCTTCTGCTCGGGATATAGCGAGTTTAAAAGATGGTAGGGCGGCAGCAAAAGGACAACAAGCAGATGCATTAACTCAACAAGCATCTGATTTAGAAGGAAAACAATTAGGATCGTATATAGATGCAGGAGTCTCAGCTTTAAAAACAACGACAAGTCTTCTTTCAAAAAACGCTATGGGTAAAGCAGCTCAAAAGCTAGTGGACGATGGTAAATACACAAGTCTTTCTGAGGCAACAAAAGCTTTAGGTGGCTTAGGCAACAGCGCATTAAGAAAAATTGCTAGAGGTGGTGATTTTATTTCGGGTTTAACTTCAACAGTTAATGATTTAGCTTCAACAGATAATGATTTAACTTCAACAGATAATGATTTAACTTCAACAGTTAATGATTTTACGAAAAACAAATTACCAGAACCATCAATGTTTGAGGCGCCAGAGATGCCAGAAAATCCGTTTTTTAATCCGGCCTTTAATCAAAACATTCTAAAAACTTTTAACGGTTTTGAAGATTTAAATATAGATGAATCAGGCTACTTAAATAAACTTAAAAGTATATACGGAAATGGTTAGTAACGCATTAACAGCAGCAACGTTTTCTTTAGGAAAAGGAAACACAGGAGTAGGGGATCCAACAGAGACTTTATCTGCAATTGATAAAGGAATAAAAGATGTTCAAACATGGGCAAGTGGTATAGAAGCTGGTAAAGAAAAGCTCAAAACAGATGTTGCTGAAAAATATAGAGAAGCGGAGTTAAAGGCTAAGGAGAATATGCCTTCTAATGAAACTGCAAAAGCTAATATACTTAAAGGCTTGGATGCTTACAAGGACCAACTCTACATGAATATGAAATTGGTTCAAAATGGAAACATTAAGGCTAATGATAATTTAATTTTTCAAGAAAACGGAAAGCAATCTTTTGATATATTCTCTCAAATGACTAAAGAATATGGTGCGCAAAGAGATTTAACCATTAAAAGAGCTGAAGGTTATACTGATGAACAAGGAAACGTTATTCCTCCTATATCAGGTGGCGTAGAAGCTGCCTTACAAGATCTTCAATCAAGACTAGGAAACCCTCAGTTCAGCAAAATTGATTTTGATGAAAATGGCATGGGTTTTATTACATTTTATGAAACTGAAATTGATGAAAGCACTGATACTAGGGTTATAAAAAGAGATAAAGAAGGAAATCCTATTGTTCAAAAAGGAATGAGCAAGATGAGTGTTTTAGCTTTTAATAAGGGTAGAAATCAAAGAGCTAATAGAGTTTATTTAGATAAAGAATCTGAAGCTTTTATAGGTAAAGAAACAGCTTTAGGTCAGGCTTATCAGATCATGCAAGAAAGTGAGAAAGGAATGGTTGGTACTGTTGTAAGTGACCAAAGAAATAGACAGAAAAATGAATTAAACCAATTATTAGACTCAGCTGCAAATTCAATTACTTCTACCAATCCTAAGGTAGCTAGTATTTTAATAGATAATGGTCCTTTAAATGAAAGGAGTATAGCTATTAACTCAATGCAAGTACAAGAGCAGAATCTTAGTCAAAGTGATTTGGAAGCACAAATTGATTATACTTATATTGATTCCGATGGAGTAACTCAAACAGGGAAAAAAAGTAAATACATTCTTCAGAAGCTTAGTCAAAATAATCAGCTTGTATCTTCTTTAAGCGAGGAAGATAAGCAGGCTGCTGCAAATATGGCTAAAAGTCAATTATACTCTCAACTAGGTAGAACAGTAAAAGCCGGTTCAAAGGTTACTACATTTGACACTAATAGCGCATCTTCTCAAAATTCCAGGAAAGAAAAAGAATCTGGTATAAATAGGGTTGATTACGCAAACAGAATAGCGGTAGGTGGGGAAGACGCTATGCAAGCTTTAAGAGATCTTAAAACAAGTGGACTTTTCACCGCTTCAAACAAGTTTAATGAAATTTTATCATCTGATGGATTAGTAGATTTTGATGGACGAAAAGCAATGAAATATACTGTTCAGATAGATGAAAAAGGAAATACCGAACCAAGATATGTTTTTACTACAGACAAAGACAATAAGCTTTTATCACAAGCTGAAAGAGTAGAGCAATCTCTTGTTTTAATTGGTACTAGCCCATTACAGGTGAAAAACCTAATGGAAGAATTTAAGAGGTCAGGAGGTATTCTTACTAAAGTAGACCCTAATGCTAAATTCCTAAGTGTTAATATAAGCACAGGTCCTGAGACTAAGTTAGGAATGGATACTGTTGTTGAAGGTAAAGGGACTAAGGCTGTTACATTAAGCAATAGAATAACACAGGCTATTAGACTAGCAGATGACAAAGACTTACTTGGTGTTAATGAAGACTTATTAGCAACAGGAATTAAGGGGGCGCTTAATGAGGCTTTAAATAAGTCTAATCAAAAGATTGATGGCCTTAGAGTAAGCCATGACGGCAGTTCTAATTTTACTATAACAGGTGTAAATTCTAAAGGAAAAACAATAACCATTACAGGTAGTCAAAAAAGTGATGACAAAGATGA
>RCNB010000909.1_pt1 | contig 19081 bp, 15 predicted proteins | sample 2041321 | NCBI WGS metagenome assembly RCNB01 (sample SAMN09708232, study PRJNA481090) | Marine sediment metagenome, whole genome shotgun sequencing project. | reverse complement strand
TTTAAATCAAAATCCAAAAGAACTGTTCGTCGGAGGAAGCTTTAATACAGCAGGAAATATTACTACGAACAATATTGCCATTTGGAAACCCATTATTTGTAGCCAGGAAAGTATAATTCCACAATATAAAGTTAATGACGTATGAGACAGTGGCAACAATAGCCTGACCCTAAATGAAGGTGATACTTTGGTTTTAGGTATTTTACCTGACAATGCAACGTTTACTATTACATTGCCTTCCGGACAAGTTGTAACAGGAAACCATAATCTAGGTAGCGTAAATCATAGCTTATCCGGAATATATACATTCACAACAGCACAAGGTTGCGTTGAAAGCTTAGAGCTGATTATTACTCCCGCTTCTGAAGAAGATACGGATAATGATGGTGTCACAAATCTTATAGATCAATGTCCAAACACCCCCCAAGGTGCTACTGTGAATACTCTTGGGTGTGAAGAAACTTCAAATTTCCCCTTAGGCCAGTTTACCACAACTATCACCGCTAACTCCTGCGCTACAGAAACAAATGGGCAAGTAAATATTATTTCTACTGTTACCAGTAATTTTCTGGCTACGCTTTCAAGTGAATCCGAAACTGTGGCTTCTTAGGACTTTAGCAATTCTCTAACTATCCCAGAATTAGCTACTGGAACATATGACTTGTGTATAACCGACACATCCTTACCAAATTTGGAAGCTTGTTTTTCCCTTGTAATCGAAGCCACTGATGTGCTTTCAATAAGGTCCAATCTAAATGAAACTAGCACAAGCATTACCTTATACCTTTCGGGTGCAGAAACGTTTTTAATTACATTAAACAATCAAGCTTTGAAAACTGATTTAAGCGAAATCACACTTGAATTAGAGAAGGATATTAACGAACTAACTGTTCGTTCTAACAATAATTGTTAAGAGGCCTATAGAGAAACAATTATTCTTAAAGATGCCTTCATTGTATATCCAAACCCAATTACGGATTTCGTAACAATCGACGTAAGCAATTTAACAGATGAGGAAGTTGAAATTTCATTATACACTGCATCTGGTAAATTAGTATCGAACGCGACCCATAGTGCGGCAAGCGATATCATAACATTGGACATTTCTAGCTTAACCTCTGGTTATTTCTTGCTACGCCTAAGCAGTGCCTCTATCAATACACGTTTTAAGCTAATCAAATAGTTTTCTGAACTTTTAATTAAACACCCTCCAAGCAAACCTCCAAAACTATAAAAACCTTTAGTTCTAATTTAAATAAGGGGCAGCGTTGAAAATAACCTTTATGACTCTAATGGTTTTTGGTCTGCTACGATAACATACGGATAGTAGCTTATATTCTTATCCGTAGCAATCATAAATCAGCAACCCATATGAATGATTAATAAGTAGAACTACCAGTGGTCTTCAATATGTTTAGCTATTGCGTGGAATTCTCAATGGTTATATCACACCAATTGATTTGTCCTTATACTAGCACCGTTAACCAAAAACCCAATGAAACTTACTAGGCTAACATACTCTAGCAAATCCCTATTGGGTTTATTTTTAATATAGTTTATCAAGCTTATCAAAACTCCAATACAAGAAACTCTGATCTTCTGTTTACCCTATGCTTTTCTTCTGGGCAATAAACACCATCACTACATTCATTTAGTAGCTGCGTCTCACCAAAAGATTCTGCTTGTAACTTAGCCGTATCAAAGCCTTTTGAAATCAAATAAGCCTTGGTGCTCTGTACTCTTTTTTCAGAAAGCCAATCATTATACTTCGACGCTCCCCTTGAATCGGTATGTGAAGTTATCTTTAATTGCAAACTTGGAATCTCCTCTAAAATAACCACTATAGAATCTAAAACACCCTTAGATGATTTGTTAAGTACGGAAGAGTTAAAATCAAAGTATACATAGCCTAAGTCAGCGATACGTTTTTCAATCGCATCTTTTCGATCTCTTTCGGCCTTCAATTTGGCTTCCTCAGCTGCCGCAAGTGCTGCTGCCGCTTCCTTCTCTTTCTTTAAACGCTCCGCTAACAAAAGAGCCTCCTTTTGCCTATTGACGTCTGCAATAGAATCCATTTGACGTTGTTTTTCCTTTTCTATAGCAGCTATAAGTTCAAGTTTTTCCTCTCCTCTTTTTGAAAGACCTTTTTCTATCCCAAACTGGTAAACCACACCCGCTGCATGCTGTATATGATTGGTAGCACCATTCTCACTGCCAATGGACCACTTTCCTGTAGAACTAAGGTCTAGTCCCCACTTATCGGAAAACCAGGTTCTAAAACCAACTGCAGCGTTATATGTCCCTCTACCTAGGTTGTTAGCATCGGTATATCCAATACCAATACCCACGTAAGGATCAAACCAAGCCGTCTGTCCTATTATTTTATTTAAATCATAGGTAAGCCTTGCGTCCAAACCAAAGTAATCGCTAGTTTCCGGATTGATGACACCATCAATTATCTTACCTTCCTTATACTGGTTATAGGTTCCAATAGCCTCGACACCCAAACCACTCTTAAAATATCTTCCGATACTTATTCTGGAAGGAAAAGGTACCATGTTCCACTCATCGGAAACATCGAATAAGCCATTAAAAACATTACCTGAATCATCGACTGCGTTTACACCGACACTGAACATCCATGAACTTGTAACGATACTGTCTTTTGCAGTAATCTGTAAATCCTCTTCCGTGTTTTGGGCGCTTATCGTAGAACACAAAAGGATTGAGAAAAGTAGGAAAGAAAGAATTGGAGCTTTCATAATATATTGTTTTATTTAAGTAGGCTAAATTAATTCAATTAAATAGGTTCTTCAAAAATCACCTACAAAATGTAGGATTATTCGTTAGATAGTTGAACGAGTCAATTTATCGGTCGTAGTACCTATTCAATAGTGATTTTTTTATCGCTCAGCGGAAGTTTGTAGATTCTAAAAGGACTAGTAATAGCAGTAGTTTTCGATATATGTTTAGCCTTTAATTTACTGATGAAGAAGGATTCCGCAGTTTCCTTTTGGAACACTAACCCTGTGTTAGCAGCTGTTGTTTCGCCTGCACACCAAATAAGCAACATATCCTTTTCGAAATCGATTTCAGGAACAGGCAATCCTGGCTTTCTGGTTTTGTTGATTTTAGAAAAAAACGATTCTAACGATTTTTGATTCTTTACTAGAAGTGTTTCCTCCGCTACTGCACCACTATAATCATCTTGCAGTATAAGCTCCATAATTGAAGCATCGTTTTTAACATTCGAAACTATATGTTGACCTTTACAGGAACTAAATAGCCCCGAAATCAGTAAAGACAGTAGAAGTAATAACCTACGCATTTCTAAGCCTACTTTTGAAAGCACGCTCATAAACCTCCTCGTACAAAGGCACGACCTTCTGTATATCAAACTTATGAGCTTCGCGTACGGCATTCAACTTAAACTCCTCCAAGGTTTCCTCATTTTCAAGAATAGCTATGGCATTTTTGGCCATATCGTCTATTGCCCCAATCTCACTTAAAAATCCTGTAACACCATGCTTATTTACCTCTGGTATTCCGCCAGCATTACTGGAGATTACAGGCACCTTGTTGACCATAGCTTCTAGCGCCGCAAGACCAAAACTTTCCGTTTCTGAAGGCAATAGGAACAAGTCTGAAAAACAAAGAATTTTATCTATTTCATTACTATTTCCCAAAAATATGACACGGTCGGATATACCCAAGGTCTCACATAACTTTTCCGCTCCTTCCTTTTCTGGTCCCTCGCCAACCATAATCAATTTGGCTGGTAGTTTTTCCTGTATTTTATAGAAAATATGGATTACGTCAGGTATTCGTTTGACTTTTCTAAAATTACTAATGTGGGTAACGATGCGTTCCTCGTCTGTAGCCATGTTGGAACGTTGGCAATCGGTAAAAGAGTTTTTATATTTATTGGTGTCGATGAAATTTGGAATTACTTCTATCTCTCCTTTAATATCAAAAATTTCTAGTGTACGCTGTTTTAAGCTCTCTGAAACAGAAGTAACCACATCCGATTGGTTGATGCTGAACGTAACCGCAGGCTTATAAAATGGATGTTTCCCGACCAAAGTAATATCAGTACCATGCAGTGTGGTTATCATTGGAACATAGATTCCTTCTTCTTCCAGCATCTTTTTGGCCATATACCCAGCATACGCGTGCGGTATGGCATAATGCACATGCAGCAGATCTATTTCATGTAGTTTAATGGTATCTACCAATTTGCTGGAAAGTGCAAGTTCATAGGGCTGGTAGTGGAAAAGCGGATACTCGGGAACATGTACCTCATGGAAAAAAATATTGTTGTTCAACAACTCTAATCGCACGGGTTGCCTATACGTTACAAAGTGTACCTCATGGCCTCTATTAGCCAAGGCTATTCCAAGTTCTGTTGCTACAACGCCGCTACCTCCAAAGGTAGGGTAACATACTATTGCTATTTTCATCATAGCAAAACTACATTTTAATTTAGAATTGAATCGTAAATCGCTTGCTGAATCCTTGTTCTTAACCCAGATTTAACTAAAAGCCTATTTGAGGCGGTCGGGTAGGTTCTATTTGATAAAAATACGTATACAATCTCTTCTTCCGGGTCTGCCCAGGTATAGGTTCCCGTAAAACCGCTATGCCCAAAACTCTTTCTCGAGACACATCCACAGGTAGGGCCTCTATTTTCTAGTTGTGGCTTATCAAAACCTACACCACGTCTTACATTCTTATCACAGAAATAGCATTTATTAAATTTTTCAACCGTTCGATAGGTGAAAAACTGCGTACCACCATAATATCCATGTTGTAAATACATTTGCATTATTTTGGCAATATCATTGGCATTGCTAAAAAGTCCAGCATGCCCTCCTACCCCACCTTGCATAGCGGCACCCATATCATGTACATAGCCTTGAACGGTTTGGTATCGATAATACGTATCTTTCTCAGATGGAACGATTTGATTTTTTGAAAACCTGTCTAAGGGGTTATATCCCGTGTAATTGGCCCCTAACCTAGCATACAAGAAATCATTGGAAAGCTTGTCCAAACGTTCCTCGTAGGTATCCTCCACATATTTCTTCATTACGTAATAAGGCACATCGCTATACCGGTATCGATTAGATTTCAAATCTTGGCGGCCAATACGGTCATAAATAGAATCCTTATATGAATCGATAATGTAAAGATTGTCAGACACCTTGTTAGAAAAACCTAGTGTGGGTTTCGTTCTGTATAACAGCTTAGATGGTTTTTTATCCTTATCCAAGGTATTAATATAGAACGGAATCCATGCGGGCAACCTACCGTAGTGGGACAAAGCCTTTAATACCGTAACATTTTTTATTTCTGTATCTATATACCGCGGCTCCAACTCTTCAAAAGTGTCGTTCAGGGCTATCTTACCTTCCTCCTCCATTTTCATGACCATGGGCAAGGTGGCAAGTATCTTGGTAAGGGATGCTAAATCATAAATTGACGCATTGGAAATACTGTCTTTTGACTCATATGTAGGTTTACCGAAACTTTTACTGTAAACCACTTTTCCCTTTCTAGTTATAAGTACCTGTGCACCTGGGAACATAAGACTATCTAAGCCATTTTGAACCAACCTATCTACAGCAGCTAAGCCTGTTGAACTCATCCCTACGCGTTCCGGATGGGTATATCCCAATCTTTTCAAGGATTTCAATTGAATACCCGTACCCATAGGAAACTCCGAACTAGAATTTACAGGGATGGTTCCAAATGATGGAATAGCTCCAAAAAGTAATTCCGCAGTCTTTCGCTGGGCAATGGGGCTATTTTGATAGGACATGACCACAGCATCAATATTTTGAAAGCTTGCTATTTGTGAAAGTGCATATGGTTTTGCAAATACACATAGCACGAGGTTGGATGATCTTAGATTTGATATTTCCTGAAGCCACGAAAGTTCTGTTTTTGAGAATTGATATGACTTCCATGGACTTGAATTACTTTTATGGTGGCCTATGATTACCAAATTATAATCGGACAACTTTTTCTTAAGCGTAGCTATATCGCTACCATTTACTTGTGTTACGCTGGCATATTTCTTCAGCGTCTCCACAAAATCATCATTTGGAGCATCTCCAAACTTTACGTAGGCAATCTTTTTATTCTGTAAATTCTTTAGTGCAAGAATATCGAACTTATTCTTTAAAACGGTAATTGCCTGTTCTATTGCCTCTTCATAGACTACATCGTCTTCTATAGAATTTAGGTCCTTATATAAGTTTTTAAGCTTGATTGGTTGATAATTGTAGAGGCCCACCTTATACTTGGCCATAAGTATCTTTTTTACCGATTCCGACAAGCGTTGCTCGGTAATCTTACCTTTTTCGTATGCCTTTATTAGTTTCTCCTTTGCTTCTCCTACATTATCGGGCATCAACAAAATATCATTCCCAGCAACAAACGCAGCGAGTTCCACTTCTCCATGAGTGCCATAATCAGCTGCTCCTTTCATATTTAGGGCATCGGTAAACACCAAGCCTTTAAAACCCATTTTCTCTTTTAGAATACCTGATATAATCTGTTCAGATAACGATGACGGCAAGCCTTTTTTTAGTTCCAGCGCGGGCACTTCTAAATGAGCCACCATAACGCTGCTTAATCCATTTTTTATTAATTTTTTAAACGGATATAGTTCCAAACTATCCAAACGTTCTTTTGAAAAATCGAGAATCGGTAGGGCATGATGTGAATCAACCGCAGTATCACCATGACCAGGAAAATGTTTTCCGCTAGACAGAACACCCACACTTTCCATCCCTTTCATAAAGGCGACACCTTTATCCGCTACATTCTCTCTATTCTCCCCAAAGGAACGGTTTCCGATTATAGGATTTTTTGGATTTGTATTAATATCGATATCCGGCGCAAAGTTGATATGTACTCCTAGTCGATTGGCATGGGTACCAATTTGTCGTCCAACCTTTTCAACTGTTTTGTTATCTGCAATTGCTCCTAAAGTCATATTCCACGGAAACGCATAGGTAGAATCCAATCGCATGGCAAGTCCCCATTCTGCATCCATACCTATAAGCAGCGGTATTTTAGAAACCGATTGATACTCATTACATAGTTTAGCTTGCTGTACGGGGCCTCCGTTTGAAAATATAACGCCGCCTATTTGGTGCTCAACTACCAAATCCTTAATCCTATCTGTTGCTGCTTTATTTTGGTTGGATGCGATACTCACCATAAAGAGTTGCCCTATTTTTTGCTCCAAGGTCATACCGCTATATTCAAGGTCTACCCATTGCTGTTGCGCAAGGCTATCGGTTGTCATTAACGGATTTTGCCCACTGACCGAATACATACTTATGAAAAACAAAAGTGAAATGAAAAATGAACGCATGGGTTTTAAATGTATCGAGATAACTTCAAACAGTGAAAAATATTGCATTTCATCGATATAACCTAGTAAAACAAGGTATTAAAAGCCGTTTTAACTTAAACAAAACGAGCATGCCAACTCTCCGAAGCAGGAACTTCCCAGTGCTCTTTGTATTCACCTTTGGTAGCTACGAGGTTATTAAAAACAATGGTATTTTTTGAAACTGCCTTTTGTTTTGCCATCGCCTTGAACTCCAACAAGGTCTTATAGGCTACGAATTCGCCTTGTTTATAGGAGACGTTCATTTTATCCAGTAGCACTACGTTGTATTTTTTCTCCAATTGCTGAATAAAATGCACTGAAGCATCAATGGAGCACCCTGTAGCAGATTGTGCACTTTGGTCTAGAGCAATCACCAAAAATCGTTTGTATCGCACTTCATAGCCTGCATTTAAATCTTTTCCGTGCGCAGTCCAGTGGCCTATAAAATCATTAAGTTCATCACCAATGACTTCTAACTCGGCCGGAGTAAAACTTCTATTGGCCTGATAAATCCAAATACGTGATGTATCTGGTAATGTGTTAAAATCTACTAACATCCTTTGGGGTTTATTTAAAGTTCCTCTGCGGTGGCAATCAACTCCGCAATATCCATCACTGCAATCGATGCCTCTTTTTCTTTGTTCTTTACACCATCGGTCATCATGGTATTACAAAATGGGCAACCTGCAGCTATGATTTCTGGTTGGGTTTCCAAAGCTTGTTCTGTACGTAGTATATTTACCTCCTTATCCCCTTTTTCCGATTCCTTAAACATTTGCGCTCCACCAGCACCACAGCATAATCCACGAGACTTACAGCTTTTCATTTCTACAAGTTCTGCATCCAATTTCCTGATCAGTTCTCTAGGTGCCTCGTATACACCATTTGCCCTACCCAAATAACACGGGTCGTGGAATGTTATTCTTTTTCCTTTAAACGCACCACCTTCCATGGTTATCCGACCTTCATCTAACAAATCCTTTAAGAATTGAGTATGATGCACAACATCATAATTACCACCTAGACCGGGATACTCGTTCTTAATGGTATTAAAACAATGGGGACATGCCGTAACTACCTTTTTAATACCGTAGGCGTTCATTACTTCTATATTCGTGACAGCCTGCATCTGAAATAGAAACTCATTACCAGACCGCTTGGCTGGATCTCCAGTACAACTCTCCTCTGTACCCAATACCGCAAAAGAGACCTGCGCCTTGTTCAATATCTTAACAAAGGCTTTGGTTATTTTTTTGGCCCTATCGTCAAAACTACCCGCACAGCCTACCCAAAACAAAATCTCTGGTTGTTGTCCGGCAGCAAATAATTCTGCCATGGTAGGTACTTTCAATTCAGTTGACATATTCTTCTGTTTATTATTCCTTGCTCCAATTAAGTCGGTCCATTTGATTAAAGGGCCACGGAGCACCATTATTTTCTATATTCCCCATCATATTATTCAAATCTGTAGGAGCAGCAGACTTCTCCATAACAAGATATTGACGCATATCCATAATTATAGATAATGGGTCTATACTCACCGGACAGGCCTCTACGCATGCATTACAAGATGTACACGCCCATAGTTCTTCTCTAGTAATAAAATCGTCTAGTAGTTGCTTTCCATCATCTTTAAAGACCCCTTTATTTTCATCGATGTTCTTCCCTACTTCAACCAAACGATCGCGGGTATCCATCATTATTTTTCTTGGGGACAACATTTTACCAGTTTGGTTTGCAGGACATTCGTCTGTGCACCTTCCACATTCCGTGCAGGTGTATGCATTTAGCAATTGAACCCAACTTAAATCCTGTACATCCGATGCACCAAACTTTTCTGGAACTGGAGCATCTTCAGCCGGTGCAGCAAATGGATCTGCGGAAGGGTCCATCATCAACTTCACTTCATTGGTGACCGATTCTAAATTTGGCAATTGACCTTTTGGTGTAAGCTTACCATAATACGTATTAGGAAAGGCCAATAAAATGTGCAAATGCTTAGAATAATAGAGGTAGTTTAAAAAGAACAAGATACCGGCAATATGCAACCACCATGCAGTTCTTTCAATACCAATTAACGTAGCTTCGGATAGCCCTTGAAACCAAAATGCTATAAACTGACTTATAGGAAAGGAACCAGCTTGTGCATAATGTTCAGCACCAATTTGCTGTAACTGATAATCTGAAGCGTTCATTGTCAAAAAAAGAAACATTAAAACTAACTCTATATAAAGTATAAGATTACCATCCTTTTTAGGCCAACCCTCCATCTCTGGCTTTAAGAAACGTTTTAACCGAATAACATTTCTTCGTATCCAAAAAAGCACCACCGCTACAATGACTAAAAAGGCCAATATTTCAAAAGAAGCAATCAAAACATTATACAGAGGTCCAAGTCCGGAAAAAATTCTGTGTGTACCTAGAAGTCCATCAATAATAATTTCAAGTACTTCAATATTTATAATAACAAAACCTACGTATACAATGATGTGAAGGAAACCAGCAATAGGTCTCACCACCATTTTACTCTGCCCAAGAGCAATATTAGCCATATTCTTCCAACGCTGAGAAGTATTATCACTTACCTCCACGTCTTTTCCCAAAAAAATGTTTCGTTTTAAACGAACCACATTCCTCACAAAAAAGCCAATTCCAAAAATTAGGAGGATGGCAAATAAGATATTAGGTATATACTGCATAAATTAATTTTCTATGGTTTCTGCGGGGTCCTCTTCAGGAACCGCATATTCCGATTGCTTTTTACCAAAGACCGAAACGTTTACATAGCGTTTGGGGTTCAAACGAAAGTCCTGCAAAAGTAAATCAAGCTCCCTTGAAGCGCTATTTAGATTGGAATATAATTCTTTATCGGTCATTAACTTCCCAAGGGTGCCATCGCCTTTTTCTAATCTCGACATGATATTGTCCAAACTCGCAACGGTTGATTGTAAGCTAGACAAGGTACTTCCCAACCCTGCATTATTGAGCGAATCTGACAGCTTGGCAAAATTGGAGGTAAGCACATCAAAATTATCTAAGGAGCTACCTAACTTGCCTTGGTTCTCCTTTAGCAGCTTATCCAATGTGCTGGCGCTACCATTAAGACTTACCATAAGTTCACTTAAACCGTTGATTGCTTTTCTTAAATCGCTCCTTGTCTTTGTATCTAATACATCGTTTACATTAATCAAAACAGAGTCTGCATCTGTAACCGCAGATTCAAACTTCTTGAATAAAGGTGTTAGTTTTTGCTGAGCCAGTTCTGTAAGTCCAGGTCTTGTCTCGGTATTTAATGTATCTCCGGATTGTACATTGGGTGAGTCATCAAAAATAGGCATAATCTGTAATCCCTTACCGCCTATAATACCGGTATCGTAAAGCTCTACGGTACTATTTTTAGAAAATTGAAATTCACTGCTTACGGTAAACGTGACTATCAAGTTACCTTGGGTATCTATGAAACGCACGTCGTTTACTTTACCTACACCATACCCATTTATAGACACTACGGTCCCGGATTGCAATCCCCCTACATTTGGATACACCGCATAAAGTGTTCTACTATTGTCAAAAAGAGGGGTGGACTTTAGATAACTAAAACCCATGATAAAAAGTAAGATTCCTCCTATTACTATTATTCCTGTCTTAAGTTCCCTGGATAGTTTCAAAAAAATAGATTTAAGGTTATAACAAAATTAGAAATAATTATTGCAAAAATTACGGTTATTGCGAAACCTCCTGTAGTGCCTCTCCGATGGCAATCCTCACACCATCTCGGTAAGCAACAATATAAGCAGTCGAAAACCCTCTTGAGGCTGCTTTAGATTTCATCATTTCAGCTTCACGATACGAACGGGTCTCCCCATACAAATAACGATACATCTTGTTATAAGGTTCTTTTGAGATACGATTTAATCCCTTGAAATAGGGTGAATCAGAAGTCAAATCTTTACCACTAGCCATTAGTTGTACTTTAAAAACCACATTAGTAGCGGTTCGTTCAGCCTCCTTAGCTCCTGGAACGGATTTTTCATTCGTTACCTCAGCACCTTTTTCATCTATTGCTTTAGTGATTATATCGCTACTTTTTTCACCCCTTTGAGAAACTGCAACTATAGCCTTGTCATCCACTACTATTTCTTCTTGCGATGAGGCTATCGGCTTTTTTGCTTTTTCTATCACTTTATTTTCTGCCAATACTTTCTCGGCAGCTTGCTTTTCTTTTTCTATGGCTTCGACCGAAGTATTTTTTTGTGCATCAGCTGCAGCATCTGATTTTTTCGACACCACTGCTGGTAAAGTATTCGTTTTCGTAGCGCCTTTATATTTTAAAATGGCGTTGGCAATTGCGGTACTTATTTCTTCTTGTCCTTTATTAGAATTTAGATATGCTCCTTCATCCTTGTTCGTAAGGAAACCTGTTTCAACCAAAACGCTAGGCATAAAAGTTTGATGAAGCACAATGAATCCAGCTTGTTTTACCTTTCTATCGTTTCGTTTTAACTTTCCTGAAAAATTATCTTGAATCATTTTTGCCAGGGCTATACTCTGATCTAAAAATTCTTCTTGCATAATAGTTAAACCTATAACAGACTCTGGCGCATTAATATCGTAATCGGCATAACGCGTTTCGTAATTATCCTCAAGGTAAATTACAGAGTTTTCCTTTTTTGCTATTTCAAAATTTTGTTTGTTCGCATGTAGTCCTAAAACAAAGGTGCCTGCACCATGTGCATCCGAAGTATGCGAATCACAGTGTACAGAGACAAAAAGGTCTGCATTTGCCTTGTTCGCGATTTCTCCCCGAACAAAAAGGTCTATAAACGTATCGTCTTTACGAGTATACATCACCTTAATATCTTTATTATTTCCCAATAGCTCGCCCACTTTTAGTACAATATTCAGGGCGATGTTTTTTTCTAGATAACCATTCCCTAAATTACCTGGATCATGACCTCCGTGCCCTGCATCCAATACTACAACGAAAGGCTCTACCGTTGCCGTTTGGCTGTAAAAAGGTGTAAAAGAAAATAAAAGCAAGGAAAACGCTAAAACTAAAATGGACAAGAGCAATTTAATTTTCATGTTCTTATGGGTTTTTAAAGCCCTTGTTATGGTTAAAATTATGGTAATACCCTACTTAGGGAATAAAAAATATATGTAAGTTTGACATCTAAAACCAATGTCCCATTGGATTGCCAAATCGTTACAAAAATAGGATATAAAGCCTTGCAATCAAATAAACACTACGTACTTTTCCTCTGGATTCTTTTTGTTGGCGCATTTTCTAGTAAAGCTCAAGAGCAAAAAGTTGTACCGTTATCTGTAAAAGCGGTACAGGATACCATAGTAGCCCCTCTTTTTCTGGCGCCTTTAGTACAGGATAGCGTTGCCTTAGATTCCGTTGCTACGGACTCCCTAAACAAAAAAAAACCATTATTACTTGATAAAATCAAATACAAAGCAAAGGACTACGTAAAATTAAGTCAAAAAGAAAACAAGATTTACCTGTACAACGAGGCAGAAATATATTATCAAGATACCGAATTAAAAGCAGGGGTCATCACCATGGATTATGTTAAAAATGAAGTCTATGCAGGCCGATTAAAAGATTCATTGGGAAATTACACGCAATTACCCTATTTTAAACAAGGATCCAGTGTTGTTATTCCGGACTCCATTCGTTTTAATTTTGATACCCAAAAAGCCATTATCTGGAATTCCAGAACAGAACAACAGGCCGCCGCAGGAGCCTTGGGAAGCGATTCTATGAAAGTATATGCAGAAATCACAAAAAAAGAAAACGATTCGGTTTATTTTTTGAGTGAGGCTAAACTAACTACGGCAACCGACACCATAGACCCAGACTATTATATACGTATAAAAAAGGCGAAATTCGTTCCTAAGAAGAAGGTCATAGCAGGATTCAGTAGTATTTATATCGAAGATGTACCCACCCCTATTTTTATGCCCTTCGCCTATTTTCCCCTTGCTGTGGGGCGGGCCGCGGGTATATTAATGCCTGCCTTTGGCAATGATCCTAATACAGGTTACTTTTTACAAGACATGGGTTACTATGTGCCTTTAAGTGATTATGCGGATGTATTGTCCGTGTCTAATGAGCAAAATTTGGATGATATGCTATCCGGATTGGAAAAACGCTCTTCCAATCAGATCTTTGTAGCTATTTTCCAGCAAATGCCAGAAAATAGTTACCTTGAAGATTTTGCTGTAAAACTTTATGAAAAATGGGGTCCCGGACTGCCGGAGGAAGACAATGGAATTCTCGTTGTTATTTTTACTGATGATAGAAAAATCCGTATCGAAGTTGGTTATGGCCTTGAAGATGTGATAACAGATGCCCAGGCCGGAACAGTGATCAGAGAGTATATGGCTCCCTTTTTCCGCAAGGGTGAGTATTATCAGGGTATCAAGTCCGCTCTCGAGGTACTTATCCTCGCGGCTGAAGGTAAATATAAGATTCCCCTGGAAGAGAAAAATAAGAAGCGAAAGGGGATACCGATCGGTATGCTGATCACCTTTTTTATCATTTTTATTATTATAAGCAGGATTGCAAGGGGAAATCGGGCAACCGGGTATGGTTCCCGACGCCGTGGTTCAGGTTTTGGCGGACCAATCATATTTGGCGGCGGCCGGAGCTCCGGTGGTAGCTTTGGTGGGGGATTTGGTGGTGGTTTTGGCGGCATGTCCGGTGGCGGGGGTGCCAGCGGGGGATGGTAAAATAACGATCATAAAAACAAAACCACCACATCAATGAAATCTTAAGGATAAGGAATGATGGTTTCCAAATTTTTCAGTAAGGAAGAAAAGAATAAAATTGTTCAGGCAATCAAAGAGGCGGAGCATCAAACCTCCGGTGAGATTCGGCTTCATCTTGAATCGCGGTCCAAGGGAAATACGCTGGAGCGTGCCGTTCATATATTTGAAAAGCTAAAAATGCATGACACCCGTTTACGTAATGGCACCTTGATTTATATCGCGGTAAAGGATCGTAAATTTTCCATATTCGGGGATCAGGGCATTAATGAGATAGTTCCGGATAATTTTTGGGAAGATGTAAAGGAAGAAATGCGTCGCTTTTTTATAAAGGATCAATTTGCAGATGGCGTCATTCGAGGAATATTTTTAATCGGTGAAAAATTAAAAGAGTTTTTTCCATATCAGGAAGATGATGTAAACGAACTGCCGGATGATATTTCAATCGGTGAATAGATTAGGCTAAGATGATTCATCTAAAAAATTATCGACCAGTTCCTCAATAAAAAATGCAGTTTCGGTCAAAAATCGCTCTGAGGCGCAACCTCGTTTTGGACATTGATTACAACTGCTTTTCAAATTGCATTTTACCTTTTTTTTATGCGTATCTTCAAAAGCTTCCACCACCTCAACAAAATCAATTTGAATGTTATCATGTTTTTCCACCTCTTTGGCAAGAAGTGAAAATTTTATTTTTATCATTTCATTCAGGTGCTTGATTCTGCCCAGAAATTGTCCAAGGGCGCTTTGCCAGATTTTGTGGGCCTTATTTAACAACTCCGGATCAATATCCTGCATGACTCCCGGACGTAATCCCTCTTTCCCGATATTTTTAAGATCGAATATTTGTTGAATGATATCCTGAATATGAAACAGATCCTTTAATTTAGCCGGGCTGATATCAGCATTTATATTGTATATCTGTAACTCAACGGCTTTTGTGATATCTGCAAAGGCAGGAACAGTTTCTCCAATTTTCTTTTTTGTCAGATCATCAAGTCTTAATGCCAGATTCTCGATAGTTTTTTCAGCCTGTTCCAGTGTTTTTATGGAAATATTATATTCATTGATTTGTGTAAATCCCAAAGATTGGAAGATGATATCGAAATAAGCATTGATTGTTTGTTCTAACTCTTTCAAACGTGTCCACAGACGTTCACTTTCATCATGAAAAGTAGCATCGACCTTTTGTTGAATCCTATCCAGCGGGTGATTGCTTAAAATATCGAGAATTGATTTAAATATGTGCTGCGGTGTTGAATTATCATTAACCAATGAAAAAATGTCTTCCAGACTTAATATATTGTCTGCAATCGATCTGATCTCCTGCTTGGGATCGCAGTGACAGTTGGCCAGAAGAAGTACATGTTGAAAATCGGTAAGATCTTCCTGACATTGATCAAGCAAAACCAGTCGCTGTCGATTAATCAAGTCGTTGAAATACTCTGCGACAAAGATTTTCTGATATTCAGGATCAGAGGATTGATTGCCATTGAGTTCAGTAACAGGTGTTAGTCGAAGATCATCACGTTTCTCTATGATCTGAATAAATTCAGATAAGATGATAAACTGGGAAAGTATTTTATCCCGGGGTGCCTGCTTAATAGCCAATTCAACAAAATCCGCTAGCAGAGGAGTTTTTAAATCTGTCAGAATATTATAAACTGCCCGGCGGATTACTTTATCCTCATCAGCTAGCTTCTGAATTAAAGAAAATTGATAATCGCTGTTATTCAGAAGTTTTCTGGACTTCTTAATTTCTGAAGCTTTTATAATGCGCTGCTTTTTTTCAACGAGAACTTTATGGGCTTCCTTGAGTATCTGCTGATCTTTCTGACCTCGTCCTCTTTTTTCCAGAAGATTTATGTAAGTTGTCAGCATCCGGGTGGAAACGGAAGCATTACGTAGTACTTCTCCTATAATTTCCAGGTCATCCTCGAACATTAAAAGAACCAGAATGATACGAAAGACTTCCTGACGGGCAAATTCTCTTCGCTCCCGTTTACCAAAACCAAGAACGTCCTGAAGTTCACCGACAAGCAACCAAAAATCATTTTTTAATGTTGCTTCAACCACCCGGTAATTTTTGTCACGTGCAAGAGTGTTAATGATTGAAGGGAAATGGCAGAGTGTAGCAATTTTAATTCTATTTTCTTCGTCGAGGGCAAGGGCCAGATTTAGATAAAGGTTTGTTGGAATGGGCGGTATTTTACGGAAATACCGTTCCATAACAAACCGAAAGTATTCTGTTTCATTGGTAAAAGTAAACTTGCCCTTTCTAATCAACTTAATCTCCCTCTAGGGCAAGACTGAAAGCAGTTGTCAGTTTCAGGATATCTTTATTGGATTTGATAAGACGCTGGGCCAGGACAGCGGCAATGTTTTTAAATATGATTGATCCAATGGCAAGGTCATTATTAAGGATTGTTAAGAGCGAATCTTTTTGCAGTACGGCGAGTGTGCAGGAACGCAAGGCCCGGATAGAAGCCGAACGTTCCGGGTTTTCTAAGAAAAGGGCCATTTCTCCAAAAAAAGCATGTTGTTTTTCTGATAGTGTGACCAGTGCTTTTTCCTGCAGGGATTTCTCACTGGCCAATGGTGAAAGAAAGAGGCTCTTCGAAATTTCTACTTCACCCTGAAGGAGAATAAACATGGAATCACCTAAATCTCCCTCCCGGGTGATCATTTCTCCCTTTTTTACATCCGAAAGGATTATAATGTTTAAAATCTTTTTTATTTGTTTTTCATTCAGATTTTTAAAAAGCAAAACCTGTTTGAAAAAGGGCAATTGATCGTCAATTAAAGATTTTGACATGGCTAAAGGTGCTCTCCTTTGCTAATCACGATTAGAAAATCTTTCGAATCGATGGGGGTCTCGGAAGAGGGATTGATCCGAATATTTATACGGTTTTCTTCAGATAATCCACGACCGGCCTCTTCAAATTTTCTTCTGATAAACTGATCCAGATAAGAATAATCATCACTAAGAATATTGCTGATATTCATCCCTTCCTGCTCTCTCCCCAGTCCCAAAGCAAGTGCATTCTGCTTCTCCCGGATCGTTTCTGCTAATTCGCCATATGATTTACCGTAGAAAGTAGAAGCGATCTCCTGGCGTTTTAATTTGAACATACTTTCTTCAGAACAAAGCTGATGCACGGTTTGGGGAACACCCGGGGATAATATATGAGCGGTCATCAAATAGCCGGCATAGTCATCACTAATCAAAACTTCATCTGCTTTAGCCTTTTTAATGTGAGACAGATTCTCGCGGTCAAAGATATAAGCGAACACTTTCACTTTTGAATTGATAGATTTGATCGTTAGCGTAGACAGAATAGTCATTTCATCACTATGTGTCCCAAGACCGGTACTATTATCCGGCAGTAGAACTACTGCCTCCGCCATGCGGACATTTGCCCGTGTCAGGATGACTTCTTTGGAAAAATCGCCTTTTACGAACTTGATCTTTAATGAAGAAAAACGGAGCAGTATTTCAGCCACATTCTCTTCGCTAAGCTGGTTAATAAGAACGATCCGTCCGATTTTTTTCTTCTCTTTCTCTAATTTCGATAAAATCTGTTCGGCACTGAAATTCCAGCCGCAAATGATTAGATGATCCTTAAATTTGATATCTTCCAACCCTCTTCCCTCTTTTATTTTTTTTGCAATAAAAATGGATGATATTGTTCCGGTAAATAAAGACAGCAGAGCAAAACCGAAAAACATAATAACGATACCGATAATTCTTCCACCACTCGTTGTTGGTACCATATCGCCATATCCTACGGTTGTCATGGTAACCAAAACCCACCAGAAAGCATCGCCGAGGGCACTAAACTTGGTATTGATATTTCCCTCAATGACAGTTACAAGTAAGGCGCCAATCAAAGCAAATAAAATGATTCCCAGGATTACCTGCGAAAGTTTGTGGCCAATGATGTCGGAAAGAATTTTTAGCATATTTGCCAAGAACAATGATATATTTACATCAATGTATTAAAAACCGAAAAATATGTCAACAAAGCAATAAATATTTAACCGTTTTCCACATATTGTAATTCCGTAGAATTTAAATATTCAGGTTAGTAAAATTCTCACTATATTATTTCTTGACTTTAGAAAATATAACATCTAATATTATTATCACAGAGAATAATATAATAAGTATAAGCCTATGAAAAACAAAATATTGACTTTAGTAATGTTACTCGTAGCGAGCGTATCAGCCGAGATAAAAATCGTGCATAAGATTACCATCAATGGTGTTATAAATCCAGTAGCCACTGAATATATCATCGAATCGATTGAAAAGGCGGAAGAAGAAAATGCCGAGATGCTGATCATTGAGATGGATACCCCGGGTGGATTGATGGTTTCCATGCATGATATTGTAAAAAGTATTCTCGGTTCAGATGTTCCAATTGCTGTCTTTGTCTCTCCCCCGGGCTCAAGGGCCGGTTCTGCAGGGGTATTCATTACCGCTGCTGCCCATATTGCCGCCATGGCCCCCGGTACCAACATAGGATCTGCCCATCCTGTAAATATGGGAGCCAGCCAGGATACATCTGCTGTGATGGAAGAAAAAATTATAAATGATGCGGTCGCCCATATCCGCTCGGTATCTGAAAAGCGCGGACGAAATGCCGACTGGGCAGAAAAAGCGGTACGCGAGAGTGCAAATATTACTGAAAAAGAAGCGCTGAAAATTCATGTGATCGATTATGTTGTGCCAACCGTCGATAGTCTGCTTTCCGCAGTCAATGGAAGAGAAGTCATGGTATTGAGTGGCAAACGGATCCTGGATACAAAAAACACGCGGATTGAATCTTTCAAAATGAACTGGCGGCAAAAAGTGTTGGATATTCTGAGTGATCCGAATATTCTCTATATATT
>RCNB010001393.1_pt1 | contig 19105 bp, 18 predicted proteins | sample 2041321 | NCBI WGS metagenome assembly RCNB01 (sample SAMN09708232, study PRJNA481090) | Marine sediment metagenome, whole genome shotgun sequencing project. | reverse complement strand
GGCTAGTTTTACCTGCACCTATATTACCTTCAATAGCTATATAATTAAAATTTGAGAACTGATGTTTTTTATTAGGGTTTTTTAACCAAATATTTATTGGTTCAAGAACACTTGTGTCCTCACACTTCTGTAATAAATCATCAACACTCTTTTTAAGTTTGGGATGACTATATTTTGATGCAATATCATTTAAGGGTTGCAGAACAAATTTTCGTTTATGTAATTCAGGGTGTGGAATTTTGAGTGATTTTGTGCTAATGACATCTTCTTCATAAAAAACGATATCCAGATCAATTATCCTGTCTTCATAACCACTAGTTTTCGAACGAATGCGACCAAGGTCTTTTTCAATTTTCAAAAGTTCTTTCAATACTTTACTTGCAGTGAAATTGGTTTCAATTATTGCACAAACATTTAAAAAATCGTCCCCTTTAAACCCAAAGGATGCTGATTTGTATACTTTGGAAATGATTTTAATATTCCCTATCTTTTGGTAGATCGCATTAATGGCCTCCTGTAAATTTTTGAATTTTTCGCCTTTATTGCTGCCTAATGATATGTAAACTTTTTTGGTGGTTTTCATCCGTGATAGCAAAATAACTAAAAGAAAATTTATTAGTTTATATTTACCTCAAGTATTTATTAACCATTTTCAATGTCATTAAAAGATAAGCTTTTAGCGCAACGTATTTACTTGTTATTAGGTGCTTTATTTATCACTTCATTAGTGGTGTCTAATTTAATTTTTCAAAAGTTTTTTTATTGGTATCCATTTAATGTTGAAATATTTGGAACAAAATTATTTGAAATTTCTGTAGGCATTTTACCCTATCCCATTACATTTTTAATCACCGATCTAATTAGTGAAATTTACGGTAAAAAAAGAGCCAATGATATTGTTATGGCCGGAATTTTTGCTTCTTTTTTTTCGATGCTAATTGTGTATACGGCTAATGCAGTTTCTGCAACAACCTGGTCCCCTGTTGGTGATGGTATGTTTAAAACTGTTTTTGGCAGTACTGCTATAGCTGTTTTTGCAAGCATGATGGCCTATCTTTTAGCCCAGTTTATTGATATTCATATATACCATTTCTGGAAACGACTAACAAAAGGTAGACATTTGTGGTTGCGTAATAATTTCTCAACTTTTTTATCCCAATTTGTGGATACATTCGCAGTACTGTTTTTACTTTGTTCGTTTGGCAAAATAGATTGGAGTAATTTTAGTGGATTATTGGTATCGGGATTCATTTTCAAAGTTCTTGTAGCCATTACAGATACACCGTTTCTATATTTAGGTGTTTATGCTTTTAGAAAACGATTTAATTTAGTGGTTAATGAGGAAATAGATTTATTATAAAATTTATTTAAAATTGATGATTACTTCATCTTTTTGCATCATTTTTGCGTAGTTATATTAAAACCTAATTTCTGACCGTATTGAAAAAGCTATTTAAAATAATTGGTATTTCATTATTACTAGTTCTAATTCTGTTAATAGTAACGCCTTTTCTATTTCAAAATCAAATAAAGGATGCTGTGAAAGCATATTTAAATAATAATGTAAATGCACAAGTAGATTTTGATGATGTTAGCTTAAGTCTTTTAAGTAGTTTTCCTCAAGCCAATGTCACAGTAGACAATTTAAAAATTGTTAACCATAAACCTTTTGAAGGTGAAACCTTTGCAACTGCAAAATCTATTTCATTTGATATGTCTGTTAAGGAATTATTCAAAAAAGCAAGTGATGGACCAATTGTCGTTAATTCAATTGAAATTGATGAAGCGCTTTTGACCATTAAAACTGATAAGTTTGGCAATAATAACTACGATATTGCTAAAGAAACTGAAAACGCAGCAACAGAAAAAGATTCCATCAATAACTTTAAATTAGATATTGAAGACTATGCTATTAACAATAGTGCATTAACCTATTTTGATGAGACTTCCAATACTATTATAAATATTACTGAATTAAATCATTCTGGAAAAGGGACTTTTTCAACAGATGCTTCAGAATTAAATACCACATCTAATGCCAATGTTAGTTTAAGTATAGATAGTATTAAATATTTAAACAACAATTCGATAAAATTAGATGCTTTAATCGATTTAGATTTAAACGAAAACAAATACACTTTCAAAGAAAATAAAGGGTTTATTAATCAATTACCTCTTGAGTTTGATGGATTTGTAAAACTGTTAGAAGAAGGACAGGAAATTGATATTACCTTTAAAAATACAGGTTCTTCGTTTAAAGATTTTCTTGCAGTTATTCCTCAAGAATATTCAAAAGATCTTGAAAATGTAAAAACTACTGGTAATTTTAAAGTTGATGGTTTAATTAAAGGGCTGATAACGGAAACTACCATTCCAAATTTAGATATACAGATTGCTTCAGACAATGCATCATTTAAATATCCTAATCTCCCAAAAAGTGTGGATGATATTTCCATAAACGCCAATATTAAAAATGATTCTGGAAAATCTGATGACACCTATATAAAAATTAAGGATTTAAAATTTAAAATTGACCAAGACGTATTTAAATCATCTGCAACCATAAAGAATCTTACTAAAAATATGTTTGTAGATGCCAATATTGATGGAACTTTAAATCTGGCTAATATCACCAAAGCTTATCCTATTGAGTTAGACAATGAATTAAGTGGTATATTAAAAGGAAAATTGCACACGGTTTTCGATATGAATGCTATCGAAACCAATGCCTACGAACGCACAAAAAACAATGGTAATGTTACTGTTACAGATTTTGTTTTTTCTTCGGATGATGTAGTAAATCCAATCAACATTTCTAAAGCAGATATTCAATTTAAACCTGGTATTGTAACGCTACAATCTTTTGATGCTACAACAGGCAAAAGCGATATTAAAGCAACTGGAACCATTAATAATTTATTAGGTTTTCTGTTAAGTGATAAAAATCTTCAAGGGGATTTCAATGTTAATTCAAACACATTTGCAGTCAGTGATTTCATGGTTGAAGGAGGTTCTGAATCAATAGAAAATACACCAACTGAATCTTTAAAAATCCCTGCTTTTTTAGACTGTACTATTAATGCTGATGCTAAAACGGTTCTATACGACAATTTAACTCTTAAAGATGTTAAAGGAACTATGATAATTAAAGACGAAAAAGCAAACTTAAAAAATATGTCTTCCAGTATTTTTGATGGTAATTTAACTATAAACGGAACTGTAAACACACAGCCTGAAACACCAACTTTTAATATGGATCTTGGTGTGGACAACTTTAATATATCACAATCTTTCAATAATCTCGAACTGCTTCAAAATTTAGCTCCAATTGCCAAAGTATTACAAGGAAAATTAAATAGTACTATTAAACTTTCAGGTAATTTGACCAATGATTTTACGCCTCAATTAAACTCCATAACTGGCAATGCTTTTGCAGAATTATTAACATCGAAGGTTGAGCCTAAAAATGCAGCAGTATTCGATAAATTAAAAAGTGCTTTAACTTTTGTAGATTTTGATAAATTAGATTTAAAAGACCTAAAAACAAAACTCGATTTTAAAAACGGAAAAGTGAATGTAAAGCCTTTCAATTTAAAATATGAGGATATTAATATTACAGTAAACGGTTCCCACAGTTTTGATAAAACCATGAGTTACAATGCTGTTTTTGATGTTCCTGCAAAATATTTAGGTAGTGAAGTTAACCGCTTAATAGGAAAAATAGACGACAAATCTGTTGCTAATCTAACAGTTCCTGTAACAGCAACTATTGGAGGTACGTATACAAGTCCAAGTGTTTCTACCGATTTAACAAGTGGTGTTACCAATCTAACGAAACAGTTAATTGAAATACAAAAACAAAAGCTTATCAAAAAAGGTAAAGATGAGATTAAAGATGTTTTAGGCGATATTTTAGGAGGTAATACCAATAAGATAAGTCAGACTCTACTGGAACTCAAACCAACAATCCTGTTAAAGATGTGCTCGACGGAATAATTGGTGGCAATAAACCTAAAACAGATACTACAAAAACAAAAGACCCAGTGAAAGGTATACTTGGTGACATTTTAGGAAGTAAGAAAAAACAAAAGGATACAGTTAATTAATCTGTTGACCTCCTATTGGGTGATCTTCATAAAAATCAGAAAAAGTCTTTTCTGTAGTATAATTGTCTGTCAAAACTTTATAAACCATAACTGCAACCATTAATTGTCCCAAACAAGTCAAATAAAATACCCAATTAAAAGGCATATCCATCGAAACCATTATAGTTACGGTTAATAACATTATTGTAGTCAAAGCCACGTAAAACATCACAGGAATTTTCATATCTTTTTTGCTTACAAGATACTAATTATCAGCTACTTAAAAGTTAATAAAACGTGAAAATTATTATTTGATTTGAATTAAATTAAAAATTATCAAAAATATTGTAATTTAGGTAAGTAATTCAATCCTAAATAAAACAATGAAATTTGGTTTTTCTATCATTTTCCTAGCGACTTTCCTATCATTCTCCTCTTTAGAAGCTCAAACTTCTAATAATTTTCAAGAACTGATGGATACTTTAAAAGATAAGTCTTCAACTTTAATAATTTATAGTGTCCAAGTTGGGGCTTTTAGATTGCAAAAAAATCCAAAAAAAGGATATTATGATGGTGTGGAGAATTTATTCTCAAAACGGTATGATGATAATTTTAACAGGTTTTTTTCTGGTTTATTTAAAGGTATAGGTGATGCCATTACTTATTGCGATGAATTAAGGGCAAGAGGCTATCAAGACGCATTTGTATTGGGATTAGATGGCGGATTTGATAGAATATTAATTGAAATTGATTAGTTAATTCCCTACTTCAATATTAACAACTAAACCTTCATTAGCTCTTACATTAAAAACAGTCTGATCTTGAAAAATCAAGTATTGCCCTTTAATTCCTTTAAGTACACCATTGTAAGTTACAGCTTTTTCTAAATTCAAGCTCTTTGGTTTTTCAGGATACTGTGAAACTGGAAACTCTAAATGAGTTTCCGAATTATTCTCAATAAAATAGTCCTTTGCTTCATCTGGAATATATTCTTTTAATTTATTTCTCCAGACAATCAAATCCTCATCTTTAATTTTATTTTGAAGCATTGTTCGCCAATTTGTTTTGTCAGAAACATGTTCTTTTAAAGCTAATTCTGTCATTCCTGCTAAGTATCTGTTTGGTACTTCTACTATTTCAATAGCTTCATGTGCACCTTGATCAATCCATCTAGTTGGTACTTGACTTTTCCTAGTGACTCCTACCTTTACATTACTTGAATTTGCTAAATAGACTATATGAGGTTGCAACTGAACTTTTTTTTCATATTCCAAATCTCTATCTTCCTTATCAAGATGAGCTGTACTTAATTCAGGACGTATGATCCAATCTGCAGCTTGTGGAATCTCAAAAAAACACGATTTGCAAAACCCTTGCCTATAAATAGGTAAATCTCGGCCACAATTTAAACATTGATATTTTACAAAATTGATTGAGAGGGTTTTATTCAATAATTGATTCATATTTATAAAATCATTATCAAACACCAAATAATACTGAATTGGGTGAGAATATTCCGTTTGCATTTTTGTCAAAACACCTTGATAGGTCATCTGTTCTAAATCTTTATTTGTTATAAAATGTAATAAAAATTTTATCACATTTAGGAATTCGCATCAAAATTTTAAACATCTACAACAAAACTTAAATGTTAATTTTTGATGCTCATTTCATAAAAAAAAGTGTTATTTTTAGTTCTTAAATATACAGCAAATATGCCAATTCCGTTAATCAATTCTATTGCTGCCTGGTTTTTGAAAAAACGATTTCATCAAATTGAATTGTTTTTAAAATATCCTAACGAAGTTCAGAATGAATTGCTGATGACACTTGTAGACTTTGCTAGAGAAACAGAAACGGGAAAAAAGTTTGGTTTTGAATCAATTAAAAATTATTCTGATTTTGCCAATAGGGTCCCAATAACTAATTATGAGGGATATCAAAGTGTTATTGAGCGCTCGAGAAATGGCGAGAATAACATTTTTTGGCCAACACCTATCCGGTGGTTTGCAAAATCGAGTGGTACAACAAATTCCAAAAGTAAATTCATACCTGTAAGTCCGGAGTCATTGGAAGATTGTCATTATGCAGCAAGCAAAGATTTGCTGTGTTTGTATTTAAATAATAATGAAAATTCTCAATTATTCACAGGAAAGAGTTTAAGACTTGGAGGAAGTAAAGAGTTATATAAAGAAAATGGGACAGTCTTTGGAGACTTAAGCGCAATATTAATTGATAACATGCCATTTTGGGCTGAATTTAGTAGTACGCCTAGTAACAAAGTATCTCTCATGAGTGAATGGGAATCTAAGATGCAAGCCATAGTTAACGAAACCATTCAAGAGGATGTTACAAGTCTTGCTGGTGTACCTTCCTGGATGTTGGTTTTACTAAACCAAGTTCTGGATACAACCGGAAAAACAAATTTATTTGATATTTGGCCAAATCTGGAGGTGTATTTTCATGGAGGTGTGAGCTTTGTTCCTTATATAGACCAGTATAAAAAGATCCTGCCGAGCAAGGCATTTAATTATTATGAGATATACAATGCCTCAGAAGGGTTCTTTGCTATACAGGATCAAAATAATTCGTCAGAACTTCTGCTAATGTTAGATTATGGAATTTTTTATGAATTCATTGATATGAATACTTATGGAACTAGTGCTGAAAAGGTAATTCCATTAAGTGAAGTTGAGAAAAATAAAAATTATGCGGTTATCATAACAACCAATGCTGGACTTTGGAGATATAAGATTGGAGATACTGTTAGGTTTACGTCTATAAACCCCTACAGAATTAAAGTTACAGGCCGTACCAAACATCATATTAATGTATTTGGAGAAGAATTGATTATCGAAAACGCAGAAGATGCCCTTAACAAAGTCTGTAATAGAACGAAATCAGAAATTGTAGACTTTACAGCAGCTCCAATTTTCATGAAAGGAAAAGAAAAAGGAGCGCATGAGTGGTTAATTGAATTTAAAACACCTCCTAAAGACCTCAATTACTTTAATGAGTTATTTGATAATGCCTTAAAATCAATAAATTCTGATTATGAAGCCAAACGTTATAACAACATAACACTTAATAAACCAACAATTCATATAGCAAGAGAACAACTGTTTTACGATTGGTTGAAGCAAAATAACAAACTTGGAGGGCAACATAAAGTTCCCAGATTATCAAATACTAGAGATTATTTAGATGATCTATTAAAATTAAACAAATAAATAGTACTTTTCCTACAACGTTTCATCGATTATAATTTGTAATACTTTTCTGTAATTATTGGTTAACAGTAAAATTTGCCGTTTAAGGCAAAAACAGCTGATATACCTTCTTCCTAGTAATTAATAATTAATAGCAATTTGTACATTAAATTAGATTATTGACAATATAATTTAATTATCTTATTAATAATTAATTATTTTCACTCATAATCATGATTTTCGACAAACTGTAATGACCAAAATTGTAGTTTATCGAGTTTAAAATCTATTTCATCTAAAAGCCTTAAAAATTGATGGTCGATAATAATTTCACTTATATATTTACAGTGCTATTAATCAATCCATTGAATTTTGAAGGCCCTTATTAATGTATTTTTTGCGTTGTTGATTTCATCGAGTTTTATAAATGCTCAAGCATCCTATAATTACTCGTTTGACAATTCTAGCGTAATTGATTTTTACATTGATGAGGCCTTTAATTCTTTGGAGAAAAGAACAAGTGAATCCAATAGTTCAGAATTCCTTTTAACTGAAACTGATATTAATACAAAATATTCAGAAATAGGATCCGGTTTGTTTAGGGGAAAAGTTATTATGGTATCCTCAAAAAAAATTGGAGGTTTAGGAAATGGAATCGATGAAAATACCAAGCAACCATATACAGATCTATTTTGTTTAGATATAGACCATAATGGTGAATTAAAAAGACCTTTGTTGTTTTCAAGAATTCTTAATACCAAAGGGAATGAAGGTCAAATCACTTTTACTGAAGATGAAAATACCATGTACTTTACTAGAAGTACAAGAGAAAATTCTAAAAACTATCAGTTATATAAAACTAGCCTTGAGGAAAACTCACAAGGAAACTGGACAAATATTGAAATGCTTGATATAAGCGGTGAGAACCATTCTATAGAAAATCCTTTTGTTCATAATAACAGGTTATACTTTTCATCCAATATGGAAGGATCTATAGGTGGATTTGATTTATTTGTAGCAGAAATTAAAACTGACGGTAAGCTTGGAATACCTCAAAATTTAGGCTCTAACATTAATACAGAAGAAGATGAAAAATATCCTTTTGTTTCTAATGACAATAAACATTTATACTTTTCATCCAAAGGGCATAACAGTATTGGAGGTTTTGATGTTTTCATAAGCAGAATTGTAAATGACAAATTTAAATCTTCAAGAAATTTAGGCAAAGCAGTTAATACAGCATATAATGAAATTGCATTCTTTTTAAAAGATGATTATCAAGGGTATTTATCTTCAGATAAAGTTGGTGGTAAAGGAAGCTTTGATATTTATAAATTTGATAAGGATGATATGTCCCAAACTGTACAAGGAATTGCTTTAGATGGCAACACACAAATATCACTATCAAATACCTTAATTATTTTAACTGATGAAGAAGGTAGAGAAATTGGAAGACAATATACTAATAAAAACGGACAATATAATTTCCCTGTTATACCTTTCGATTACTATACAATCAATACATCCAAAGATGGATTTATAGACAATATATTTAGTTTTGAAGCTGATAAAAACACAGACTTTACCTATAATATAAATTTAGAATTGGAACCAACCTCTGCAACAATTGTGGAGATTGATGATAAATTAATGATTGATATAGAAAACATTTATTTCGATTTTAATAAATGGAATATCAAGAGAGAATCTACCATTTCAATAAGTAAGATAGTGGACGTATTGAATGCGAATCCCGAAATGAAGATTGAGATCAACGCTCATACAGATAATGTTGGTAAAAAGAATTACAACCAAAATCTATCTGAAAAACGTGCAGCTACTGCTATGCAGTTCATAATTAATAAAGGTGTAAGTGCAGACAGATTAGTGTCTAATGGATACGGGGAAACACAACCTTTAGTTAATTGTGAAAACAATTGCACAAAATTACAGGACCTAACAAACCGCAGAATAGAGTTTGTTATTATAAAATAAGGCTATTAATCAATACTATATATAATGAAAAAGTTAATTCTTGCTATTGGATTACTTTTTTTATTTACTGCTTGTAAAAGTGGTTGGAGTTGTAAAAAAAGATACTGTGAAGCAGAGTCCAATACTCAAACTGAACTCCTTGTACAAGTTAATTCTTAATTAAAACGAATAGGTATACCAATCAAAATAAAAAAACCACTCAAATTTGAGTGGTTTTTTTATTATTCTTAAGGAATTTTAAGAAACTGCTTTTAATTTTTTTATGGTAGTTTTAGAAATCTTTCCCTCTGCATATGACTTCGTTACATTTAGTTTTTTGTCGTTTCCACTTGGCATTTCAAACATAGCATCTGTTAGTATTTCTTCGCATAACGAGCGTAAACCACGCGCTCCTAATTTATATTCAATGGCCTTGCCTACTATAAAACCTAAAGCGCCATCTGTAATTGTAAAGTCAATTTCATCCATAGAAAACAACTTCTTGTATTGTTTAATAATGGCATTTTTGGGTTCCGTTAAAATAGCTCTAAGCGTTTTGGCATCAAGAGGGTTCATATAGGTCAATACAGGTAAACGTCCTATAATTTCTGGAATTAGACCATAATCTTTTAAATCCTTTGGGATTATATATTGTAACAAATTATCTCTGTCAACAATTTCTTCGGCTTTTGAGGCACTATAACCAACTGCCTGCATATTTAATCTTTTGGAAATATGCCGTTCAATACCATCAAAAGCACCACCAGCTATAAAAAGAATATTCTCGGTATCAACCTCAATAAACTTTTGGTCTGGATGCTTACGTCCTCCTTTTGGAGGAACATTCACCATTGTACCTTCTAATAATTTTAATAAAGCTTGCTGTACACCTTCACCAGATACATCTCTGGTAATTGAAGGATTGTCACTTTTCCGCGCAATTTTATCTATTTCATCTATAAAAACTATTCCCTTCTGAGCTTTATCTAAATTATAATCTGCAGCCTGTAATAATCGTGTTAATATACTTTCAACATCCTCTCCTACATAACCAGCTTCGGTTAAAACAGTCGCATCAACAATTGCTAAAGGAACATTTAACATTTTAGCAATCGTTTTGGCCATAAGTGTTTTACCAGTACCTGTTTCCCCTACCATAATGATATTACTCTTCTGGATTTCTATATCATCATCTGTTGGAGGTTGCAATAGCCGTTTATAATGATTATAAACAGCAACGGACATTACTTTTTTAGTGTGCTCCTGCCCTATTATATATTCATCTAAAAAGGCTTTTATTTTCTGTGGTTTTTTTAGCTTTAATTCTGCTGATAAATCACTACTGCTCAAATCTTTAGATTCTTCTAATACAATTCCATGAGCTTGTTCAATGCATCTATCACAAATATGAGCATCTAAACCAGCAATCAATAAATTGGTTTCCGGTTTTTTTCTACCACAAAATGAACATTCTAATACTTCCTTTGCCATACTTTATTTTTACTCTCGAACTAAAATTTCATCAATCATGCCATATTCTTTGGCTTTATCAGCTTTCATCCAGTAATCTCTATCACTATCTGAATATACTTTGTCATATTCCTGTCCAGAATGCTTACTGATTATTTTGTATAATTCCTCCTTTAATATCAATATCTCACGAGCAGTAATTTCTATATCACTTGCTTGCCCTTGCGCACCACCTAATGGTTGGTGAATCATCACTCTTGAATGAGTTAAACCACTGCGTTTTCCTTTAGCTCCTGCACATAACAATACAGCTCCCATTGATGCCGCCATTCCTGTACAGATTGTAGCAACGTCTGGCTTAATGAATTGCATTGTATCATAAATACCAAGTCCAGCATACACACTTCCACCGGGAGAATTGATATAAATTTGAATATCTTTAGAAGAGTCTGTACTTTCTAAAAACAACAATTGCGCTTGAATAATATTTGCAACCTGATCGTTAATTCCTTGTCCCAAAAATATAATCCTATCCATCATTAAACGAGAGAATACATCAAAAATTGCGATGTTCATTTGGCGTTCTTCTATGATATTAGGAGTTAGGTTTGTTGGGTACATACTACTCATTATTTTATTGTAGTAAGTACTGCTTATTCCTTGATCTTTTATTGCGAATTTTTCAAACTCTTTAGCGTAATCCATATTAATATAGTATTGAGGTTTTAATTTGTAAATATAACAACTATTAGCTAAATAATTATTCTTTTATTTTAAAGGTATTTATACTGCTATTTTCTTTCGTTCAAAACTTAAATACTTTAATTTTGATATTTATTTTAATGTTATGCTTTTTCAAAAAGAAAACCTTCAGGAAATCAATGCTCAAATTGATCAGATTTTAAATAAAGTAACTGATTACGAAACTCGATACAGTAAACAAATCCTTAATGTTCACCCTAATTACCAAAAAAGCGCTAAAAACCTTATTCATTATTTAGCCTTACGGACTTTTGATAACGATATTTTACAGAATAAATTATACGAAATCGGATTACCAAGCTCTACAAGTACAGAAAGTAGTATTCTACAAAATATAACAACTTTTAAAGCTATTGTAAATAGTTTATTAAAAATTGACACTGATTATGATGCTGGTATATCATTAACTAATTCTGAAAGCAAACAACTGCTATTAAATAATACTGATGCCCTTTTTGGTGAAATAAAAAATAATCGTGTTACCAGAATCATGGTGACTCAACCAACATTGGCAGCAGAAGATGAAACATTTGCTGAAAACTTAACAAAACTAGGAATGGATTGCGCCAGAGTTAATTGCGCACATGATGATGAGACAGTCTGGAAGAAAATAATAGACAATACAAAGCAGGCTAACCCAGATTGCAAAATAATGATGGATTTAGGAGGCCCAAAATTAAGAACAGGTAAAATGAAACCTGGGCACAAAGTAATCCATATAAAACCCAAAAGAAATACGTTAGGACAAGTTCTTGCTCCAGCAAAAATCTGGCTAGCTCCTTATGGTGTAACTCCTCCAAATAATGAAGAAGCAGATGCTATTATCCCTGTGAATAAAAAATGGCTTAAGAAAACTAAAAAAGGATCATACATTGTTTTTAATGATTCCCGAGACAAGAAATGTAAAATAAAGATTAACAAAGAAGAAGGTTTAGGAAGATGGGCTTCTTGCAAAGATTCGGCTTTTGTTTCTACTGGAACTTTATTGAATGTGTTTATTGAAGATAAATCGACATCAGAAATTCATTCCGTACATGAAATGTTGCCTTTAGAAGAAGTTATTTTTCTATATGAAGGTGACGTTTTACGATTAGACAAAGAACCTATATTAGGAGAGCCTAAAATTTATAATGATGAAGGTGAGTCAATTGAACTTGCACACATTTCATGTACACTACCTCAAGTGTTTTCGAATGTAAAAGTTGAAGAACCTGTTTATTTTGATGATGGAAAAATTGAAGGTTTTATAAAAGAAGTAGATCCAAACCATTTATTAATTGAAATTACCACAACAAAAAAGAATGGTGGAAAATTAAAGGCAGATAAAGGCATTAATTTACCTGAAAGTAGTTTACAGATAAACGGATTGACTGAAAAGGACAAAACAGATGTCAAATTCATCGCTAAACATGCTGATGTTGTCAATTTCTCGTTTGTAAATAACAAGCAGGATGTTGAAGACCTTTTAAATGAATTTAAAAAATTAGAAGCCTCGTTAGGTATAATTCTCAAAATTGAAACCAAGGAAGCCTTTAAGAACTTACCAAGTATTATTTTAACAGCAATGGAAAGTTACCCAATTGGTGTTATGATCGCGCGTGGAGATTTGGCTATTGAAACTGGTTGGAAAAACTTTGCTATCATTCAAGAGGAAATAATGCGGATTTGCGAAGCTGCACATATTCCAGATATTTGGGCGACTCAAGTACTGGAGAATTTAGCTAAAAAAGGTGTTCCAACAAGATCTGAAATTACAGATGCTGCTTTGGCTGAACGAGCTGAATGTGTAATGCTTAATAAAGGATGGTATATTGATAAAGCTGTCAGGATGTTAGATAAAATCCTATGTAAAATGCAGAAATTACAAAAGAAAAAAGGTAACCTCATGCCAAAATTAGAGTTTAATGAAATTCAATAAAAAAGGCTTCCAATTGGAAGCCTTTTTTATTAGATACTCTATTGATTATTTTTTGTCACCATAAACTTCTTTTACAAAGTTTTCATAGGTCACTTCTTTAGTCTTAATGTTCGCTTTTTCTTTATATAAAGCCAGTAATTTTTGGCTGACCACTTGTTCAGAAATTCGTTTGACTTCATCTTGATTAGAAAGTACTCTTGCAGAAACATCATCAAGCTCTTTTTCTGAAGGATTCATTTGACCAAATTGCGCCATTTGGACTTTAATCATATCCGTCGCACTTTTCTTAACATCTTCAAAATCTACTTTAATGTCATTATCCTGCATTAATTTTCCTTCAATTAATTGATAGCGCAATCCTTTTTCTGATTTATCATATTCTTCTTTAGCTTGAGTTTCATCTAAAGGTTCTTCACCTGAACTTTGAATCCATTTTTGAAGGAACTCTTTTGGAAGGTCAAATTTTGTAGATTCTACTAAATATTCTGTGACATCATTCAATAATTTCTGCTCTGATTGTTGAACGAATTGTTTTTCAGCATCTTCTTTGATTTTTGCCTTTAATTCGGTAACCGACGTGACCGCTTCTTTACCAAATAGTTTATCAAACAATTCTTGATCCAAATCTGCCAGCTCTCGTTTATTGATCTCATTGATTGTAAAACTAACCTTGATTTCTAAACCATGTGCATCATCATGTGTAACTTTTAAAGCATGCATTAGGTCGTGGTCATCTTTATATAAACCTTTGGTTTTTAACTCAATAACATCTCCTCCTTTTGCGCCTAAGAATTTCTTCCCGGTTGTTTTACTTTTAAATTTATCCAAGGTTAATGTTACCGTATTCTCAATTTCTTTCTCTTCATTTTTAAATACTCCTACAATTTCACTGTCTTTATCTACAACTTTTTGAGAAACCAATTTACCATACTGCTTTTGGATATTTTCGACTTGCTCGTCGATCATTTTCTTATCGGCAACAATATTATAATGCGTAATTGCCTTTTTACCTTTTAATTTAACATCGAATTCTGGAGCTAAACCTAATTCGAATTCAAAAGAAAACGCATCAGAATCCCAATCCAGATCATCTTGTGTTTTTGGTAAAGGATTTCCCAATACATCTAGCTTTTCCTCTGTAAGGTATTTGTTTAAACCTTCTTGCAATAATTTATTAACTTCATCTACCAGAACAGCTTTTCCATATTGTTTCTTAACCATTACCATAGGCACATGACCTTTTCTGAAACCAGGAATATTTGCTGTTTTTCTATAATCAGATAATATTTTTTCTACTTTATCGCTATAGTCCTTTTTCTCGATATCAACCTTTACAACAGCATTTAAAGAGTCAATGTTTTCTCTTGTAATATTCATTATTAATAAATTAAATGACTTGAATTTTAGCCTGCAAAATTACAACTTTTTATAAAGCTTACAAAGTTTTGACATCTAGTATTTAGCTTCGCTTCTTATCCTCTTTGAAAAAAGAATGCAATAATGACTGAAGTATTGATAGTAGAATACTGAACAAAATTGCAGTCCAAATGCTACTAACTGAAAACCCGTCAATTAATTTATCTGCTAAAAGTATAATCAAAGCATTGATTACTAACAGAAATAGACCTAAAGTAATAATAGTAATTGGTAAGGTTAAAATAACTAGAATAGGTTTTACCAATAAATTTAAAATAGATAACACAACCGCAACAATCACGGCAGTTAAATAAGTGTCTACATTTACTCCATTTAGAACTTGGGCAAGAAAAATGACTGCAACAGCGTTTAGCAATAGGCGAATGATAAGTTTCATATAATATGTTTTAAGTTATTAAAAATAAACAAAATTCATCACAGCTTCAAAAAAGCCTTCTGGATTTTCGGCATGCAACCAATGTCCTGCATTTTTTATTGTAACAATCATTGCGTTTTCGAATTGCGATGTAATAGCTTTTTCATCTTCTTCCGATACATATTCAGATCTGTCCCCTTTTAAAAACAAGGCTTCACCTTCAAAGGTTACATGAGTTGGTAGCTCCTCTCCTATTTCATCAATATTTTCTATTAGAGCATCAAGATTAATCCTTAAAGCCAACTGGCCTTTTTCCATCCAATAAATATTTTTAAGGAGAAAATTTCTGGTGGGAGCATGGGTAACGAAATTACTTAATATTTCCTCTGCTTGTATTCTTGATTTAGTAACCTTAAAATCTAATGCAGACAAACCATTTAATATGTCATGATGGTGCCTTGGATAAAATTTAGGAGCAATATCTGCAACAATTAATTTGGAAACTATTTCGGGATAGGTCACCGCAAAAAGCATAGCTGTTTTACCTCCCATTGAATGACCAAGAAGGATAATATTGTTCAATTCATGAAAATCGCAATAGCGTTTCAGGTCATCTACAAGAATTTCATAGCTAAATTCATCATCATGAAAGCTTTTTCCATGATTTCGTTGGTCTATTAAATGCATTTCAAACCCTTCATCACTGAATTTTGCCCCTAGTGATTTCCAGTTATCACTCATGCCTAAAAACCCATGAAGTATTACGAAGGGTGGACCTTGACCATGAATATTAGAATGTAGTATCTGCATTATTTCAATTTGTGTAAATACATGTTTACTACATTTTCAATACCTAAATACAAACTTTCCACTATAAGCGCATGACCAATAGATACTTCTAACAATCCGGGAATATTATCTTTAAAGAATTTGATATTATCTAACGATAAATCGTGTCCAGCATTAACACCCAATCCTAAATTATTAGCTAATTCAGCACATTCTGTGTATGGTTTTATAGCATCTTTATTGCCTAACCCATATTTATGTGCAAAGGCTTCTGTGTATAACTCAATTCTATCTGTTCCAGTTTCTTTTGCTCCTTCAATTTGAGTTAAATCAGGGTCTACAAAAATGGATGTTCTAATATTGTTTCGTTGGACTTCTTTAATTACATCAACTAAAAAATCTTTATGTTTAATAGTATCCCAACCGGCATTGCTTGTAATCGCATTTACAGAATCTGGAACCAAAGTCACTTGAGTTGGTTTCACATCTAAAACTAAATCTATAAACTTTTTAATCGGGTTTCCTTCTATGTTATACTCTGTATATACTTCTGATTTTAAATCGTAAGCATCTTGATAACGAATATGGCGTTCATCTGGTCGTGGATGAATAGTAACTCCTTCTGCTCCATAACTTTGTACATCCTTTGCAAATTGCACTAAATTTGGTATATCTCCACCTCTGGAATTACGCAGAGTTGCAATTTTATTTATATTGACACTTAATTTTGTCATGAATTATTTTTTCGCCAAAAATACAAAGTAAGGAACGCTTATTGTACTTATTTTTTGATTAATTTGCATATTATATAAATATTAAAGATGAATCTTTCTCAGTACATAATAAATGACATAAAACCAATAAGTAGCGATACTAATAGTAGAGAACTACAGATATTATTTGGTCAACTTACCTATTCTCATATACCTGTTAAAAATGAAGGGATTTATGTTGGCTGTTTATCTGAAACCGATGCGCATTGTTTTGATTCAACCAAGCCAATTAGTGAATATAAATATGCAATGGATGGGTTTTTTGTGAGACAGAATACAAATTGGCTGGACGTCCTTGAGGCTTTTGCCCAACATTCAACAAATATAATGCCTGTACTTAACGATAAAAATGATTACATAGGATACTATGAATTAAGCGATATTATTAGCTTGTTTAGTGAAACACCTTTCTTTTCTGAACCAGGAGGAATTCTAATAGTGGAAAAAGGGTTAAACGATTTTTCATTTAGTGAAATAAGTCAAATAGTTGAATCTAACGATGGCAAACTATTAGGATGTTTTGTTTCTAAAATGAAAAATGACGTCGCACAAATAACTTTGAAGATAGGTAACACGGGATTAAACGATATTATTCAATCATTTAGACGTTATAGTTATAATATTGTGTCTGGACATGAAGAGGATACTTTTATTGAAAACTTAAAAGAACGTTCTGACTATTTAAATAAATATCTTAACATTTAATTTCATGAAGATTGCAATTTTTGGTCAATTCTATCATAATACTTCGGCAGAATCTATAAGTACGCTTTGCGATTTTTTAGATAAAGAAGACGTATCTGTTTATATCGAAAAAGAATTTTTCTCTCTTTTGAAATTAAATAAGGTAGTTTTAAAAAACTATAAAGATTTTAAAGTTTATACAAAATTAGATGATACTTTTGATCTTTTGATAAGTATTGGTGGTGATGGCACCATTTTACGGGCAATCACCTATGTAAGAGATTCTGAGATTCCTATTATTGGAATAAACACAGGAAGATTGGGGTTTTTAGCTACTATTCAAGCTGATGAAATAGAAGATGCATTGGTAAGCATTTTTAATAAAGACTATAGAATATCAGAACGAACCTTACTACAAATTGAAACAGATCCCAAAAACAAGGATCTAGAAGAACTGAATTTTGCTCTTAATGAAATAGCTGTAAGCCGCAAGAATACAACATCTATGATAACTGTAGAAACACAATTAGATGATGAATATTTAACTTCCTATTGGGCAGATGGGTTAATTATCTCAACACCAACGGGATCTACTGGATATTCATTAAGTTGTGGTGGACCAGTAATTACTCCAGGAGCAAACAGTATAGTACTTACACCTATTGCACCCCATAATTTAAATGCCAGACCTTTAGTTATTCCTGATAAAACGGAGATAAAACTAAAAATTAGTGGTCGAGAAGATAATTACCTAGTTTCATTAGATTCACGAATAGCTACCCTTCAAAATAACACTACTATTCTCGTTAAAAAAGCTGATTTTAAAATTAAGATGATAGAGTTAAAAAATGAGAGCTTTTTAAGGACACTTCGAAAAAAACTTCTTTGGGGAGAAGACAAGCGTAATTAGGCAATAAAATGTTATAATAATTGTTATCTGATATACAATTAGATTCAAATTGTAATAGGCATGGCTTAATTATTATATTTGCAAACTTTTTAAAATTAATGAGGTATTATATAGTATTTTTTATTCTTGTTTTTAGCAGTACTTTTTGCAATGGACAAATTCATGAAATTGGTATATTTGCGGGAGGAACTAATTTTATAGGAGATGTTGGATCAAGTAAATATATTTCACCAAACCAAACAGCATTTGGTGCTATTTATAAATGGAATAGAAGTCCAAGACATTCCTTTAGAATTTCATTAATTGTTGCAGATTTAGAAGGCATGGACTCACAATCTGATGATCCTAGAAGAAGACAAAGGGATTATAGTTTTAAAAATAATATTGTAGAGCTTTCCGCTGGAATAGAATTTACTTTTTTAGATTTTAATTTACATGAAGAAGGAAATAAATCAACCCCTTATTTATATAGTGGAATATCTTTTGCGACATTTGATAATTATTATTTCAATAATAGTGGTAGTAGTATTTATGAAAACACTCAAAGTAATGCCTATGGTATACCTATGGTTTTAGGTTTTAAAACTACTATAACAGAAAAGCTTATTTTTGCTGTAGAAATTGGAGCGAGATATACTTTTACAGATGAGTTAGATGGAAGTGTGCCAGACTCTAAACCCTTAATAGAAAGTTATAGTTTTGGTAATACCAATAATAATGATTGGTATGTTTTTACTGG
>RCNB010000906.1_pt1 | contig 19139 bp, 18 predicted proteins | sample 2041321 | NCBI WGS metagenome assembly RCNB01 (sample SAMN09708232, study PRJNA481090) | Marine sediment metagenome, whole genome shotgun sequencing project. | reverse complement strand
ATACTCAAGTTGTCTATTAGTTCCTGGATCCCTGCTTTCGCAGGGATGACAGATAAGGATGGAACCGATTGAAAAAACATGTCATTCCCTCCCCGTATCAGGTACGGGATAAACTCCAGCGGGAATCCAATATTGAAACACAAAACTTTGTCCACACGAAGGACGATATATTTTTGCTAAAGTTCAACCTGAAAGATTAGGACATGGAGGATTTATGGCGATAGTTGAGGTGAGTATAGTTCCCCTGGGTTTGGCTACTACCAGTCTAAGTGAGCAGGTTGCTTCAGTATTAAAGCCATTGAAATGTTCAGGGTTGCACTATACCCTGACTGCTATGGGAACTATTATTGAAGGTGATTTAAAGGAAGTAATGGAATGTGTCATTAGGATGCATGAGGTTCCTTTCAACAAGGGGGTTGGCAGGGTTTATACCACAATCAAGATTGATGATCGTCATGACAAACCGACAACTATAGAAGGCAAAATTCGTTCTGTAGAAAACAATTCCTAATTGACAAGCCTTAAAAATTTATGTAGTTTTCGGACTGTGAAGTTATAATTTATTGCCTTTTTAATGACTTGCATATCTAATCTGGTGTGAATAATACAATTTTACTATGGAAAAGGTATTAGAAAATTTAGAGGTATTGGATCAGTTAATAGAAGAAGGCAGGGAACTTGACATCATGAAGTTGGTTTCCAAGTTTCACCCTGCTGACATTGCTGATTTGATTGATGCCCTGGATGAAGAGAAGAAGAAAAAGCTCTTTGGGCTTCTCCAGGTTGAGACGGCTTCTGATGTGATTATGGAAATCGATGAAATCTCTCGTGAGCTCATCATGGAGGACATCTCACAGGATAAGCTCACACAGATTGTCGATGATATGGAGTCGGATGACGCCACTGATTTAATTAGTGAGTTGCCAGAAGAGCAGGCACAGCAGATTCTAAGGGAGATTGACAGAGAAGACTCTGAAGAAGTTCAAGAACTCCTGAAGTATGATAAGGAGACTGCCGGCGGTATCATGCAGCTTGAGCTGGTTGCAGTTCCACAAAATGTAATGGTAAAGGATGCCATAGAACAAATCCGCTCCTCAGCAGGTGAAGTTGAGGATCTCCATAGTGTATTTATAGTAAATGGGGGGAAGAAGCTGCTAGGAGTTATCCCCTTAAGAAAGTTGATCCTGGCTTCTCCAGACGGGCTTGTTAAATCCATCATGGATTCTGCTACCATTAATGTAACTCCCGAAGTGGATCAGGAAGAAGTTGCTGAGATTTTCAGGAAGTATGATATTGTTTCTCTTCCTGTAATCGATCATGTGGGGATGTTATTAGGGAGGATTCTGGTTGATGATGTTGTAGATGTTATTGAAAAAGAGGATTCAGAAGATATCATGAAGATGGCTGGAATCCCTGAGGAAGAGCTTGTCTATGGCAGTCATATTTTGGATATTTCTCTGGCACGCCTTCCCTGGCTTATTACCAATCTTTTTGGTGGGCTTCTGACTGGTTATTTGATGTGGCTTTTCAGGATTACATTACATGAAGTGCTGGCATTGGTGACCTTTATCCCTGTCATTACTGCTATGGGGGGGAATGTTGGGATACAGTCTTCTTCCATTATGGTTAGAGGATTTGCAACTGGTCGAGTGGATTTTAATAATCTTAGAAGATTTCTGTTTAGGGAAATGAAGATCGGTTTGATCATGGGAATAGCCTGTGGTGTGGTTGCAGGTTGTGCTGCTGTGCTTTGGCACAAGGATCCTCTCTTAGGGCCAATTGTTGCACTCGCTATGGTGACAGCTATAACCACAGCTGCTTCCATGGGCGCTTTGATCCCTGCTTTCTTCAAGAAGTTTAAGATCGACCCAGCTATAGCTGCAGGTCCATTTGTTACTACGGCAAATGATATTGTTGGAATAATTATTTATTTAGGCATAGCAACGTTCTTTTTAAAATATTTAGTAGTGAGATAATAGGATAAAAAGATGCCTCAACATAAAACTCCGGCTGTTGTACTCCACTCCATGGATTTTGCTGAATGGGATAAGCTGGTTACCTTTTTTTCCAGAGATTTTGGAAAGTTGAAGGGTGTTGCAAAAGGGGCAAAGAGAAGCATGAAAAGATTTGGCAGTGGACTTGAACCCCTGACCTGTATTACCCTATCTTTTTTTGAGAAAGAAAGATCAAGCTTAGTCCGATTGAATCATTGTGAAATTGTTCAGTCTTACCCTCACATACATGAGGATGTTTTAAAAGTGGGGTATGCCAATTACTTGGGTGAACTGATTAATGAAATGGTAGCTGAAAGAGAAGCTAACAAGGAACTATTTAAACTTTTCATAACCTTCCTTCATTTATTAAATGAACCTTCCTTTCGTGAAGAGTTTATCAGGATATTTGAGCTCCGTTTGCTTTCTCTCTCAGGCTATCAACCTGAACTTATGAAATGTATGAACTGTCGAAAAGAGGTGAATGGAGAAAAAGAACATCAATTTAGTTTGAGCCGGGGAGGGATCATCTGTTCTGATTGTTTCAAAGGTTCGCGCAATTACCCTGCACTTTCTGGGGGAACGATCAAAATTTTACAACGTGCTCAAACCATTGAGCTCAAAAAAGTGACGCGTCTCTTTTTCTCTCCTCAAGCTCGTGAAGAGAGCAGGAAGATACTGCCTCGTTTTATTGAGTATCATCTGGAGAAGCCCTTAAAGTCTCTCCGATTTTTGGAGCACCTGGGAGTGAATTAACTTAAGCAATTGGAATAATGGAGCGGTGGGTTTTAATAAATGTTACGGGTTACGTGTTAAAAGCTTAAACCCGTAACCCGTAACCCGTAACATAGATACCTTTACCTTTAACTTAATTTAGAAAAGGCAGGCAACAAATGACAGTCGAAATGGATAAGATCGTCTCTCTTTGCAAGAGACGCGGAATTATTTTTCAAAATAGTGAGATTTACGGTGGTATTGGAAATACCTGGGATTATGGTCCTATAGGGGTTGAACTCAAGAGAAATGTAAAGGATGCCTGGTGGAGAAGTGTGGTTTATGAACGTGATGATATGGAAGGACTGGATGCGGCGATCCTTATGAATCCGACTACATGGGAAGCCTCAGGACATCTGAAGAATTTTACTGACCCTCTGGTTGATTGTAAGAAATGCAAACATCGCTTCAAGCTGGATGATATTAATGGTAATCGTTGTCCTGACTGTGGTGGGGAATTGACGGAAGAACGCTCTTTTAACCTTATGTTCAAGACTTTTGTTGGTCCTGTGGAGCACGATGCTTCAGTTGCCTATCTGCGTCCTGAAACTGCCCAGGGAATATTTGTGAATTTTCTTAATGTTCAGAAGATGATGCGTCGTAAGATCCCTTTTGGGATAGCTCAGATTGGGAAATCCTTTAGAAATGAGATTACTCCCGGGAATTTCACGTTTCGTACCAGAGAGTTTGAACAGATGGAAATAGAGTATTTTGTTAAACCAGGGACTGATGAAGAGAGTTATAAGCGCTGGGTAGAGGGGAGGTTCAACTGGTATCTTGATCTGGGAATTAATAAGGAACACTTAAGGTTAAGGGAGCATGAAAGCAATGAGTTGGCTCATTATGCCAAGTCCTGTGTTGACGTAGAGTACCTCTTTCCCATGGGATGGGCGGAGTTGGAGGGCATTGCCAACCGTGGAGATTTTGACCTGCGCCAACACTCTGAGCACAGTGGGAAGGACTTGTGCTATTTTGATGAAGCGGCAAAAGAGAAGTATATCCCCTATGTGATTGAGCCTTCGGCAGGTGCGGACAGAGCTACCCTGGCTTTCCTGATTGATGCCTATCGGGAGGAAAAAGTAAAAAAGGAGAAGAGGGTGGTGTTGGCATTTAAGAATTGCCTGGCTCCCATCAAGGTAGCGGTTCTGCCCTTGCTTAGAAATCGGCCTGATATTGTTGAAACAGCGCGCTCGATTGCAGGCGATTTGAGGCGTGAATTCAAAGCGGTCTATGATGATACAGCAAGTATTGGAAAGTTATATCGGAGACAGGATGAAATAGGAACTCCCTATTGCATAACGGTTGATGTTCAATCGATGGATGACCATCAGGCAACAGTAAGAGATAGAGATTCCATGCAACAGGTGAGGATTCCCATAGAAGGGATAAAGGCCTATATCAAAGACTGCCTTGCACAGGAAAAACTGGTTGAACTGGGGAATACATAGTTGCGGGTTGAGAAGGAAAAATATAGTTTAACCCGTAACGCGAGACGCGTAACCCGCAACATGTATCAAAACCAGTATTTCTAACGGGTTGTATACGTCCTTAATTTATAAAAAGAAAGGAGTTTTGAAATGGCACACAAATATGTCTATTCATTTGGTGATGGAAGTGCAGAAGGAAAAGCTGATATGAAGGAATTGCTGGGAGGAAAGGGTGCAAATCTGGCGGAGATGAGCAACCTGAAGATACCGGTTCCTGCTGGATTTACTATTTCAACAGAGGTTTGTACTTATTATGACGAGAACAAAGCATATCCTCCTGAATTAGAAGCTGAAGTGGCAGATGCTCTTAAAAAAGTTGAAAAGGTGATGGAGGATACTTTTGGGGATGCTAAAGACCCACTTTTAGTTTCTGTGCGTTCTGGTGGCAGGGCTTCCATGCCGGGTATGATGGATACGGTGTTAAATCTTGGTTTAAATGATGTTACGATTCAGGGATTGATTGCAAAATCTGGCAATCCTCGATTTGCCTATGACAGCTATAGAAGGTTTGTAGCAATGTTCGGTGATGTGGTTTTAGGGCTAAAACCTGTGAGCGAAGATGATATTGACCCTTTTGAAGAAATCCTGGAAGAGAAAAAGAAAATCAGAAAGGCAAGCTATGATACAGACCTGACGGCAGATGACCTGAAGGAATTGGTTGCAGAGTTTAAAGACGCCATTAAAAAAAGAACGGGTAAAGATTTTCCAGAGGATACTAAAGAACAACTCTGGTTGGCTATAGGAGCAGTTTTTGAAAGCTGGAACAATGAGCGCGCGATTGTTTACAGGAAATTGAATAATATACCAGACCACTGGGGAACGGCGGTCAATGTACAATCAATGGTTTTTGGTAATATGGGAGAAGATTGTGGAACCGGTGTTGCATTTACCCGTGATCCTGCTACAGGTGAGAAAAAGTTTTATGGTGAGTATCTCATTAACGCCCAGGGTGAAGATGTGGTTGCTGGAATCAGGACCCCTCAGCAAATTGCACAACTTGAGAAAGATATGCCGGAGGTTTATAATAAGCTGGTTAACATCTACCAGAACCTGGAGAAACACTACCGTGACATGCAGGATATCGAATTTACCATTCAGAACAAGAAACTGTGGATGTTACAGACCCGTGTGGGTAAAAGGACAGGTTTTGCCGCATTCAGTATTGCTGTTGACATGGTAAAGGAAGGTTTAATCTCAAAGGAAGAGGCACTGATGAGGGTAGAACCTGAGCAGCTTAATCAGTTGCTAAGACCAATCTTTGATTCTAAGGAGAAGGCTGCGGCTGTGGAAGGTGGTAGATTGTTAACGAAAGGCCTTAACGCAGGACCAGGAGCTGCATCTGGAAAAGTGGTTTTTAATGCGGCTGATGCGGAAGAGTGGGCGAAGAAGGGGGAAAAGGTAATCTTGGTGAGAATAGAAACATCACCTGAAGATATCAAAGGTATGAATGCGGCTGAAGGTATCTTAACGGCTCGAGGAGGTATGACTTCCCATGCAGCATTAGTAGCCCGTCAAATGGGAAAGGTGTGTGTTGCCGGATGTGGAGATTTGGATATTGATTACAAAAAGAGAGTGATGGTGGTTAAAGATAAAACTATTAAAGAGGGGGATTTCATTTCGCTTGATGGGACAACTGGTGAGGTGATAGAGGGAGAGATAAAAACGAATCCTTCAGAGGTATTACAGGTGCTACTGACGAAGAGTCTGGATCCTGCTGCCTCTTCTACCTATCAAACCTATGCAAAGATAATGAACTGGGCAGAAGAAGTTCGAAGACTTGGTGTTCGCACGAATGCAGATCAGCCAGATCAATCAGCTAATGCTATTGCTTTCGGTGCTCAGGGGATAGGACTTTGCCGAACAGAACATATGTTCTTTGGTGGTGAGAGAATCGATGCGGTACGGGAGATGATTCTTGCTGATGATGAAGATGGAAGGAGAAAAGCACTGGATAAACTGCTTCCCATGCAGCGGGAAGATTTTAGAGGAATCTTTGAAGTTATGAAAGAACTGCCAGTTACTATCAGGACATTAGATCCTCCATTGCATGAATTTCTACCTCATTCAGATAGAGAGATCGAAGATTTAGCTAAGAAAATTAACGTACCGGCAGAAAAGCTGAAAGCAAGAGTTGTATCGTTGCATGAATCCAACCCCATGCTGGGACATCGAGGCTGCAGACTGGGAGTTGTTTACCCTGAAATTACCGAGATGCAGGCTAGAGCTATTCTTGAGGCTGCCTGCGAAGTAGCAAAGAAAGGGATAAAGGTGCATCCTGAAATCATGATACCGCTGGTGAGCCATGTGAACGAGCTTAAGTCGCAGGAGGAAATAGTTCGCAGAGTTGCAAAGGAGGTTTTTAAAGAACAGGGAATAGAAGTGGACTATCTGGTGGGTACCATGATTGAACTTCCGAGAGCTGCAATTACTGCTGATGAAGTGGCAACCGTTGCTGAATTCTTCAGTTTTGGTACTAATGACCTTACCCAAACCACCTTTGGTTTATCCCGGGATGATGCTGGTAAATTCTTGCCGTATTATCTTACAAAAAATATCTTATCAAAAGATCCTTTCCAGGTAGTGGACAGGGAAGGAGTAGGGCAACTGATGAAATGGGGTGTTGAGCGGGGTCGCAGCACCAGGAAGAATCTCAAGGTCGGAATCTGTGGAGAGCATGGGGGAGATCCCAGTTCGGTTGAGTTTTGCCATGAAATTGGGATGGATTATGTAAGCTGTTCGCCTTTTAGGGTGCCAATTGCCAGACTGGCAGCAGCCCAGGCAGCCTTGAAGGAGAAGAGAGAAAACTAAAATATTTCAAGTAGGCTTTTGCATGGAGTATCTGGCAGTTTTCATCATCGGTGTAGTTCTTGGGGCAGTTGTTGTCTTGATCATTAATTGGATGCGCAGGCAAGAAGCTAAAGCAATTGCTCAGGAGTTGATAGCTCAGACTGAATCTCAAAAAGTTCAGGACTTGGAGGTTCTCATAAACAGAGTGAAAGAATCTTTTGGAGCGCTCTCCCAGGAAGTGTTGTCAAAGAGTACAGGGGAGTTTTTAAAACTTGCTGATGCCACTCTTTCTAAACAAACACAGATGGGCGAGAAGGAACTTGAAGGGAAGAAGAAGCTAATTGACCAGACGCTTGTGGCAATGAAAGGTGATTTGCAGAAAGTTCAGGATTTAGTAACAGGATTTGAAAAGGATAGGGAAAAGAAGTTTGGTGAGCTTGCCAACCAATTGAAATCCACAGCCGAACAGACAGGGAAACTTCAGGAAACTACCAGTCAATTAAGAACTGCCCTGGCAAGTTCAAAAGTTAGGGGTCAGTGGGGTGAGAGAATGGCTGAAGATGTATTAAGGATGGCAGGTTTTGTAGAAGGCATCAATTATCGCAAGCAGAAAACTCTGGAAACGGTAGGTACACGTCCCGACTATACATTTCTTCTGCCTCAGGATCTCACGGTCAATATGGATGTTAAATTCCCATTGGATAATTATATGCGTTATCTTGATGCAGATGGTGAAACCGACAAGGAGAGGCACAAAAATCAGTTCATAAAGGATGTCAGGGGACGAATAAAGGAAGTAACAACCAGGGAATACATAAATCCCGCAGAGAATACAGTAGACTATGTAATCGTATTCATACCAAATGAGCAGGTGTATGCTTTCATTAATGAAAATGATAGTTCCGTACTGGATGAAGCTTTAAAACACAAGGTAATACTTTGTTCACCCATCACACTATATGCCGTACTTGCTGTAATCAGGCAGGCGGTGGATAATTTCAATTTAGAAAAAACAGCAGCTCAAATAATGTCATTGCTTGGAACATTTAATAAGCAATGGGTTAATTTTCTTAAATCACTTGAGAAGATGGGGAAGAAGATTGAGGAGGCACAAAATGAATTTAATGTCTTAACGTCAACACGCCGCAATCAACTTGAGCGCCCACTGAGGCAGATTGAAGATTTGCGAAAGCAAAAGGGGGTTTTCCCTGAATTGTCATTGGATGAGGGGAACACAATCCATGTGGAGGAAATTAAGGATGTAGAAAGTTAAAACCCCCGTCCCAATTCTTAAGTCTCATGCTTAAAATTAATTGGGAAAAGAGGTTTTAATGTTTTTATTATTCGGTATTATCATGATAATGCTTTAACAAAATTTTAAAGATTGTGAGTTGTACGTTAAGTGTTAGTATCTTGTATCATATATTCGCATACCTAAAATTAAAGTCATTGCGAGACCGAAGGGTGTGGCAATCTCATTTCTAGAGATTGTGGAGAGTATTATGAGGTTTTTTGATGAGATTGCTTCGTCACTGTGTTCCTCGCAATGACAGTTAGTTACTTATATGAGTATAGGAAATTACGATACGAGATACTAGAAAGATTAATTAAAACTTTTTGCAAAGGAGGGATGAGATGAACATTTTTATGGAACGTATGGTTAGAGCTGCCAAACTGGATGTTAATCTGTATGAAGAGGTCGAGGCTGATAAGGGATCCATGGGGCAGGCTATGACGGTTGTTATTATCTCCAGTATAGCTGCAGGATTTGGGAGTATTGCGAAAGGGGGGATTGGTGGAATTTTCATAGGAACAATTACAGCACTTATAGGATGGTATGTCTGGGCATATGTTACATACTTTATTGGCACCAGGCTTCTTCCAGAACCTCAAACAAAGGCAGATCATGGTGAGCTGTTGCGCACCATTGGCTTTTCGAGTTCTCCGGGATTGATAAGGGTGCTCGGTATTATTCCAGGTCTAACAGGAATTGTTTTTGCTGTAGCCTCGATCTGGATGCTGGTAGCTATGGTTATTGCAGTAAGACAAGCACTTGATTACACGGGTACACTCAGGGCTATAGGAGTTTGCGTGATAGGATGGATTATTCAGGTTGTACTCTTTGGACTGCTTTTTGCTTTTATTGGTAGCTTTAGAATGTAGGGACCTATTGATTTTGGATTTTAGCCTGCCCTGGTGCGGATTTAAGAATTACATTACAGCATTGCTTGTAGACTAAAACCAGACAAATAGCACACTACAATGTGAACGATCTGGGCCAGGGATTGCGGATTGAATAAAAACCAGAAGGCAATAGTCAAAAAGGACTTGTGAGAATATAATTAATATATTATGCAGAGGATAGAGACACTTTTAAATTATTGTTGTCAAAGCGTTTCCTGTTTCTAACGGGATTTACTTACCTACAGCAAGTGATGGGTTTTCGCCTGTCTTTGAAATTTCGCCTGGTATTATATCTTCACCAGCAGTGGCACATTCATTTATGGAGACAGTAACAGATTTTGCCTTCAAATAGCTGAGATACGACTTGCAGATTTCAGCATGCTCACATTTCTTTTCGCAGATAAGTACGTTTATCTTGGGAGTATTTTTTCTTTTTTCGCAGGTTATATAATCCATATTTTCTTTCACTCCTTTCATTATAATAAAGACAGCTCATGCTGTCTGCTTATGTCGATTACGAGTTCCTCGCCTTTCTTATATTTTAAGATTCCCTTTCCTACTGCATAGAGTTTTTGCAAACCAAGTTCATCTTCAAGTAAGATCATTTCTAATGTTCTATTCTTTTGAGCTTTATAGATGTCAAAACAGGGGACTAGAAACAGCTGACTGCATAAAAGAAAAGGTACTTTCTCATTATTTATTTTAAAGTCATACAGTACTACTTCTTTATGAAAATCATATCTGGTGCTGTTTATAAAACCTTCAAATTCAACCCTTCTGTTTTTCAGTTGTTGCAAGTTTTTTTCTAATAGGGGAATCGTTTTACTTTCTTCATTGGTCTTAAAGATGGAATTCATGATCAAAGAGAGGGTTACTAAAGAATCTTTTCTTTCTTCCCGTGATAAACCTCTTAGTTGCAGGAAAAGCTCTCTCATTTTTTGGAAGATGAACTTTTCCTCGGTGTTCATCTTAAACTGATCAGCCTTCATGCTGAGAATACTTAGTTCTCTGGATTTCCTAGGGCTTGTGGATTTTCCTCTCATTTATTCACCCTCCCCCCCTGACCAGTTTATCTATGTCAGATTTTAAGAAGCGATAATTTTTGCCTAATTTATTACATCTTACTTTGTTCTCTTTGATTATTTTATAAAGAGTTAGTCTGGTGATCTGAAGATACTCGCAAACCTGTTTAGTTGTTAGAACTTCTCTATCTTCACTCATTTAGATCTTTCTATGTTTAAAAGAATTTAAAGACACTTATATATACTTATTTGAATTATGTCAAGCTTTTTTTTATCTAAATAAGCATAAATAATCTTTGGTAACCCCATGTTATTTTAAATAATGTGAAATTATCTTATTTGTGAGAAAAAAGATTTAAAATTATTCATAAGATATTTATGTATATTTAAACAATCAGATATAAATCTAAGTATACTGTTGGAATGACAGGGGACATTGTTGACCAGGTTGAATAACTCTGAACCACGAAGCATGAAGAGAGAGAATGGGTACAGAAACACAAAATCTTAAATCAAAACCCCCTTGGTTATATAATTTTTATGTGATATAATATAATATTAATAAACAATTAAGCAGAAATTATGCATTCGGCTTAGCATATTTAAAGCAATTGAAACAAAGAGTTGTTCCACCTTCTCTGATAGATTTATTTTTGCCAGTTGGATTAAGAAAAAACCATGGGTAAGCAAGTTGGCAGACTTTCATATTTAATTACAGCAGCACTGCTTATTAGCCTGTTGCCTAATCAGGTCCATGCCTATATCGGACCTGGAGCCGGATTTGCTGTTGCCAGCTCATTTCTGGTAATGTTTACGGCAATTTTATCGGCCCTGTTTGTTTTGTTAACCTGGCCGATCCGTTATATTGTCAGGGCAATCCGTTTCAGGCGTGTTTTTGCCCGCAGCCGCATCAAAAAAGTCGTTTTGCTGGGACTTGATGGTCTGGATTATAAGCTGACAAAAAAGTGGCTTGGCGAGGGTAAACTTCCCAACTTTGCAAAACTACGCGATCAGGGGTGTTTCAAACCGCTCTCTTCAACAATTCCGCCCATCTCGCCGGTTGCCTGGTCTTCATTTCAGACCGGTACCAACCCGGGAAAACACAACATCTTTGACTTTCTCACCCGGGACCGGAAAACATATGCTGTAAAACTTAGTTCGACCGATATCAAAGGCCCTTCCCGGATGCTCAGCTTTGGCAAATATCAGTTCCCTTTGGGGTCGGCCGATATCCGCTTGCTTCGTAAAGGGGTGCCATTCTGGAAAACTCTTGGTGAGCAGGGAATATTCAGCAGTATCATTCGAGTTCCGATTACGTTTCCGGCTGAAAAGTTTTACGGTGTTCAGCTCTCGGCTATGTGTGCCCCTGATCTTCGAGGTACCCAGGGAATGTTTTCTTATTATACAACAGACTCTGGTGGAAATGGACAGAGCACGGGTGGTGAGAATTTTTGTGTGAGAAAGGATGGCAATACCATTAAAGGGGAACTGGTCGGACCTGGAAACCCGACGCATAAAGCAGGTAACTTGCTGAAATGCCCCTTTGTGATTGTGGTTAATGGTGCGGAGAACTCCACTCTGAAGATAAACGGGGAAACATTCGTGCTCAAAGAAGGGGAGTATTCAAACTGGGTAAGGGTACAATTCAAAGCCTCACTGGGTGTCAGAATTTCGGGGATTTGTAAATTCCTACTGATAAGCACACAACCGGAATTCAAGCTGTATGTGACCCCGATAAATATTGACCCGGAAAAGCCGGCGATGCCTGTAAGTTATCCGGCTGTTTATTCCACTTATCTTTCCAAGAGGCAGGGATCCTATGCCACACTCGGCCTTGCCGAGGATAGCTGGGCACTCAATGAAAAACTGATAAGCGATGATGATTTTCTTGAGCAGTGTCTGCAGATCGACCAGGAACGTGAGAAGATGTTCTTTGATTCTCTTGACAATATCAGGCAGGGCCTTTGTGTCTGTGTTTTTGACGGGACGGATCGCATTCAGCATACCTTCTGGCGACAGATGGATGAAACGCATCCCGCACATAGAGGAAATTTCATTGCACCGGACAGACTGGCAATTGAAGAAATATATAAGCGTGCTGATATGCTTCTGGGTAAGACCATGAAAAAGTGTAATGATAAGGATACTCTGCTGATGATCATTTCCGACCATGGCTTTAATGTCTTTCGTTACGGTGTTGACCTGAACCGCTGGCTTGAGGAGAACGGCTATCTGAAGCTGAAAAAAGGTGACCGTCATAAAAAGAACCTCGTCAATGTGGACTGGTCACAAACGCGGGCTTTTGCCATCGGCCTGTCCGGTCTTTATTTGAACCTTAAAGGCCGTGAAGCGAAAGGTATTGTTGATCAAAAAACAGAAGCCCCGCGGCTGCGCAATGAAATTGCTGAAAAACTCAGGAACCTCACTGATCCTGTAAGGAACCAGCCAGCTGTCAAACAGGTCTATAATACCCGGGAGATATACCGCGGCCCCTATAAAAATGATGCCCCTGACCTGATCGTTGGCTATCACGTTGGATATCGTGCGTCATGGGAAACAGCGGTAGGAGAAGTAACCGATAAGATCTTCCATGACAATGAGAAAGCCTGGAGTGGAGATCACTGCATTGATCAGTCTCTTGTCCCCGGCGTTCTTTTCTGCAACCGCAGAATAAGGGATGAGCATCCGAGGCTTATGGATATTGGCCCTACTGTACTGAGCATGTTTGGTGTTGACGTGCCTACCCACATGGATGGCATGCCACTTGCCGTGGCAGATGAAGATAGAGGTACATCAGAGATATCATCATCGGATGCATAGTTAGTGACTGAATAAAAAGCCGTTTTCGTCTTTTAGAAATTCGGAGCACGAAAAAAAATAAAAAATTGAGGAATTTAAGAATTTAGGAATTGCGAATTAAGTAAATCCCTAAATCCCTCAATTCCTAAATCCCTAAATTTCTTAAGGCTTGATTCGACATTCGGATTTTTTACCTGAACGAGACTTTTCGGTCAGATACTAGTTAGGATATATGGAGTTACGCATGAAGAAAATCAGCAGAAGAAATTTTATTAAGCAATCCGCATGTGCTGCCGCCGCGTTCACAACCGGCATAGGTATTAAACCGGCTTTTGCCGGAAACAAAAAACTGCCGTACTTGAGGGGGAAAAAGGTAATTGTAATCGGTTTTGACGGTATGGACCCCAGGCTGGCAGAAAAAATGATGGCTGCTGGCAAGTTGCCTAATCTTAATCGTCTGCGCAGGCAGAAAGGCTATAGTGTGCTGGGCACAAGTATACCGCCGCAAAGTCCGGTTGCCTGGGCCAATTTTATTAACGGGGCCGGGCCCGGCTCACATGGAATCTTTGATTTTATCCACCGCGACCCTGAAAGACAGGCCTACCCCTTTTTTGCTGCGGCTGAAACGGTTGAGGGTGAAGGGTACCTGGAGGTTGGCGACCACAAAATTCAGCTAGACTTCTGGCCATTCAATCACAAGCCTGCCAAAACTGTTTTAAAGCGTCAGGGCATTCCGTTCTGGGATTATCTGGACGAAGCCGGAATTGAGTCAACGTTTTACGACCTGCCTTCAAACTATCCGCCCAGCCCTTCAAAGTACGGAAACCACCGCTGCCTTTCCGGCATGGGTACCCCGGATTTACTGGGCACCTACGGGACATATCAGCACTTTGCAGAAGATGGTCCCTTTAACACAAAATCCGAAGGCGGCGGAAAGAGATCAAAGATATATTTTGAAAACGACACATCCCGCCCGGTAACCCTGCTAGGTCCTAAAAATACGCTACTTAAAGACCCCAAACCCGCTACAATTGATTTTATTGTGCATCGAGATAGAAGTGCACAGGCTGCGGTAATTGAGATTCAAAACCAGACAGTTATTCTTGAAAAAGGTATGTGGAGCAGGTGGATCAAGCTTGATTTTGAGCTGTCAACGCCGGCCATCGTGCCTGATAAAGATGTGAATGGCATCTGCCGCTTTTACCTGCAGGAGATCGCACCCAATTTCAGGCTGTATGCTACCCCGATTAACGCTGACCCGAGAGACCCGGCCATTCAAATTACTGAGCCCCCTGAGTTCTGTCAGGAAATCGCAAATAAGCTGGGTCTGTTTTACACCACCGGATTTCAGGAGGACCATAAAGCCTTATCCAATAAAGTTTTTTCAGATGATGAATTCGTGCATCAGGCCGAGTATGTACTGCAGGAGAGAATTAATTTGCTGAATTATGCGCTGGAGGACTTTGCAGATGGCCTGTTGTTTTTTTATTTTTCCAGTACTGACCTGCAGTCCCACATGCTCTGGTGGGATACTGATGCAAAACATCCGTACCGGTCTGAAGCTGAAGCACAAAAATACTTTAGGCACCTGCAAGATCTTTACGGCCGGATGGACGCTTTAGTGGGTGACCTTTTAAAGCGCTACGGGGACAATGCCCACATCATAATAATGAGCGACCACGGGTTTTCCAATTTTAAGCGGCAGTTCAACCTGAACACCTGGCTGCGCGATAACGGTTATCTCGGTCCACCCGATTGCACCTCCGTTATGACCAATGCCGACTGGTCAAAGAGCCGGGCCTTCGGCCTGGGCATAAACGGTCTGTATGTGAACTTGAAGGGGCGTGAACATTATGGTATCGTTGAACCCGGACAGGAGAAAGATCAGCTTCTGGACGAGCTTGTTACTAAACTGGAAGGGGTCCGGGACAAAGACGGCCGCAAAGCCATACGCAAGGTTCACCGTACGGACAGAGCATATTCTGGACCGGCTTTAAAATATGCCCCTGATTTGATTATCGGCTACAGTCGCGACTATCGCGGTTCCTGGAAAACCGCTCTGGGGGATATCACCGATGAGATTCTGCTGGACAATGACTCGGCCTGGGCAGCCGATCACTGCATGGATGCTTCTGAAGTGCCGGGAGTGCTCTTCAGTAACAAACCGATTGCTACGTCGGATCCCTCACTGGTGGATCTGGCCCCGTCAATTTTGACAGAGTTCGGCTTGAAAATACCGTCAACCATGGTTGGACGAAATATCTTTAAGACTTAACGAGGAGAACAAATGGCTAAGATCAAGATAGATTCAAAGCTCTATGACCGTGCAAAAAAGGCAGCCGATGCCGCTGGATACAGTAGCTTCGAAGAATTTATAACTCACATTATTGAAAAGGAAGTTTCTCAGCTTGAAGCTTCTCCTGAGGGGGACGACGCTGTAGCAGACCAGCTTCGCGGGTTGGGATACATAGAGTAATGGGTTTTTTAGTTCAGCTTATTACATGGGTAAATGTTGTTACAAACGCTATTGGCGGATTCTTTCTGGCACCTGTTGCATTGGTTCCGGGCTGGCTTTCCATCACGGTCATTTCAGCTGTTCTGGGTGTGTTTCTGTTGATCATTTTCAAATATACCTCCAACCAGAAAGCCATCGGCCGTGTCAGAGACGATATCAAGGCTAACCTGCTTGCTGTTAAGCTTTTTAACGACAGCTTTTCTGTAACTTTCAGGTCGCAGGCCAGGGTTTTCTGTGCTTCTTTCAAACTGCTCTTTTACTCGATTGTACCAATGCTGGTTATGATTGTGCCGGTCATTCTGATCATGGCGCAGATGGGCTTGTGGTACCAGGCGTGTCCCTTGCGGCCCGGGGATAAGCCAGTTATTGTAAAGCTTAAGTTGAATGATAGTCTTGATACCCTGCCTCAGGTCGCTTTTGAATCTCTGCCTGCCGCCCGGACAATGATTGGGCCGGTTAGGGTTTTCACTACGAAAGAAATATTCTGGAAGATTAAGCCCGTCGAGGACGGAAACTACCATTTAATTTTTCATATCGGAGACAGGCGGTATGAAAAGCAGTTGGCAGTGGGCGAAGGGTTCATGCGCTTAAGCCCCAAACGCCCGGGGGCAGACTTTGCTGATATCCTCCTTTACCCACTTGAGAAGCCATTTACTTCCGATTCTCCTGTTCACTCGATCAGTATTGATTACCCTGAAAGGGACTCACGGATATACGGAACAGACTGGTGGATTATCTATTTTTTCGTTGCCTCAATGGTTTTTGCCTTTCTATTTAAACCTTTACTAAAAGTGAGAATATAGATGACTATGAATTTACCTTTTGTCACGATTGTATCAGGCCTGCCGCGCTCGGGCACGTCCATGACGATGCAGTTGATTGAAGCCGGTGGTATTCCAGCACTGACCGATCATATCCGTAAAAAAGATGAAGATAATCCAAAGGGGTATTATGAATTCGAGCCGGTAAAAAGGACCAGGGATGATCCTTCCTGGGTACCGGGTGCCAGGGGAAAAGTTGTTAAGATGGTTTACGCTCTTTTGTATGATCTGCCGGAAGAATATGAATACCGCGTTATCTTCATGCGAAGGAGTATAAACGAAGTTCTGGCTTCTCAGAAGATTATGCTTAAGCGGTCGGGCAAACAAGGAGCCAGTATCAGTGATGAGAAACTGGCAGAACTCTTTAAATCTCAGCTCGAGAAATTCGATCACTGGATAGCGGAACGAAAAAATTTTTCAATCCTGTCAGTTGATTATAAGGATATGATCACTTCTCCAAAGGTACAGTGTGAAAGGATAAATAAATTCCTTGGAGGGGTTCTGGATATTGATGCATCGACCTCTGTTGTGAACCCGTCTTTATATCGCAATAGAACCTAAACCTGTATTTGCAGCAGGGAAACTGATAACTGATAAACTGGAGTTTATTATCGAACCCTTTCCCGAAAAATTATTATCCTTTCTATTAACCGCAAAAAGGATAGTGAAAAAGTTTTTAAACAGGTAAAATCGTTTTCCTTCTTCAAGTATCCAGTATCTTTTGTCGTTTGCTCGTTTTGGATTGATCCCTGCGGGAAGCTTCGTACGTGCTCCGAATTTCTTAAAGACGAAAACAGGTTTTCGTTCAGGCTCTAACTACTCTTCCCGAATGTCCAATCTGCCACCCTCAGTCCCTCAATACGTTTAAAGTGTTTTGTATTATTAGTAACCAGAACCAGGTTATGAGTCATAGCACAGGCAGCTAAAATAAGATCGAAATCATCTAATGGAACACCAGAACGTTCAAGTTTTGCTTTATAGATTCCAAATATTTCAACAACTTCCTTTCCCAAAGCAATAACATCGATTGAACTTTCCAGAGCTTTTATTTTTGCAAGATTGCTCTCCACTTTCTGGGATTTGTAAGCTCCATAATAGAGTTCCATAAGCGTAATAACGCTTATACTTATGGGATCGTTAAGATGAATGCGAAGATTCTGATTAACGACTTTATGACCTTTCAGACAATAAATTACAATATTTGTATCCAGAAGGTACATTTAAAATCCCTTTCTTAATTTTCTTGAATTTTTGCGTGCACGCTTTATCTCAGAAACTATCTTCTTCGCATCTCTATTATCTTCCCAAGAACCAGAAAGCTCTAACAATATCTGAGCCGGAGGCTTCACAGACTGAATCGCACTTTTTTTGGTTATGTACTCCTTAATGAGGAAAAGAATTTGTTGGCTCAACGGTCGGTTTTCAGAGGCGGCTATTTCTTTTATCTTCTTGTACAAACTGTCTTCGATTCCCTTGATTTGAAGGTTGGCCATAATGGTATCATCTCCTTTTCAATTATTTCATGAAATAGTAATCCAATTGCATGATAATGTCAAGAAGATAAATGATGAAAATATAAGGTTGAGAAAAAATCATAATCAGTCCAAAAGTCTTCTTACCACATCGATTTGGGCATAAGAAAAGCGAAAAGCGGGACGAAAAGAAAAGAAAAGCGGAAAAGCGGGACGTAGGTGAATAGGTGCATAACTAATTTGTTATGAATTAAAAAAGATGGGCATAAGTGCTTTGACAACATACAAAAATATGATAAATATTTTATGACATCTCACTGATAAATTCTGATAAACGAATGAACACAAGTTGTCTATTCACCTACGTCCCACTTTTTCTAATGAAACATGAATGATGCATCTTATCTTTACACGCCAACGAAGCTATTTACCGAAAAACTGGAGAACATTAAACTCACTGATCCCTCCGGATATGAACGGATAAATAAGGTGATCGATCGACTGCTTATGAATCCGAATGATGCCGACGGCAAAATGCATGGATTGTATAACGGACGGTTTAAAAAATATGTTGGCAGGAAGGGGTATCGCTTAATCTATTATTGGTGTGAATTGTGCCGCAAAGAAAATCGCAGACTCGATAAAGTTTGCGAGAACTGCAACGTTATTCCGGATAAAAGTGTTATCTTTTTTGATCTTTATCATAAGAAAGACAGCAAAAGAATATAATTTGAAATTGCGTATGCGGTCTTAACGTGTGTCCTTTTGCATTAACTATGTCGATATGCAAGACCCCTGGCTGGCAGGTGATTTCATCGTTAAGCTTAGGAGAAAAAATGCCAGAAGAAGTATCCATTTCAGAAAACAGAAAATATATTAGTATTCGTTCATTTGGGGAATTGTCAATTGATGAGCTGGAGAAAGCCATTCGTGAAGTTATGCTAATTCATCAAGAATATGGGATTGCAAAAGTCCTAGTTGATTCTAGTCAACGAGATATACTCCCAACCTTTACTGATGCACTACAAGGCGCTAAATACCTTGGCGAAATGACCAATGGAAAAGTAAAGTTCGCAATTATTGTTAGAAGCAACCCATCTGATCACAGTTTATTTATGGAGGCTGCAATGTTACATCAAACGCAACTATCTTATTTCGATAATTACGAATCCGCAATAAAATGGCTTGAGGGAAATTAGGTCGGACCAAGCTAACTATTTAAAAAAGAAGAGGGGTAGATCCTAATTTATTATTGGAAGAAAAAATGGAGCGGCCCTTGACTCATCG
>RCNB010000904.1_pt1 | contig 19171 bp, 14 predicted proteins | sample 2041321 | NCBI WGS metagenome assembly RCNB01 (sample SAMN09708232, study PRJNA481090) | Marine sediment metagenome, whole genome shotgun sequencing project. | reverse complement strand
TACGGATTCGTCGGTGACATCGATTCGGTCGATGCTGACATACTGGTGAAGCAGCTCGACAACGGCCTGATGCCTGTCATTAGCCCTTTGTCCTGCGACGAATCGGGTACGGTTCTGAATATCAACGCCGATACAGTCGCCGCTGCGATCGCGGCCGAGCTCAACGCCGAAAAGCTCATACTTGCGACAGGGGCGCCCGGCATCCTGGAGGACGTCGACGACCCTCAATCGCTAATCAGCTACGTCGACCGGGCCGCCCTCGACAAGCTCAAGGCCGAGGGAAAACTGGCCGACGGCATGTTGCCCAAGGCCGCGGCCATCGATGCGGCGCTCGCGAACGGCGTCAAGCGCGTACACGTCATTTCCTACAAGGTAGCGGACAGCATTCTGCTCGAAGTCTTCACCAATGAAGGCACCGGGACACTGGTCGTTAATGACATCGCTGCGCTTACGCCAGCTGAACAAGGCGGTGATACCGCATGAGCCGGCTTTGGGAAAAAGGCCTGCCGCTGGATGAGCGCGTGTTGCGCTACACGGCGGGCGAAGACCATCTTCTGGATGCGCGGCTGGTGCCCTACGATGTCAGGGGTTCGATCGCGCACGCCGAAATGCTGGCGACGGTTGATCTCATCAGCGCGGAAGATTGCGCTGCAATCTGCGACGGCCTCAGCGCGCTTGAGACTAGCTTTTCTCAGGGCGAGTGGAGCATCAGCCTGGAGGACGAGGATGTGCACACCGCCCTCGAATCACGGCTGACCAAGGAGATCGGTGACGCTGGCGCGAGGCTGCATCTCGGCCGCTCGCGAAACGACCAGGTGCTAACAGCATTGCGCCTGTATCTTCGCGATACAGCAGACGATTTGGCAGGACGCGTGAATAGATTGCGTGAGTCGACTGGCCAAGTGAGCCAGCGACAGGGCGATTTGCAAATTCCCGGTTACACGCACATGCAACATGCAATGCCCTCGACTGTCGCGCTCTGGTGTGGCGGCTTCGACGAAGCGTTCGGCGACGCTGTCGACGGGCTGCAATCAGCCCAGCGGCGCATTAACAAGAACCCGCTCGGTAGCGCAGCAGGATACGGTACGCCCGGTCTGCCTTTGGATCGCGACGTCACCACCGACAAGCTCGGCTTTTCTGTGACGCAAGCACCGGTCACGTCTGTGCAATTGTCGCGCGGCAAGGCTGAAAGCACGCTGCTGTTTGAAATCACTCTTCTGCTGCAGGATCTCGGCCGCATGGCCACTGACCTGTTGCTGTTTTACACACAGGAGTTTGCCTACATCTCGCTAGCGCCGGAGGTGACGACGGGTTCGTCGATCATGCCGCAAAAGCGCAACCCCGATGTGCTCGAGTTGCTGCGCGCGTCGTCGGCTACTGCTCACGCTTGTCTGGACGAGGCGATGATGATCACCGCAAAACTGCAATCTGGCTATCAACGTGATTTGCAACGCCTCAAGGCGCCATTGTTTCGCGCCATTGACCTGGCGGCGGATAGCGTAGACATCATGGCCTACCTGCTGGACGGCATGAAGTTTCGCCCGGAGAACATCAAGTTGGACGACGGCATTTTCTCCACTGAAGAGGCATACCGGCTCGTTCGCGAAGAAGGCATTCCTTTCCGCACTGCTTACAAGCAAGTCGCCAAACGCTATTCAAAGTGAGCGGCGGCGCTTTATACTCGACGTACCTTCCAAACAGGTCGACTCAAATGAAATCATTTTCCGCAACGCTTGGCTTGCTGCTCCTTATCCTGTTATTCGCTGGCTGTGGTCAGAGTGGACCGCTGTACGTTCCAGGCGATCCCAGTTCGATTCAGGCACCGGCTGAAGAACCGAAAGCAAGCGAAGAAGAGGACGAAGACGCTGAGGATGCCGACAGGCAGTAGCGCGGTCGCTTCCTGATGTCCGAAGTCGACCTGGTACTTGTTGACGGCTCGTCCTATTTGTATCGGGCGTTTCACGCATTGCCGAACCTGAGCAACGCGCAGGGTGAGCCGACCGGCGCCCTGCACGGCGTATTGTCGATGATCAATAAGCTGCGGCGCGAACAGCCGACAGCCCTGGTGGGTATCGTTTTCGACGCGCCGGGCAAGACATTCCGTGACGATTTGTACGCCGACTACAAGGCTACCCGGCCGCCAATGCCGGATGATCTTCGCTCACAGGTTAAACCGTTGCTGCAGACAATCGGGGCGATGGGGCTGCCGTTGCTACAGATCGAAGGTGTTGAGGCTGACGACGTCATAGGCACTTTGTGCCACGCGGCGGCTGCGAAGAACCTCAACGTGTTGGTGTCGACAGGTGACAAGGATCTCGCCCAACTCGTCAACGATAATGTGACGCTCGTGAACACCATGAACGATAGCGTTATGGATCGCGATGGCGTTAGAGCGAAATTCGATGTGTTGCCAGAGCAGATCATCGATTACCTGGCTCTCGTTGGCGATACCTCTGACAACATTCCAGGCGTGCCGAAGGTAGGCGCGAAAACTGCGGCCAAGTGGCTCAACCAGTACGACAGTGCCGATGGCATCGTCGACCATGCCGACGAAATTACCGGCAAAGTCGGCGAGAGTCTGCGTGAGAACATCGAATCGCTTCGTCTTTCCCGGGAGCTGGCAACCATTCGGCTTGACGTCGAACTACCGATCGGGCCGGACGAACTCAAGCTGACTGAACCCGATGTTAGCTGCCTGCGCGATCTCTACAGCCGATTCGAATTGCGTACCCTGCTAAGAGGGCTCGATGAGCAGCTGAGTGAGGCGCCACCTGAGGCTGAACCCGTCGAAAGAAACTACGAGACCGTCGTAACGTGGGCAGCATTTGACCGCTGGCTGGAAAAAATTGACGCCGCCGAACTAGTCGCGTTTGACACGGAAACAACAAGCCTTGACTACATGGCGGCCGAAATCGTTGGCGTGTCGCTTAGTGTCGAAGCCGGAGAAGCCGCTTACATTCCGCTGGCCCATGACTATCCCGGCGCGCCCGACCAGCTGCCGCGTGAAGAGGCTCTCGAGAAACTGCGGGTCTTTTTGGAAAGTGACGAGCATAAGAAGGTCGGCCATCACCTTAAGTACGATGCCCACGTTCTCGCCCGCCACGGCATTCACTTGCGGGGCATGCAATTCGACTCAATGCTCGAGTCATATGTCCTGAACAGCGTAGCGACGCGACATGACATGGATTCCACGGCGCGCCTTTACCTCGGCCGGGAAACCATTCATTTCGAAGACGTCGCCGGCAAAGGCGCCAAACAACTGACGTTCAACCAGATTGATCTCGAGACCGCGGCTCCCTACGCGGCTGAAGACGCTGACATCACATTGCAGCTACACAAGACCTTGTGGTCCAAACTCGGAGAAGTCGACTCGCTGCGTGATGTCTACACCAATATCGAGCAACCGCTGGTTCCTGTTCTTCTCGAGATGGAAGAGACCGGAGTACTGATCGATCGGCAGATGCTTGCCAAACAAAGTGCTGAGCTCGCCAAAACAATGTTGTCGCTCGAGCATGAAGCTCACGAGCTCGCCGGTGGCCCTTTCAATCTCGGCTCGCCGAAACAGCTACAGCAGATTCTGTTTGAGAAGCTCGAGTTACCGGTTGTCCGCAAAACCCCTAAGGGGCAGCCATCGACCGCCGAAGATGTGCTCACAGAACTCGCCGGAGACTACGAGCTGCCGCGCGTCATCATCAACTATCGCAGTGTCAGTAAACTCAGAAGTACGTACACAGAGAAACTACCGCTGCAAATTGCCCCGAGCACCGGCCGCGTGCACACGTCTTATCATCAGGCTGTTGCCGCAACGGGTCGCCTGTCATCGACCGACCCGAACTTGCAGAACATCCCTATTCGCACGCCCGAAGGCCGCCGAATTCGCCAGGCGTTCATCGCCCCTGAGGGTCATGTGCTGCTCGCCGCCGACTATTCCCAGATCGAATTGCGGATAATGGCTCACCTGTCCGGCGACAAGGGGCTGCTAGGCGCGTTCGCCGAGGATCTCGATGTGCATCGCGCAACGGCGGCGGAAGTCTTTGAGACCGAACTCGAGGCGGTCAGCGACGATCAGCGACGCTCGGCCAAGGCTATCAACTTCGGTTTGATGTACGGCATGTCAGCCTTCGGCCTCGGCAAACAACTCGGTATTCCCAGGGGACAGGCGCAGGAATACGTGGACCTCTACTTCGATCGCTACCCAGGCGTCAAGGCGTACATGGACGACATCCGCGAGTCGGCCAGCAAGCTCGGCTATGTCGAAACGGTGTTTGGTCGCCGCCTGTATCTTCCGGAAATTAACGCGCGCAATGCGCAGCGGCGGCAATATGCGGAGCGCAGCGCCATCAATGCGCCTATGCAGGGAACCGCCGCCGACATCATCAAGAAGGCCATGTTGGCTGTATACGACTGGCTCGAAAGCGATCCTTCAGGCTCGCGCATGATCATGCAAGTACACGACGAGCTCGTGTTTGAAGTGCCGGAGGCGGCGGTCGACGCTGTCAAAGAACAGGTTATCGCTCTTATGTGTAATGCCGCTACGCTGTCCGTGCCGCTGCGTGTTGACGTGGGTACGGGCAGGAACTGGGACGAAGCCCACTAAGCACCCGGATCATGATTTAGACTTTGTCTAGATTAAAACTCTTGAAAAATCAGTAATTTATGATTCGCGCGGAACTCCGGAGCCGTAATACACTCCAAACATTCTGAGTGCATTAGTCACTCGCCTGTTTGCCTCCCTAAACAGGCGTGCAACTTGGTGACCCCAAGCCAGTTGCTTCTTCTTACCCTGGGACACTTTGTGTCTCGGGGTATTTTTTTAGTTTTTGTTCCCGGCGCCAAGGAATTTCTCAAGCATCGCACGAGCTTCGTCCTCGCCCTGACGATTGAGCGCCGAGAATGGCTGCACAGTGGCCCTGTCACCCACTTCCTTTTTAACCTGGAGAACCGCGGTAGCCACCTGCCCCCTTTTCAACTTATCCGCCTTGGTTAGGAGGATATGAATTGGCAGTTGCGCTTCGTCGGTAAAGGCCATCATCTGCCGGTCATAATCCGTGAGTTTGCGGCGTATATCGACGATCAGGAGCAAGCCATTGAGGCTTTCGCGCGAGTTGAAGTACTGGCTAAGCAGTTCGCCCCAGTGGCGGCGCATCGAGTCCGATACGCGTGCAAAACCATAACCGGGCAGGTCTACGAGGCGCAGTCCCGCTTCCAGGCTAAAGAAATTGACGAGCTGGGTTCTGCCTGGCGTCTTGCTTGTCCTCGCAAACTGCCTACGATTAACGATGACATTGATCGCGCTGGACTTACCCGAGTTCGAGCGCCCCGCAACCGCAACCTCGCTGCCGTCATCAGGCACGAACTGGTTTAAGGCGTTTGCGCTCTTGATAAATTGAGCTTCTGGGTACTGTGACATGGGGGAATGCGCAGGATTTCTGTGTATAATTTGGGGCTGCTAGTCTGACGGCTTCGGAGTCACGCGGCAAGGCAGTTTCAAGGTCTCGCCGCCCGTCACTGGCCAATCATTTGCCACGAATTATCGATAGAACTCTTGCGCAGGCTCAGGCCAGCGCAAAGAAGATACGGATAAAGAAACATGAAACCAAATCTCGCTCCGATCGTTTTACTAACAGCTTTCACGCTGTTCGCAGCCCAGGCCCATGCTCAAAGTCTCGTCGACGGTTCGATAGAGGCCGGCAAAGCAAAATCCATGACTTGCACGGCCTGTCATGGCGCCGAGGGCAATAGCAGCATTCCGACATGGCCGAATATTGCCGGCCAAAGTGCCAGCTACATCGTCGCTCAGTTGAACGCTTTCAAGGTCGGCTTGCGTACCGACCCGCTCATGGCGCCACAAGCAATGATGTTATCGGACGAAGATATGCGAAATGTCGCGGTCTACTTCGAGAGCCTGCCTGCCGCCGCAATGGCAGTCGCCAACCCGGCTACTGTCAGTAAAGGCGAAGCACTCTATCGTGGTGGAAATGCCGACGCTGGCATCCCGGCTTGTCTTGCCTGCCACGGCCCGACGGGGCGCGGCAATCCAGCGGCTAACTACCCGGCAGTGCAGGGGCAGCATGCAACGTACACTGCAAAGCAATTGCGAGACTATGCGTCCGGTGGGCGAACATCTGATGGCAAGACCCGCATTATGCGCGACATATCCTCCCGGCTGAGTTCGGACGACATCGAGGCTCTTGCCTCTTATGTACAAGGCTTACATTGATGAGAGAACTATCCGTAATGAAACAACTATCGATCGTAAGCATCGTTCTTTTGCTCGTGGCCGCGTGTGGCCAGGAAGAACAAGCAACTCCTGCCGTCGAGGAACAGCCAGCCGTCGAAGTAGAAGCCGTCGAGGCCGTTAGCGACGAGGTCGCCTCTGACGAAGTCGTCGAAGAGGTGCTTAAGGTCGTTGAGGAGTCTGCCGCAGAACCCGAGGCCGGTGAACAGGCTATTTTGCTCGCTCAAGCCGACACCAAACCTGCTCAGCAGGAATGGAAGTTTACTGAAGGCGAGCATTTTGTCCGACTGGTACCGACACAACCGACGCTTGGTGGAGCTGACAAGGTTGAGGTTGCCGAGTTCTTCTACTATCAATGCCCGCACTGCCTCACCTTCGAGCCGATAATCAAAGGTTGGGCCGAGAACAAACCGGCCGATGTGCGTTTCGTGCAGGTTCCGGCAATGTGGAACCAAATGCTCGTTTTGCACGGGCGCATATTTTACACGAACGAGGTTCTGGCTCGCAACGGCATCATCAAGGATGCCGCGGCCTTTAACACTGCCGTGTACCAGGAGATTCACAGCCGCAACAACCGCCTGTTGTCGGAGGCCGCAATTCAGAAGCTGTTCGAACGCTTTGGTGTCAGTGCCGACGATTTCAACACCACCTGGAACTCCTTCGAAGTCGATCAGAAAATGCGCGTCGCCGCTGACCTGGCGCGGCGTTACAGCATCGCGAGCACACCAACCATCGTAGTCAATGGCAAGTATCGCACCGGTGGTGCCGAGGCTGGCAGCTATTCCAAGCTGCTTGAACTCATCGACGAACTCGTTGCTCGCGAAAGCATTCGGTAGTAATTAGCCGTTATCTTCGGCAACAATACGGAGCTTGCCGTCGGCTGATTCCCGCCAGTAAAGGCGTTTGGTGGTTACGACCGTGTGCGTTGTGTAGGCAATGGTTTGTCGGAAGCGGCTCAAGTACAAGCCGTCTTCCTCCGGGTCCGCCAGCAAGAGCACATCGTCCAGAGAGAAATCCTGAATCCCGGCATTGCCTATTATCTGCACGCGATAGGCAGACCATTCATCTTTGCTCAAACCACGGTACTGAAACTCGTCGCTGTACAGAGTCAGGTAGCGATGCAGATCGCCGGACAAGTTACTGCCAGACCATTCGTCGAGCGCTGCACGCAGCCGTTCTTGAATTGACGACAATTCCTGCGGACTAATCCATTTGAATTTGCGCGTGATAATGACCGGCGTGACCAGGGGGATAAGCAACTTTTCGACATCGAGCAGCTCATCATTTGGCAGCGCGATACAACCATCCGTATCGAGGGCTGGTCTGCGCTCACTGCCGGGCGCAACTCCGTGTATCCAGATGCCATCGCCTGACTTGCCCAACTGCCGATCCCAGGCGTTTGGGTAGTCCAACGGAAATGCGGTTGGGCCGTACTTGTCGTGCAGCTTGCTGGTATCCAATTGCTCATTGATGATATAGATGCCCAGAGGCGTGCGCCGATCCCATGCCCGTTGTTTGCCGACGCCGTTTTGCCCGACAGACATATAACTCTTTTTGCCAAGTGTCGTCTCTTGCCGGGTAACAACAAACCGATACAACGTGGACGTGTTCGTCTCGGCTATCAGGATGGCTGAAACCGATGAGGGCAGCTGCAGCAGATAGGCTGGTACCAAGTCACCCTGCTGCGAGCCAGCCAGGCCGGGAACAATAAGGGCAACAAGTATGAACAGGCGATGCATGCCTTGATATTACAGCTGCCCGTATGACATCACCATGATACGTTCTAGTTCATGATCAATAGGGTATGACAAAAAAACCGGCCCTCTTGCGAGGGCCGGCCATTTTCTTCATCTAACCAGAAAGGCTTAGAAACGAGCTTGAAAGCTCAACCGCACGTGGCGTGGTTGCTGCCAGGCGTAAACGGAACCAAAGAACTGGTTCGGATTACCTTCGGAACGGCGTGCTTCAGCGTGCTCATTGACCATCAGGGCTGACTGAATATCCAGAACGTTGAACACTTGCAGCGTAGCCGTCATACCAACGTCGCCTACGTCGAAGCCGTAGGTCAGCGATGCATCAAGCGACGCCGTCCATGCCGTACGTCCGGCCTTGCCACGACCTGTGAACGTGTAGATCTTCTCAGACTGTTCACAAATTGCGTTGCCGTTAGTGTCTGGGCACTGGTTCGTATATAAATAATACGTATCGCCGTAGCTGCCAAACACATTGGCGCCAGTGTCCGGGTATCCGGCACCGAATGTGCTGACCGGACGACCGCTGGACAGCGTTGAAGTCCAGCCGCCTATTAGCTGATCCGTGAACCGATACGAGCCGTAGAACTTGAACACGTGGCGGCGGTCGTTCGGCAGATAGCCGTCGGCACCGTCCATCAATGCTGGGAAATCAAAGTCCTGCGTAATACCTGCATCTGCCTGTGTGATGTCAGATTTCACTGCACCTTCGAAGTTGCCCGTGCTCTGGGACCATGTATAACCGGCGTTGTAGTCCAGCCGATCACCAGCGTGATGGAATTCAAACTGCACGGAATTGTATTCGTTCACACCCTTCGGAATTCCGATATCTTCCGCCGAATGGAACGTAATATTTCCTGCCAGATCTTCCCACGTACCGCCAGAGCCTGGGTTGATCATTGTGCAATAACCCTGGTTGGCCAGGATGCCACAATAGTCATCGAGCGTAACGCCGACCTCACGATTAACGAATCTAATCGAGAAAGAGTCCTCGTCAGACAGGTATTTGTCGTAGCCGATGATGAACTCGTCTTTGTAGAACGCATCCGCTTCCGCCGCTTGGAATTGCGATTGCGTCGGTGGTGTTCCCAAAGAGTTTACGACCGTGGAATCTTCTATGCTACCTCCTCCCAGGGGTACGAGTCCCGTAGCCGTGCCGTCAGTGGCATCAACACCGGCGTACGTGTAGTACGCGGTGCTATCACGAACGCCCGAACCCACGCGGAAGTTGGTGTTATTCGCCATCGGCAAATAGTAACGGCCCCAGGTCGAGTAGATCTTGTTTTCGCCCTCTCCGGTTGGGTCCCAGCTCATACCAAGTCGCGGTGCCCAATCCTGATCGAAGTCAGCAAACGCGATGCCCGTCGTGCCGAAGTTCGTAAGGCTGTCCTGGCGCGCTCCGAGGTACAAAACGATTTCGTCAGTGAGCTGCCACTCGTCTTCGACGTAGAGGGCCTCGAGTTCGCTGTTAAACAGCCCACCAAATTCCGAATTGTCAAAGATACGAACTTGGACGTACTCGACGGGCGCGCCCGTGTCATTGAGGTAGATCGGACCGTCATTACCCTGTACCGAAGCATTCGGTGCCAAGGTCGAGTATGTCCAGCGGCCGCCACCGATATCGGATTGCAGATTCTGGGAATCGCGATCCTGTTGGTCGTAACCGACGCGCAGTACGTGATTGCCCATCGCCCATTCGATATCAAGCCTAAGCTGGGTGTTTTCATCATTATCGATGCCGAAGGTACCACCCGGCCCGCAACCAATTATGGGGTTGCCCGGTGTCGGACTGCGCTCATCGGAAACTACCGGACAGATCGTCGGGTCCTCTAAAGGATTATTCGAGTACTCTGCCTCTACCTTGCCCCACATCGCTGAAACCGTGAGGGAATCACCGAAGTTACCCCTGTAGCTTAAGCTCTGAGCTTTACTGCCCCGATCTCGTATGAAGTTCCCGTTGTTAGCGCCGATCGTGCCGGTCTCTCCATCAAAGGCAAACCGCGTATCGGTGGCCTGCGTTTGGCTATCATATCCCCAGGCGCTAAGCCGATGATAATCGTTGATATCCCAGTCGATCTTTGCGCCCCAGAAGACATTGTCGGACGCGGGACGGTCGATAACGCGAAATTCGTCGGCAGGTGCAAATTCATCATTCGTATTTGTCTCGTCCTGGAAGCTCTGCGTGGAGTCGCGTGGATTAACAAGGGCGTAAACAAAGAGCTTGTCCTCAATGATTGGCCCGCCTGCGGTCACCCAGTACTCGGTCTGCTCAACCTCGTTCTTCGTGGTGTTCCTGAAAACCTGTCCGGTACCCGGACCGCCAAGCCCACCTCCTAAACCACCTGAACCGCGAGATATCTGGCCTTCTTCATACATCGAACCCGGTTCGAACGCGACGCCAACGCCAAATTCCCACTCGTTGCTGCCGCTCTTGCTCGCGGCGTTAATGACGCCACCGGTCGTGCGACCGTACTGCGAGGAATAACCGCCGGTCTTGATCTGGAATTGCTCGTAAAATTCGAACGGCAGCTCGCCGCAGCCGAGGCCCTGTCGGGTGTTTGTCACTTCCAGGCCGTTAATGTAGCAGGAGTTCTCGGCGACCGAAGAGCCACCGAACGATGCGAAACCCGGGCTGCCGCCGGTTCCGGCTGCGGCCCATTTCTGATCACCCTTGACTGTGCCCGGTGCCAGTAAAGCGACCGAGGTCAGATTTCTGGCAACCGGCATGAGGTCAAGCTCGGTTTCGCCAAGAACAACACCGGAATCGGTCGAATAGACATCACCCCTAATTGCCGTGGCGGTGGTGATAATTTCGTCAATGGTGTCGCCCGACAAGGCGAAATTAGCTGCCACATTTCCGTTCAGCGAGACGCTGAATGTGTCGCGTGCAATAACAGTACCGTCTCGGCTAACACTTAGCACATACGTGCCGACTGGCAGCTGTGAAAATCGGAAGTCGCCGTCACTCTCGACACTTGTGTCACGCGAGCGACCGGTGTCCTCGTGCGAGGCGGTGACTAAATACGTGCCGCTGCCGAGGTTGTCTAACGAGCCAATAATATTGCCCGTTCCTTCTCCGATAGCGTGTGCATTCATTGAAAAAAGCACCATGGTTGCTACCACGATGCGCCCTATTGCCTTGATCGTCATGATTTGTACTCCCCGTTAAATAAGAAACATCTTGTCGAATAACCGTTGTGTAAGCATCACACTTTGCACATCAGTTATGCCTTGAAGATTAGCAAGTTAGAGGAAACATCAGAAGATATGTTGCAAAACCGCAACAGAAAATTAGCGGCAAACTAAGGCAAAAAAAATTGAACTTTTTGCGCTCATGTCGGCAGGCCGCGAACTTACTCAGCTTTCTCTTTATGCCTTATTGCTAGCCCCACCGCGCTTAGTACAAATTGCTCTAAGTCCGATCAACAGAACGGCAGCGGCCAGAATCGATCGCGCACCAGAGAGCGCGATAGCTGCCCGACCGGCATCAAAATGATATGTTGTTATGCATGGAATCACGGCCTCAGGAACTAATGATGAAACGACTCGTTACAGCTGCTGTACTTGCTCTTTGTTTGAGCCAGGCGTTGGCCGGCTCCGCAGCAGACGCAACATTTGAGGTAGTAGCAGAACGCTACCTTCACGACTTGACGAGTTTTTCACCCGTTGGGGCCACGCTGATCGGCGATCACAGCGCCGATGACCAACTTGATCAGGTCGATGCAGCAGCTCGCAACAGGAATGCAGACCGTTACAGAAGGTACCTTGGGGATCTTGATGAGATCGAATTCGACTCCTTGTCCCGCGCCAATCAGGTCGATGCAGAAATGCTGCGCGCAAAACTGCGATCGAAGCTGTGGTCGCTCGACGCCCTGCAACAATGGGCGTGGGACCCTCTCGTATACGTTCGCATCTCTGGTAACGCGATATACGGGCTCGTCGCCCGGGACTTCGCACCGGTTGAGCAGCGCCTTGCGAATGTCGCTTCACGACTGGCACAGATGCCACGCTTCCTCGAACAAGCTCGCGCTTCAATCCAGCCCGAACGGGTTCCCAAAATACACGCCGAGACGGCCGTGCAACAAAACCCCGGACTGCTGTCAATCATCGAGACAATGGTCGTACCGCATATCGATGCGCTGACCCCGGAAAGCCGGGATCGTCTCAATGCCTCAATAAAAATAGCCAGCGACTCGGTAACGGACCATCAAACCTGGCTTGAAGAAGAACTGCTGCCGCGAGCCGCCGGAAACTTCCGGATTGGTGCGGAGCTGTTCGATGTGAAACTCGCATTTGCGCTGAATTCTCCGCTCAACCGTAAAGACATCAAAGCGCGTGCCGAAGATGAGTACGAGGCTGTTCGTAATGCGATGTATGAGATTGCGAAAGACGTCTACGCTGAACAACACCCGTACACCACATTCCCGGACTCACCGGACGAGGCCTACAAGCAGACCATTGTTCGTGCGGCTCTTGAACAGGCCTATCAGCAGCTTCCACCACGCGACGGCATCGTGGCCGTAGCGAAAGAACAGTTGCAACAAGCGACCGAGTTCGTCGTCGAGCGCAATATCGTGACAATGCCCGATGACCCTGTCGAGATCATTATCATGCCGGAGTTTCAGCGCGGCGTAGCTGTCGCTTACCTGGATTCACCGGGCCCGCTGGATGTTGGTCAAAAGGCATTTTATGCCGTAGCGCCATTGCCGGCGGACTGGACCGAGGAACAAGTCAACTCGTTCCTGCGCGAATACAACATTCTCTCGATACAGGACCTGACGATTCACGAAGGTGTACCGGGGCATTACTTGCAGATTGCATTGAGCAACCGATATCCCTCTGCACTTCGGAGCGTGTTGGGGTCCGGGCCCATGGTCGAAGGATGGGCGGTCTACGCCGAGCGCATGATGATTGACGAAGGTTATATGGATCACGATCCGCTAATGCGGCTTATCAACCTGAAGTGGTATTTGCGCGCGGTAACCAACGCGATCATTGATTCAGCGATTCACGTCGACGGTATGACGCGCGACGAGGCGATGAAGCTGATGATCGAGGGTGGCTTCCAGGAAGAGCGAGAGGCTGCTGGCAAATGGGTACGCGCGCAGTTGACGTCAGCTCAGCTCTCCACTTATTTTGTCGGCTACCAGGAACACGTCGAGATGCGCAATGCTGTCGAAGCTGCCTGGGGTGACGAATTCACTCTGCGTCGTTACCACGATCAGGCACTGTCTTACGGCTCACCGCCCGTCAAATTTGTCCGCGCCCTGATACTCGGCGAGGACATTCCCCAAGGCGGCGAATGATCGGAACCGGGCGCACCGATTGTGAACTCGCATGAGCGCCCGTGGTCACACTGAAACCTGCTCTTGGGGAACTCGAAGAATAATGAATATCACCGAGTTGAGTACCAGGCGCTGGCCTTCTGTGGCCGTCGCCGTCGCCCTCGTCGCGCATTTTGGCTTGACGTCAATTGCATCGTTGCCCATTCAGCTGCTGCCAACGATTGAGGAACCGCAGGTAACGGTCGCTAATTTCTGGCGCGCCGCAGCTCCTGAGGAAATGGAAGCCAATATCGTTGAGCCGCAGGAAAATGTGCTCAAGAACACTCCCGGATTGACCGACATCAGCTCCTTCATCAGCCGCGGCGCCGAAAACCTGCGCGAGGGCTCCGAAGTGCGGATACTGGTATCTTCGCGAGAAACTACTGCAACTTCGCTCGACTAGTTTTGTCTAATACTGCTGTCGTGTAATAAACGGCTTGGGAAAATGGAATGAAGGGAATCGAGATTCGGCGAGCAGTCGCTGGCGCCATCTTGACACTGACCGCAACGCATCTGCACGCTGGTGGCAACGTTATCGATCTTGACGATTCAGAGCCGCACGGCATGATTGTGCAGCCTTCTGCGAGACAACTTCAAGCCAATCCAGAACTGATCATTCCAGGCGGAATAGATGACCCGCAGTTTCTGGAGGCATATATCAATCTCGAGAAGCTCGTTCAGGAGGGCCCTCTCGACCAGGCCGATGCCGCCGCAAAACGCATGGTCGAACTGGCGATCAGAGCCAAAGGCAGCCAGTCCACGGAGGTGGCGGATGCGCTGACCAATCTGGCCATCGTGCAGCAGCAATCGCAGCAGCTTGACGCTGCCACAGTCAACTATCGGTCAGCCATTGAGATAATCGAAAGCGTCGAGGATCGCCTCAACGCGCTGTTGCTAAATCCTCTGAAAGGACTGGCCACGGCTCAACTCGAGAGTGGACGGCCGGATCTGGCGCAGGCGACGTTCACCCGCGCAATCCACATTACGCATGTCACTGGCGGCCCACACAATTCGGAGCAGTTAGAACTCCTCGAGGACCTGGCGGAGGTCCATTTGAGGATGAGCGACCTCGAAGCAGCATCCGATGCGCAGGACAGGATTTACTCAATCATGGTCCGCACCCACGACCTCGACTCTCTCGACCTCATTCCGTCTCTGATACGCCGCGCCGAGTGGCAGCACAACGTGGGCATGATCAATGATGAGAGAGCTACATACCGTCAGGTGGTTAGGATTCTTGAAAAGAATCTCCGTAACAACGATGTTGCGTTGGCTGACCCGCTTGTTCGGCTCGGGAAGACCTTCTTTTATGCCGACACGTCGGGGAAATCTACATTCCTAGAACCGCAACTTGCGACCGCCAAAACTTACCTCAGGCGAGCCGTGCGCGTTGCTGCGGGCAGCGGCGCAACGAACTGGCGCATCATCGCAGACGCGACTTTGGCGCTCGGCGATTTCTATATGTTCGACCGCAATTCGCGTCATGCGAAACAGATTTACCGCGCCGTATGGAATCTTCTTTCGGAATCCGAAGACGATACCGCCAAGCTACAAAAGCGCGACGAAGAACTCCAGCGATTGGTTCTTCTCAGGGAACAGGCATTGCCAAGATATGTCAGCGGATTTAAGCGAAATCACTTAGTCGACGAGGACGATCCGGTCCTGCAAGGCTCGATTGCCTACCGTTTCGCCGTTAGTGAGCGGGGACGTGCCGAAGACGTCACATTGATCGAGGCTGCGCCACCGGATTTTGGGGACATGCAGGCGTCCGTGGTAAATGAGATTCTTCGCCGCATATATCGTCCGACGTTTGTGGAAGCAGAGCCCGTTGCAACCCGCGATCAGATCCTTGCGCATACATTTGACTATCGGCAATCCGATCTGGATAAGGCGCGCAAGGCCGCTGCGGAGGCTGCGCTGCTTGAAGACAGCCAAGACGACTGAGAACGGAAGTACCTGTCGTCAATCCTTCCCGAAGACGTAGGCCACCGACAAACTGACTGCATACTTACTCGTGAATTGCAGCTCGTCGTTCAGATCGCGCGTTATGGGTATCTTCACCGAAGCCGTCACGGCCAGAGATTCGTTCAGGTGATACTGGACGGCAGGCTCTACGTCGAGCCACTTACCGCCCGTATTCGGAATATCCACAGACGCCCGCCGGTCTCGCTCTGCGTGTCGGTAGATTAACTCCACATTGACACCCCATGGTGACTGCGTCTGGTAACTGCCGCCTATGCTTGCCGTCGTAGCGTGCCCAAACTGGTAGTCGCGATCATTTTCACCGTTGTAGGTGTAGGCAGCACTCAGGTAAATCTGGCCACTCCTCGCATCATTCAACGCGCGCGCAGTGTAGAACCACAATATACCACCGTAGGCGCCTGTCGATGGCTGCAAATCTTCCGCCAGCGCTACGCCATTACTGGATGCGTCGCTGTCGCCGATTGGTCCGCGAGCACCAATGCCCATGGATATCGTTGACTTCTCATACAGGGAGATTTCTTTCGGCGAGTACTTTGCCATGAGCAGCGCGTCACCAATTCCCCGGGCGGAGTCGCTGACTCCACTAACGTCACGTTCATGTTCGACCATCGAGAGCAACCCCGAAACCGACCATTTGTCTGTCACGCCACGGCTGGCTTCGATAACGAGCGCGTTCGCGGTGCGGTTCCGGTTCGTCTGATCGGGAACTGTCGAAGAACCGCTGACCAGTTCACTGATATCGTGATATTCCCAGGTCCCGGCAATGAACCACTGATCCTCGCTCGGGGACGCGGACTGCATGGCGCCGAGTATCGGAACGCCGGCGCAGCTGCAGGTCTGGGCAGTAGCCTCACCAGGACCCAGTACAACGAGGACGACTATACAAGCGAATCTTTTCAGCATGCTGATTCAGTTAAAGTGTATTTCTGGATCCGGAAAAAACGCGGCCCAGGCAAACCAGAACGCGGTATAGGAGCTGGTCTTTTTCAGCTGCTCTCCCGCTCGCGGACCGGATACGGCGGTGCCAAAGATACTCCAGACGTTACCTTCGTCGTCTGACATCACGTTTGGCAGTTCGCCTTGTAACGCCGTAAACGCCAATATCGTTCCATCGTCGAGTGCGCTCTCATAGATGGCAGCAAAATTCAGCTCGGAGTTCCCAACGACCACGAAACTCAGTGAGCCGATTTGATCGTTAATGACCTGAGTTAACGGTCCAAATCCGTCGAGTTGAAACACCCTGCTCGCCGAGCCTTCTCGCAGGCCGATGACGCGTGTTTTCAGATGCAAGCGGTTATCAAGCGGATCTGCGGGAAATAACAGCGCATTGGTTGCGAGATAGGGCCCGTAAGGATACTGATCATAGTCGCGGCTGTTCTCCCAGCTGGTTTCGCGAGTCATAACTTGTGCATCCGGATACATCTGCTGCAGAGTCGCAAATTCCATTTCGACAACCTGCACCGGCTGCGAGTCTTCACCGATTCGCGGACCATTTACAGCCCGACCCTGCATTTGCGACCAGTTGCTGTCGGTTTTCCGGTCATAGAGAATCAGGTTGGAGTTGAACAGCAGCCCCGACACGCCGAAAGACTTGTAGACCGCGTTGGCGTCACCGTGCCACGCCACCGCCGAGCCGGTCAACGGACAGTAGCTCACCGAAAATGGGTCATCCCTGGAGCCATCGTTGACGATCTCGTGCCAGTTCATGATGTCGTGTGGAAACGCATGAACCTCGCCGTTATAGCGTACAACGACCACAAATTCGTCGGGCGCAACGGTGCTGATCGTTGCGGCCGACTCAAAAGCCGGCTGGTCGATTGCTGGAATACCGTCCTTACCGGGCCCGCCATCCACGACCTGGCCGGGCGGAATGAGCCAGGCACTAGAACCATCGTCGTTCTGGCCACCATTGCCACCGCCACCGCCACCGCCACCACAACCGGACAGCAGCACCGCCCCAGCCAAGACCATGCCGATGAGATTACGAGAAAGTGAGTGTGCTACCATGATTTCAAGCTCCAATATACCCTGTCTACCAGTAGACCGGTTCATGGCAGGAAATATTACGGCCGAGTCGACAGACAGATAGTGCAGGTGCCTTCAAACGATTGATTTATCAGTGTACGCTTGCAGCATCCTGACCTCACATCAACGTCACCAATCGAGCGAAGACCGCTCGTCCGACTAATATGGCCAACGAAGAGACAAAACACTGGTCCAGTTTCTGGGATCAGGGCTACATCACAACTTTTGGCGATTCCAAGCCTAGAAACTACGATGGCGTCGTACTGGAATTCTGGGAAGAGAAGTTTCGCGAACTGCCCTCGGGCGCGCGCATACTAGATATCGCGGCGGGTAATGGCGCGATAGCTACGATCGCCGCGCAGGTCGGCCGCAAACACGATAGGTCGTTTTTTGTCGCTGCCACGGATATCGCCGACATACATGCCGAACTCGTAGGTGACGAGGAGACCAAACTCGCCCGCAAGTCGATCGAATTTCACAGCCGCACACCCTGCGAGCGCCAACCCTTTGACAGCGGCTACTTCAACATCGTGACGTCACAATTCGGTTTCGAATACAGCGACATCGAGAAAACGCTGGGCGAGATTCGACGCGTTCTTATGCCGGGCGGCAAATTTGTCGCCGTCGGCCACCATGTCGATTCGACGCTGATCAGGGCCGCGGAAGTGGAGCGCGATATTTACTTCCGCGCGCTGGACGAGCTCGATGTTTTCGCTGCTTTGCGCCGTTACCTTGAGGCAATCGGCGAACCTGCGGAAGATCCGAAACTGCTCAGGAAGGCCCTGAAAAAGGCACGACCGCTGTCCGATGCGATCAATTCGAAAATGGACGAATTTCGCAGCATACACGGCAGCGACGAACGATCTATATTTATCGTCGGCGTCATCAGCTATATCGTGCAAAACGCCATGCGGACGACGCTGGCAGAGCGGCTTGCCGCCGTGGATGAAACCAGAAATTTCTGCCAGCACCACCGGGCACGACTCAACGACATGGTTAACGCTGCGCTGGATCAGCAGAAAATCGACGCGCTCACGCTTGCCGCGCACGCAGCCGGTTTCGAGTCGGCACATTCCCTGAAGCTCTTCGCTGAAGACAACCAGCTCGCTGGCTGGCAGATCCATCTGCGCTAGCACGCGCTCATTGCGCTTCGATGGCCTGACGGTAAGGGATTATTGGGTTGAACGATTACATCAATTCTCGCATCGACCAGGCCGACGCACTGTTGCGGGCGGGAGAGCTGACTTCTGCGCACTTTGCTTTAAAGAAAGTTTTGCGCAAAGAGCCTAATAACATAGCTGCCCTGATACTGAGTGCAGAATGGCATCTGCGCAGCAGAAAGAAAATAGTGGCGGAAGATATTATCACCGCTCTGTTCGAGCTGGCGCCCGCGACGTTCGACGGCGTACTGCAAAGGCGACTTGGCAACATCAGCTTCGAGTGTGAGCTCCACGATCAGGCGGCGCAACTCTTTGAATGGGCAAGAGAAAAGAAACAAATCGACGCGCCTTCTCTTTATCGACTGGGTATTTGCCTGCGCCGCCTGGGTGACGTTCATGGCGCCGCGGAGCGGCTCCATGAATGCTCGAAAATGCAGCCCAGCGCTGCTGCTCCAAATATGCAGTTGGGCCATGTTTATAAAGCGATCGGCGATACAGATCGCGCCGCAGAACATTACAAGAAACACATCGCACTATCCTCGACGCAGAAAGGCATGGGCTATTGGTGCCTGGCTGATCTGAAAAAGTACACGTTTAGCGCGGTCGAGGTCACTGACATGAAGAGCGAGCTCGAGACCAGGCGTGATGACCTTGAGCAATCATCGGCCGTTTACTATGCGCTTGGCTGGG
>RCNB010000903.1_pt1 | contig 19174 bp, 19 predicted proteins | sample 2041321 | NCBI WGS metagenome assembly RCNB01 (sample SAMN09708232, study PRJNA481090) | Marine sediment metagenome, whole genome shotgun sequencing project. | reverse complement strand
ACATTCTTATTGCCATCGTCGAGAATCTCAATCGGCGCAGTCAGCCATTCGAAACGAATGCCCTCTTCCTCGGCATGCTCGACTTCCTCGACACGCGCCGGACTCTCCTTACGTGTGCGGCGATAGAGGCAGTACACCTCCTCAGCACCCGCACGCAGTGACACGCGGAGTGCATCCATGGCCGTGTTGCCCGAGCCAATGACGGCAACGCGGTTGCCGAGGCCAAGTGGCGTGTCATGGCGGGGAAAGTCTGTTGCACCCATGAGGTTGCAGCGCGTCAACAATTCGTTGGCGGACAGCACGCCGTTCAGGGATTCGCCCTCGATGCCCATGAAACTCGGGTAGCCGGCGCCTGTGCCGATAAACACGGCGTCGTAACCGAGTTCATCGAGCATCTGCTCGATGGTGAAAAGCCGGCCAACGAGCGTGTTGCATTCAATCTTGACGCCCAGCGCCTTCAGGTTCTCCAGCTCGGCATCCAGCACATCATTCGGCAAACGGAACTCAGGAATGCCATAGCGCAGCACACCGCCGGCCTGATGAAATGCTTCGTAAATCGTAACCTCGCAACCCGCCTTGGCCATATCGGCGGCACAGGCCATGCCCGCCGGACCCGATCCGACGATACCAATCTTGAAACTGTTGGCCTGCATCGGTGGAATGTTGCGCCAACCTTCGCGGATGGCCATGTCACCGATCCACCGCTCAAGCCGGCCGATCGCAACCGGTTCCAGAGAATCGCCGACCGGGCAAACGCCTTCGCACTGATCCTCCTGCGGACAGACACGACCGCATATCGCGGGCAGCAGGGTTGACTCAGTCAGGATGTCGTAGGCTTCGCGATATTTGTTCTCGCTGATCTTTACGATGAAGCCCGGAATGTCGATGTTGACCGGGCACGCGGGCACGCAGTTGGGATTCGGGCATACCAGGCAACGCTCGCTTTCGATCAGGGCATTATCCAGGGTAAAGCCGAGCGCGACTTCGTCGAAGTTGTGTGCGCGAACCTCAGGCTCCTGCGTTGGCATGTCGGCGCGGTCCTGTGGAATCGAGCGTACTGTCTTGCGAGCCATTACTATGTCGCCTTTTTCCAGTTATCGAGCGCAACTTTCTCGTCACCTCGATAGCGGCCGAGTCGGCTCATGAGTTCGTCGAAGTCCACTTTGTGGGCATCGAACTCGGGACCATCGACGCAGGCGAACTTGATTTCATCACCAACCGTTACCCGACAGCCCCCGCACATGCCAGTGCCATCAACGACGATCGGGTTCATGCTGACGATTGTCTCGATGCCACGGGGTCGGGTGGTTTCGGCGCACGCTTTCATCATGATCGGCGGACCAATCGCGATGACGTGGCCGATGTCGTCATGACGATCAAGCGCGGCTTGCAGGCCGACCGTGACGCGACCCTCGATGCCAGCGGAACCGTCATCGGTGCAGATAATCAGTTCATCACAGTACCGCTCAAACTTGTCTCGCCAGAAAATCAGGTCCTTGTTACGAAAGCCGATAACGCCAATGACATACGCGCCGCTTTCCTTGAATGCGCGGAGCTGAGGAAAGACGGGCGCAACGCCGAGGCCGCCGCCGACGCAAACGACCTTGTCCACGTTCAGCTCGCTCGGGAAACCCATCGGACCGACCAGCGCATGCAGATGGGTACCTACACGACAGCGTTCCTGCATCTCGCAGGTGGTTTTTCCGACGGCCTGAATGACCAGTGTGACAGTGCCCTTGTCTGCATCGAAATCGGCGATAGTCAATGGAATACGTTCGCCGAGCTCGTGGAGAATGACGATGACGAACTGGCCAGGCTCTGCAGCTCGTGCCAATAGCGAGGCCTCGACCTCAAGCAGGAAAGTGACATCGGAAAAATCTTCACGGCGCAGGATCAGGAATCCGTTTTCGTCGTCCGCTGTGGCGGGTTCCTTGCACGCCCGACTCTGTACCAGCGACTCACGAGCCTCACTAATCTGTTCGCGGAATTCGGTGACCACCGCATCGCGGGCCTTTCTGGCTTCGTCAATGCTCTCGGTGTGCAACGAACGACGGAGATCGTAGCCCAGTGCATCACGCAGAGCGCGAGGAACAGCAATCTTGACCCACCAGGTCTGATTGCGTCGAAACAGATAGCGGGAGTCTTCCATTTTTGTACCTTCCTGATACTGCGGGTTTTGTACCTGACACGACCGATCATCGAATTCTGCAGACGGATTGGTACGTGTACCTTTTGAAGATTGGCCGAAAATCGCCGACGTGCCTATCCGCACCAACCATACAAAAGTAAGCGAAATACACGATAGACAGGTTTTTGATGCGCGTGTATTTTTATCTAACAAGCGGAATCGGGAGGAGAATATGCGACGGCAACTGATCGAGGCCCTCACCTATCCAAGACTACTGGTACTGAAAATAATCGAAGATAGGGACTGCCCACACGAAAGCCTGTTCGCGGCTTTAGACGAACGCTGTTTTCAGTGCGATATCAACAAAGAGTGTCACTGGGTTAGCTGCCTTAATGACTTCGCCGATTTTGAAGACAAACCTGCCTACACGATCAATGCGTCCTTGCGCTATGGCATCAAACTGGTCGAGACCCTGCACGGCGAACTGAAGCACGATGAAACGCTTTGCACCTGTGAATCCTGCTCGTGGGTTCGCGATGCGCAACGCTTAACGGAGGAGTTCGAGCTAAGCCTGACATCGAATCCTCACCGGGTAGCGTCGGCTGGAAGTTAAATATCAATCAAACAGCGCCATAAGCGACCATCGCATTGGCAACCTTGATAAAACCGGCGATGTTTGCGCCTTTCACGTAGTCAATACGGTCACTGTTGGTTTGCGCTCCATATTCAACGCATTGCTCATGAATGTTGTGCATTATTTCCCGTAGTGACTGGTGCACTTCATCCACGTCCCAGGTTCTGCGCATACTGTTCTGGGTCATCTCGAGACCTGATATCGCAACGCCTCCGGCGTTAGCGGCTTTGCTCGGCGCGAACAGGACGTCGGCATCAAAAAATTTCTCTACGGCTCGCTGCTCCACCGGCATGTTGGCTCCCTCGGCGACGGCAATACAGCCATTGCTGATCAGGAGATCCGCATCCGCTGAATTCAACTCGTTCTGCGTGGCGCTTGGAAATACCAGATGACCGGGAACCCGCCACGGTCGTTCGTTCGCGTAAAACGGCACACCATATTCTTCCGCATACTCAGATATCCTCCCGCGTCGATGGACCTTCAGGTCGATAATGTATTTGAGCTTGTCGGCGTCTATGCCGTCCTTGTCATGAATGAACCCGGATGAATCCGACATCGTTACGACAACGCCACCGAGGTCGGTAACCTTTTCCGCTGTATAGGTAGCCACGTTTCCCGAGCCGGATACCAGGCAGGTCTTTCCTTCGATGCCGTCACCGCAGCGCGACAGCATATCCTGCATCATGTAGACCACGCCGTATCCGGTCGCCTCCTTACGAATCGGGCTGCCACCGAACTCCAGACCCTTACCGGTGAGAACGCCCGAAAACCGATTGGTTAGCCGTTTGTATTGGCCAAACAAATAGCCAATTTCTCGGGCACCAACGCCAATATCGCCGGCGGGCACGTCGACATCGTCGCCGATGTGCCGAAAGAGCTCCGTCATGAACGACTGGCAAAAACGCATAATCTCGTTGTCGGACTTACCCTTAGGATTAAAGTCGGAGCCACCCTTACCCCCACCAAGCGGCAGACCGGTCAAACTGTTCTTAAAGGTTTGCTCAAAAGCCAGAAACTTCAAAATGCTCTGATTGACACTTGGATCGAAGCGAAGTCCGCCCTTGTACGGTCCGATTGCATTGCTATTTTGTACTCGATAGCCGCGATTGACTCGGATATTTCCGACATCGTCCTGCCAGCACACTCGGAACGAAACGATGCGATCCGGCTCCGCGATGCGGCGGAGAATCTGCATCTCGTGGTAGATTTCCTTGTCGCTGATGAAGTCGAAAACGTTCGACGCGACCTCGAACACGGCTTGATGAAACTCTGTCTCTCCCGGATTTCGCCGCTTTAGTCCTGACATGAACTGATCTATGTTTACATGATCCGAGATAGCCATCATTCACCCAGCATTTAGTTAACGTTCAACGCGTCAGATACAGGTCTACGAGCAATCTCGCCAACGCTTCGGTATCTTCTTCGGGCGTGGCCCTGAGGATGCCCTGCTGCTGCAATACTTCAATCAGTTTTTCCGGCGCGATGTTCGCGTCACCGACAATTTCCACATGCCCCGCTTTAACCAGCAGTGACGTCATGCCAGTTTGAGCATCGACGCCTGGTTGACGTTGTTCATCGGTACTGAATACGAAATCGTCTTCAATGCAGTTGCCCTTTTTGCCGTATACGCGGCACGTTCCGACTTCATCTGTCACGATCTTGACATGCCTGCTTACAGACGGAATCAGACGCCCCGGCTGCAAAATAAAATCAGAGTAAGAAGTAATGTCGCGATACTTACGGCCGGTGACGAGGTGGCAAATGGGCTTTATCAGCCCCAGTGACAACCAGACAAGACTCTTCATCCCACACGGATCCGAAGCTGCGATTCCACCGAAAGGTGCCGATATGGTCGCCAGCTCGATCTTGACGTCGTCCAGAATCAGGCGATCCGGTCGCTCCTCAATCAACGCGCGGCGCGCCACCAGGCCGCCTTGGCTGTGTCCAATCACCGTAATGTCCGCCTTGTCCAGAACAGCTGATAACTCTTCGATTGCATCAACCAATTTTCCTGAACTGCTCGTCAGGCCATCACGATCGTCGTAGTTGAAACAAATGGTTTGTTGACCATGAAAGGCGAATACATCGGCCAATGAACGAAACCTGCCAGCCGACGACCAACAACCGTGGACGACTACGGTAACCGGTTCCTGAGAGTTTAGACGGAGCTCGTTGCTATCCGCACGCGTGCAATTACTTAAATCTGCAATGCGCGCTGTGACATCAGGTATTGGCAAATAATTGGCATTGCTCAACGGCGCATCGACGTATGTTGCCTCCTGGTGCGCACAAGCGCTCATAATGAGGCAACAAAAGGCAAGCATAAATCGCATGTGTAGCATCAATCGATCGTCCATCGAGTGTTGTTGTTGCGATAATAGACCTTTGTTTGTACGCATGCCCGACGAATTGCTTCCGGGCAAGTCAGGGCGACCACACTTGCTCTATATCAGTCACCGCTCTGTTCGACACGATGTCACGTTCAGTAGTCGCATTACTGACAATTACATGCGAAATTAGCACCTATGACGACTACCAACTACCCACACTTGTTCGCCCCACTCGATCTCGGTTTCACGACCCTGAAAAACCGGGTGCTCATGGGCTCTATGCACACCGGGCTTGAAGACGGCAACAAACACGACCGTCTCGCGGCCTACTTCGCCGAGCGCGCCCGCGGTGACGTCGGTCTGATTGTCACGGGCGGTTACGCACCGAATCGAGCCGGCTGGGTCAAACCCTTCGCGGGGAAACTCACCACTCGGGGAGAAGCGTCAAAGCACAGCCAGGTAACAGACGCTGTACATGCTGAAGGTGGCAAGATTGCAATGCAGATTCTGCACGCCGGACGCTACGCTTACCATCCGTTCGCCGTTGCACCTTCACGAATCAAATCACCGATCACGCCCTTTACGCCGCGCGAACTTTCGACGTCGGGTGTGGAAAAACAGATACGCGATTTTGTGCACTGTGCGCAGATGGCACGTGAGGCTGGCTACGACGGTGTCGAGATTATGGGCTCGGAAGGCTATTTCATTAACGAGTTCCTGGTTAAGCACACCAATCAGCGCACGGATAAGTGGGGCGGCGACTACGCGCAACGCATGCGCTTGCCGGTCGAGATAGTCGAACGAACCCGGGAGGCGGTTGGCAAAGACTTCATCATCATCTATCGCTTGTCCATGATTGACTTGATTCCCGACGGCAACAGTTGGGAAGAAACCGTGATGTTGGCAAAGGCGATAGAAAAGGCCGGCGCGACGATCATTAACACGGGCATTGGCTGGCACGAAGCGCGTGTCCCAACCATCGCGACATCGGTTCCACGTGGCGCTTTCACCTGGGTGACGAAGAAGATGAAAAGCGAGGTCACTATTCCCTTAGTGACGTCCAACCGGATTAACCTGCCGTCTATTGCGGAGCAAGTTCTGGCGGACGGCTGTGGCGACATGGTCTCCATGGCACGCCCCCTGCTCGCGGATCCGGAATTTGTTCGCAAAGCCCGCGAAGGTCGCCCTGACGAAATCAATGTCTGCATCGCCTGCAATCAGGCCTGCCTCGATCACACCTTCGCCAACAAGATGACCACCTGCCTGGTGAATCCGCGCGCTTGCCACGAAACCGAACTGAATTATCTAGCTACGACAAACACCCGGCATTTTGCCGTCGTCGGGTCCGGTCCCGCGGGCATTTCTGCCGCTTTGGTACTCGCCGAGCGTGGCCACGAAGTTGATTTGTATGAAGCAGCGGATGAAATCGGCGGCCAGCTAAACATGGCCAAGGTCATTCCCGGCAAAGAAGAATTCCACGAGATGCTCAAGTACTTCAAACGACAGATTGAGCTCAAGGGCGTGCGTGTGCATTTGAACACTCGCGTCAATGCCGACGATCTTGCCGCTAAAGAATACGACAGCGTCATCATCGCCACAGGCGTGAAACCGCGAGACACGAAAATCGAGGGACAGGATCACCCGAAGGTGCTCAGCTATATAGACGTGCTTCGCAATCGTGCTCCAGTCGGCCAACGCGTCGCGATTATTGGTGCCGGCGGTATTGGCTTCGACGTCGCAGAGTTTCTGCTGCAGGACGGACACTCCCCTACCCTCGACCTCGACGAATGGTTAGCGGAATGGGGTGTCGTTGATCCGTCCGAAGCCCGAGGTGGCATCTCACTGCATCGAAAGCCGCCGGAGCCGAGCCGGGAAATCACACTGCTGCAACGCAAAGCCGGAAAACACGGCGCCAAACTGGGCAAAACCACGGGCTGGATACACCGTGCAGTGTTGAAGATGAACAACGTGCAGATGATCGGCGACGTCAACTACGAACGTATTGGCGACGAAGGGCTCCTGATCAGCCACGGCGACAAGCGTGAAAACCCGATCTGGATCGATGTCGACAACATCGTGATGTGCGCCGGGCAAGTTTCGTTACGTGCGTTAGAGGAACCGCTGCAAGCCGCCGGCATCAAAACGCATGTCATCGGCGGCGCTGACGTTGCAACAGAGCTCGATGCCAAGCGGGCGATTGATCAGGGCAGTCGGCTGGCTGCACGAATCTAAATAAGAGGGAATCGATCATGCGACACAAAGGAAAAATCTCATCCTGGAAAGCTAATAAGGGTTTCGGCTTCATTGCCCCTGCCGATGGTGGCCACAAAGTATTCATTCATATCAGTGCCTTCAAGAATCGTAGTCACCGCCCCGACATTGGCGAGGCGGTTACCTATTCGGTCAGCAAAGATGCTCAAGGACGGACTCAAGCTATTAACGCGACGCTGGCCGGAGACAAGCTTCCGACGATGTCGGCAAAGAAGCCGAGCCGGGCAGCCGTCGTTTTCGCGGGGCTATTCCTGGTGGTTGTCGCCATTTCATTTTTCGTTGCCGATTTGCCTTTCATTGTCCTCGGCGCATACCTGTTTTTCAGCACTTTCACTTTCCTGGCTTACGCCATCGACAAGTCCGCAGCCCAGGCAGGCCGCTGGCGCATCAGCGAAATATCCCTGCAACTATTAGCGCTGGTGGGAGGATGGCCTGGTGCGTTGCTCGCCCAGCATTCCCTTAGACACAAATCGAAAAAGGGGTCCTTCCGGATCGTCCTTTGGACTGCCGTTTTGCTGAATTGCGCTGGATTCGCGTGGTTGCTTACAGCCGCGGGTCGCGCTTTCCTGGATCGACTGCTCTAAAGCGATCGAAAGCGCGGACGAATCACCGAATGGCCGCGCAGCAATGGAATACGGCGCTTTGCTTCAACTCAGGACTCGTCACTCCCCTCAAGCCTGAGCAAACGTTGGCGTAACTCTTTCACTTCATCGAGAAGGTCCAGTACCAGAGCGGCTCCGGCAGCGTTAAGTCGAAGATCCCGCGACAAACGCTCTGCAACAACGACGCGCTTGACGCTAACGCCGGTGAAACGCCACTCGGTGGGTTCGCGGCCAGCGGGCTCGACCACGCCCTCATCAACCAGTTTTACGACACGTTCGGTTGGGACGCTGCAAACCTCGCAAAAATCTGACAACGACATTTCGACCCGAGTCTCAACAATCTCGCATTGCAGCACTTTGTTCCGATCGTCTTTTCCCATGGCCTATGCCTCCTCTTGTGCGCGCGGATCGAATTCGAAGGCGCTCGCAAACTCTCGATATGCCGCTTCGTGAGCGTCTGTCTCGGCGTGCGGCAGGGCAATCTGTAACACCGCATAGAAATCACCCGATTCCTTTCCTGGCAGACCGCGCCCTTTGAGACGCAGTTTTCGGCCCGATTTCGAGTGGGATGGAATGGTCAATTCGACATCGCCTGTAGGTGTCGCCGTCTTGACGTTGGCGCCGAGCTCCGCCTCCCATGGTGCTACCCGAAGATTCAGGTACACGTCTTTGCCTTCGACTTGGAATTTCGGGTGCGCACGAAACGCTATTTCCAGAAACAGGTCGCCGCTTTCACCGCCGCCAACGCCCGCCGATCCTTGTTTGGCCAGGCGAATGTGCTGACCGGGTCGCACCCCTTTCGGGATTTTCACGTTCAGCGTTCGCTCACGCACCACAGGACGGCCATCATCACTGAGCTCTGTATGCTTCAACGTCACGCCGCGAGTTGCACCGCGATACGAATCCTCGAGATCGACAACGATCTTCGCGTGGGTATCTTCGCCACGGGCCATCGACGGTCGATGATCCGCCCGAGTGAATCCACCACGCCCGAACAAGGTCTCGAAGAAGTCGCTGAAATCTTCAGGACTGCCACCGTTGGCTCCGCTGCCGTGAAACTCGAATCCCTGGTCCCAATTCGGCGGCGGTCGAAAATCCTCGCCGGTCTTCAGGTTCTCGCCCAGTTGGTCATAAGCTGTTCGTTTCTCAGGGTCTTTTAAGACCGCGTAGGCCTCACCCACCTCCTTGAATTGCTCCTCCGCGTTAGCCTCTTTGCTGACGTCCGGATGATATTTTCGGGCAAGCTTGCGATAGGAGCGTTTGATCTCGTCTTGAGTCGCATCGCGCTCGACGCCCATGACCTTGTAGTAATCTTTGTATTCCATAGGCCAGCATTATTGAGCCGTCATACGCCAACCACAAGGTCAATCTTCCTGAGAAAAGTGCCATTAGAATCGATAATGGAATCCGAGTGAGATCACATCCGTTTCCAACACGTCGAATTCGTAGACCGTCCAGTCACCGGTCATCGAAAAATTGTCGCCGAGATCGGGTTTCAATCCACCACCGTAGTAGGGATTGTCATCGCCGGTTGTGTCGATCGAAAATCCGTCGACGGCAATGTCGGCATCCCAAAAGAAGACGCCGGCTTTTCCAAACAGCGATAGGCGTTGGTGTCGGTATCAATAATGAAGTTGTCGAATTTGTCATCCAGACGCGCGTTTCCGACACTTCCGCCAACATAAAGACCGGGATCGGCAAGGGCTACCAGCGGTAACGCAGAGGTAAAAAGCATCGTGACCGCAAGCGCGGTAGTTGTTCCTTTCATCAGGGTTCTCCTTCAAATCGTAGGGCCTATATGGCCATACGCTTGCTGAAGGGATGCTGAACAGGGTGTTGTTGATCAGGCGAGCCGGTTGGCCGCCAGCCTGTGAGTATTGACCACGATAGAAACTGAATTTTTCAGCCGTATCATCAGTACATACTGTTGTATGGCCGGTAATCGGCAGAGGGAAAGCCATGAATTCGCGTGTAATTTTGATGGTCGGGTTAGTTTTGTGCGCAATGGGTTGCGCCGAGAAAGAACAGGTCAGCTCTGAGCCGATGGACGAGGCATCAAAGACGACACCGAAAGCCGTTGTTCCCACGACAGCGGGTGAGAGCGGACGGAACGCCTCTTTTCTAGCGCACATGCACCACCATGCGGAAAAGCTCGACGAACTCAATTTCGCCCTCGCGGATAACGACCTCAAAGCCGCAGTGATACCGGCGCGCTGGTTGTCGAGGCACGATACGGTTGACGATCTTCCGTCCGAGTGGATGCCGTATCTGTACGCCATGCGCACGGAGGCGGAGGTTGTCGAAAACGCACCGGATGTTGAGACCGCGCGCGCCGCGGCGGAGCGAATCAACACTCAATGCCAGGGCTGCCACGCAACTGCCGGTATCAGCATTCAATAGAGAAAAGAAGAATAGTCACGCTATGTGGCTGCCTGCTGCCTGCGGCCAGCCGCACGAATCTGAATAAGCGCTGTCGAAAGGTACATGCTGCATCCCAAGCCGTTGTAGGTGATAATTGCGCCTATGACCTCATTAATAGAAGAACTCAAGCGTCGCAACGTATTGCGCGTTGCCGCCACCTATGCGGTGGCCGCCTGGATCATCATCGAGGCGGGCTCAGTGCTTTTGCCGACCTTCGGCGCGTCGGAATCGGCATTTCAGATCTACGTCATTATTGTCGTCGCTGGTTTTCTGGTGTCGCTGGTATTGGCCTGGCTATTGGAAGTCACGCCGGAAGGGGTCAAGCTCGAGAAAAACATCGACCATTCGGTGTCGACTACGCCAAAGACCGGCCGAAGACTGGATTACGCTTTCGTCGGTTTGCTCGTTATTGCATTGGGCATTTCCGTCACGCTGAATGTCACCGGTATGCGGGATACTCAAGCGGTGCCGCCAGCGGCCGTCGATCGCTCCTCGATTGCCGTCCTGCCCTTCACGAGTCGTAGCACGGATCAGCAAAACCAGCTGTTCGCTGATGGCATCCACGACGACATCCTGACTCGCCTCGCTAACGTATCGGCGCTCAAAGTCATCTCCCGCACATCGGTAATGGAGTACAGGGAAACGACGAAGAACATCAGGGAGATCGCAGAAGAGCTCGGCGTCGGAGTGATCATGGAAGGCGCGGTGCAGCGGTCAGGTGACAGCGTGCGGATCACGGCTCAGCTAATCGATGCTTCGACCGACGAACATATCTGGGCAAAATCCTACGATCGGCAACTCAGCATGGCCAATTTGTTTGCCATACAAAGCGAGATTTCGGGGGAGATTACGCGGGCGATGAAAGCGACGCTCACCAACGATGAGCAGTTGCGAATTGCGAACATACCGACGGACAGTCTGGCAGCCTACAACCTCTACACACAGGGACGGGATAATCTCTACAAGCGGCGTCTCGAGACTTTGCTGAAGGCGCGTGAGCAGTTTGAGGATGCGATCGCACTGGATCCGAACTATGCGGAAGCCCATGCGGGTCTGGCCGAGAGCGTGTTACTGCTATTGAACAATCATCGGGCAATTGAGGTGGATGACGCGTTCGAAATCTCCAGGAATTCGCTCGAAACGGCACTTTCACTGAATCCCGACCTGTCGGACGCACACGCGGCTGAAGGATTATTGAAACACCAGATGTGGCAAGAAACCCGCAGCGGTCCCGGACTGGAGGAAGCCGCGGCTTGCCTGGTTTCGGCGCTGGAGATCAACCCCAATAATGCGAGCGCTTACATGTGGTTCGCCGGTGTCCGAGCATCGCAGCGGCAAATTGAGGAGGCGATTGAGCTCTACCATGAATCACTTCGCGTAGACCCGCTTGGAAAAATTCCGTATGCCAATCTTCCGGGTCTGTACGCACAGCGAGGACAGAATGATGTGGCGCTCGACTTGTTCGTCAAAGCTGTTCAGATTCATCCCGATTGGCCGACGGCCTACCAAAACCTGGCGGGTCAATTAAACGCCCTTGGCCGGATGGACGAGGCCCTCGCGTGGGCGATCAAGGGTCAGGAACTGAGCACCGATCCGATCGGGGCCTCATCGATGGTGCTTGCGTACGTCGAGTTCGGTGAATACGACAAGGCGATAGAATTTTTTTCCGGCTTTACACCCGACCATCCGATGCACGAAGTTGGCCTCAGCATGAATAGGGTATTGCGGGGCGATTTCGCGGGCGCCCTTGAGATCATCGAGACGTCGATCGAAGGCGTAGAGAAACCCGGACAGCTTCAACTAGGCCTGATGACGGTTTTTTCCGGGTTTACCGGCGACTACGAAAAGGCGCGCAAATACTCCGAGCTACAGAATCCGGAGTTTGCGGCGGACGCCAATCCTGAGGCCAATGAGTTCAACGTGGCCAGTATGGTCGGCTACGCATTTATTTTGCAAAAAATGGGTGAAACCCATCGTGCGGACGCACTGCTCGAATCGGCGTTGACTGTCGTTCGAACTCTGCCTCGGGTTGGCCTCGGCGGGCACGGCATACGCGATGTTCAAATCCTGGCCCTGCAAGGAAAGACGCTTGAGGCACTCTCCGCATTCCGCGATGCCATCGATGAAGGGTTCCGCGGGACCGTTGCCTCAAATGGCTGGCCATTGATGATGGATCCATTCCTGGATTCTTTGCGTGACCAACCCGCATTTCAGGCGATGACCAGCGAAATCGACGACGCGCTCGCGCAAATGCAACAACGCCTCTCCGACGCCGAGCAGACTGGCAACTGGGATGAACTTCGGGGCTTGGTTGAAAGCACCTAATCGCGGCGTCGGGCGTTGTTACACTACTGACATGATTTTCGTAATTATCGGCGGCTTCATAGGCCTCATCAGCAACGGTTTCGTCGGACTTATCATCGGCGGCGCCGTCGGTTACGCGATAGCGTGGGGCGTTAAGAAGACAGTCGTTGGCACTCTGAGCATCGCGCAGACCGCGCTTATGGACTCAACCTTCTCGATCATGGGTGCGCTGTGCAAAACCGATGGAGTTGTTAGTCAGGCCGAAATTAACGTGGTCGAGCAGATATTCAACATGCTTCGACTGGGTGATGAACAACGCGAGCAGGCAAAAGCCGCGTTCAATCGTGGCAAGCAGAGCGACTTTGACCTGGACGTTGCCGTCGACCAGTTCGCTTCGGTCACTCGCGGGCGTGGGCCCCTGCTGCAGCTCTTTCTTCAACTGCAATGCATGGCCGTTGCCGCCGATGGCAAGGTTGATCCGGCTGAACACGAAATGCTGGTTCGCGTCGCGAGACGACTGGGCTTGCACGAGCGCGACGTCCGGCAACTCGAAGCGCTGCTTCGGGCATCGACCAGTGGCGCGACGTCCGGCAGCATGCACGACACCAAGAGTCGACTGGATGATGCGTACGAGGCACTCTGGGTTTCGGCGGATGCGAATGACAGCGACGTAAAGCGTGCTTATCGCAAGCTCATTAGTGCGAATCATCCTGACAAACTGGCGTCGAAAGGGCTGCCGGAAAGTATGCGGCCCGTCGCCGAGGAACGGTCGCGTGAACTGAACAAAGCTTACGACCTCATCAAGGCATCACGCAGTATGGTCTGACGGACTGAATCGCAGGCGTTAACTGTTAGCCCCGCGGCATCTCCGGGTAGGTCAAACTCATCATGTACTCAGCCGCTTTGGAAACCGTTGCCTCGTCCAGCATTGCTTCTCCACCTTTCGCGGGCATTTCTCCAAAACCGTTTCTGGCATGCTCGAACAATACGGCTTCCCATTGTGCGGATCGGTTGTTCCAGGCCGCGCGGTCGCCAACCTTGGGCGCGCCGTCGAGTCCCTCTGCGTGACATTTCGCGCAGAATTCCTCGTAGGCTTGTTGTCCGATCTGATATGCGCTCGGAGACGCTGTAATTTCTTCGCCAATGGGCTCAACCGGAGCCAGCACCGCAGCGTCTTCTTTACCGCAGCCAAACAGCATCAACACTGAGAAAATCAACAGGATGTACCGACTCATAGAATAATCTCCTTAGAAGACAGTATGTTATACATGCCGCGTTTGTAGCAAGCGTGGATATTGCGTATCAATCAACCTGCAAACGATACTCCACCTGCTCGTCATTCACCGGACAATGAAACGCCAGCAAACACGCCGTTAACTGCAGGTCCACACCGTCTTCCTCGCCCCTGCCGTACAGGCGGTCGCCTATGACCGGATAGCCTAGCTCTGCCAGGTGACGACGAATCTGGTGTTTGCGACCCGTCTCGATCTGTACATCGAGCAGCGAACGGCTGCCATTGCCTTTGCTCTTGTGGAATGAGAACTCGCTGATCGCTTCTTTCTCGTCGATCGGCTGCTCTACCCGCAGCGGACTGGGCTGCCCGGAGAAGTCGCCCCAGACCAGCGCCCGGTAGCGCTTTTCTACTTCGCGTTCGCGAAACAGCTTCGAAAACGCGGCTGCCGTTTTCTTTGAATGTGCCACGATCATCAGACCATTGGCCGCTCGGTCGAGTCGGTGAACGGTAAAGCCGGTACGCTCAGGTTGCAGATGCCGCTCAGCCCAACGCACGAGCGTGCAATGATCGCCCCACTTCGAGCCCTGCGATCGCAATCCAAAGGGTTTATTCCATACCGAGTAAGCACCGAGGTCGGCTATGAGTGTTGGCTCTGGCGGAATTTCTGCGAGTATTTCTGCATCGTAATACAGGTGAACCTCGTCACCGACTCGTAAGGCTCGTTTCGCACGACGTAAACGCTGCGTATTCTTCCCACGAGTCATCCAGACAGCCCCCTGGGTCATCGCGAGTTTTATTCGCTGCTTCGAGAGTCCAGTGGCTTGCTGCAACAGATCGATCGAGCTGTCCTCAGGCGACTCGATCTTCACATGCGCTTCGATGTGGTCGCTCATCTAGCGCTCCAGCGCGTCTACCTCACGTTCGAGAACGGCAACCTCGCGTTCCAGAGCCGCCAGTTGTTTCCGGGCGTCGATTATATCCTTGTCTCGTTTGGCAAGGTCGACACCGAACCGCGGCGCGTTTACCCGTTCCCGTTCCGTACTGGCACTTTTGTCGAGTGCCGCAAGCCGGTCCGTGATGCGATCATCGTCATCACTCACGGCGCGTACTTGCGGACTTTCAGAACCGAATCGATCATCGCGATCCTTTGATGCCGCAGCAACAACGCGGTATCGCAAGGGACGGATTTTCATCGCCAGTACCTCGTGATCTGCAATGAGATCCAGTACTTCTTGAGGACGGTCATCGGCGAACGCGTAACCAGGCACGAATCCTGTCACCGCGACGGCTGTAAGCCCGATTGCAGTAAGCAGCAGTTTAGGCAGTTGAGTCCTCATAATTATCCCCTTTGATTTCATCCGTTCTCTGCGTGCCACTTCTTCAGGAACTCCGCTTCCGTTTCGACATCGAATCCGCTTTGCCGCCCTTCTCCAACCGGAACGTGATCGACCTCTGCGAGCATGTCCTTTGCGGTGTCCGTTACTGATCTGAACGTCAAACCCGCCGCGACTGCCCGGTCGTTGTTAACTTGCATGAAGGGAATCGTGCCAGCCTCGAACCAGGGGGAGTAGCTCGGAACACGTCCCTCTTGTTTCAGGAGCCACTCCCAATCGACCCAGGTCAGTTTTGATTCCGAGCCCGCCGCATTACGAAAATCCTCAAGAAGCGGTCGCGCACGGTACGGCTCCAGCCCACCGACTGCATTGTAAGGGCCGCTGGCACTCCCCTCTTCCAGCAGACGCACCATCCAGCCACACATGTCGGCGGCGTCGATGAACTGCACAGGCACCTGTGCACTCCCGGGAACCAGTATCTCGTTACCCGCTTTCATACGCCGAAGCCAATGGCGCAGTCGCTCTGTCGGGTCTCCTGTTCCGCTAATCAGACCAGGACGGACATTAATGGCTTTGTCGCCAAACACCTTCACGACTTCCTGCTCGCAAGACGCTTTACGGGGGCCATACGTATCATCGTAGATCGACCCGGACTCATCGTCAGGCTCATCCATCACCGCGTAGGCGACCGAGAATTCGTCGTCCTCAACAGTCAGCGTCTCCGCATACGCCGAGATGCTGGAAACGAACATGTATTTATCGACATGGCCATACAACAATTCAGCGCTGAGTCGAGCGTGGCGCGGATAGAAACCGGAGTTATCGATGACCGCATCCCAGTCACGGCCCCTCAAGGAACCCAGTTGATCATCCCTGTCGCCGATGAGAGCCTCGACATCCGGGAACATGTCCGGCGCCGTCTTGCCACGATTGAACATGGTGATGTTGTGGCCGCGAGCTCGTGCGTAGTTGATCTCATGCGGTCCGATGAAGCCTGTGCCGCCGAGAATCAGGATATCGAGCGGTTTGGGCGCAACAGCGCTGGCAAATGCGGATCCGGGCAACGCGGCGAGTGCGCCAGCGGCGGAGGCTGATTGAATAAAGCTTCGTCGTGAGGTTGTCATTGAGAGTCCTTACGCCTTGTTTTTTGGTTTCCGCAATACTACCGGGTCTTATCGGTGATCGGTACGGATAAGTAGTAAACTGCCACACATGGTGACTCCATGATCCGACTTGTTCTCACATTGGCCGTTTTGCTCGCGGCTGCACATTCTGTTGCAAGCGAGGAAGAAGACGGGGGAAAGGACGACTCCAGAACAGCAACCATCTCCAAGACGTTCGAGATCAAACTCGAATCAAAATCAGCGATGTGCGTCGCCACAGCAGAGCTCGACTATTCTCAGCGCGGCGTCGAAGCACAGGTTGAGACAATCGTTGATGCAAAGGACTGTGCCACAGCGTCGGGCAATTATATTGTCAAGGTAAGCGTTCGCTCAGACGCAGATGGGCAAACACGAATACTCGACTTCAAGGAGTCGTGGAATCGAACCGAAGGCCTGCCGTTCGAATCGATGCGCCGATACGCGATCGGTGATGACGTTGAACTAAAGAAGGTGAGAATTCGCAAGCTGTCGTGCACCTGCGCCGACCAAGGTGCTGAAGACTAGAATCTGCGCCTGCGCGGTTGTCAGCGCTACTCGTTCTCGCTTCCCGCATGCACTATAACGTCCCCATCCACATCAACCGACACATCCAGCACGATGGGCCGGCAACAAACCTGGCAGTCCTCAACGTAATTTTGTTCAGGCAGCGAATCATCGATCAGTACCGATATCAACTCGCCGCAATAGGGGCAGCTGATCTGCTTTTCAGAAACCTCGGGCATTACCTCAATATTTTCCAGATGCCGACTGTGAATAATGGCAGTACCAGAATGATCATAAATGCCAACGCCATCGCGTTGTAGCCCACCGCGATCAGATCGATCAAACCAAACCGCGAAATGAGCAGCGCTACGACCAGAATACCGACCGCGACTAGCGCTCTGTTTCGGCTTGATAGCTCTTTACCAACGGTTTCAAGCGCGCCAGCGATGCGTTCGTTAATCGCATGAATCATGCCGCTGCCGGTTTCAACGAACGTGCCGACCAGCATCAGAACGAACGCAAGTTGCAACCAACGAATATCAAGCACCTCGAGAATATAATTGACCGGAATCGGGCGCTCCATGATCAACGGATAGTGAGGCACCATCGCGATAAGAAATAAGGCAGCTGGAATCAAGAACAGCGGTCCGGTCAAGAGCCCGGCGAGTACGGCGTCTCTGCGAGTTTCGATGTGCACGGTCGCGAACAGGATCGCCGGTATCAAGGACAGCGACAACGAACCGTAACGCAGACCCGAGAGGAACCAGCCATCGCTATTCGCGGCTATCGCGAAGCTGTCGCCGAGCACGTCGCCAAACGCAAACATACTGGCGACGAAAATGGAGATGTAGACGGCATAGAGCACAAACGACCAAACGGACATCACGCCTTCGATAACCTCGGTCCCTTTGAATACCAGAAACGCGATGGCAACGAGCAAGGCAATCGAACCGAACATCTCGGGAATAACGAAGGTTTCCGAAAGTAGCGATCCTATTGCCGCGGTAACAACGGCCAATACCAATACGACCGCAAAGAGATAGGCTATCTCATACAGAAACCAGGCGGGGCCCATAAGCTGCTTTAGAAACTTGCGATAGTCGTAGCTGCGGGTCATTCGCGCGACTTCATAAGCAATTGCGCTGCCAAGGCTAATGGTGAGTGTCGCCGGGATCAACATACCCAGAAGTCCGCCGACCGGACCGTACTCGAGGAAAAATGCAGCCAGCTCCCGGCCTGTGCCATAACCACCGGCAATACTGATGGACTGAAACACCAAGCCCGGCAAAAACAGCCGCTTAAACACAGATTTCATACACGCCAGATTGATTGACCAAGAAAACCGATGCGTTCTTCACCACTCAATCCTCTTCTTTCGCCAATGTGGATTCCTCACTAACCTCAGGTGTCGAGCAATCCGCAGCCCCTGACGCTACGCGATCAAGCACCTCTTTTCCAAGCAGTGACGCGCCACCAGTGACAACGGCCAACCCCCCCGCTAACAATGCACTGGGCGCGTCGATAGCGACAGCGGGACTGCGCAGTGAGCCGCCGAGCTTCACAAAAGGCGTCACCAATCCGGCGGCTGCAATACCCAACCCTTCACGCGCCTTAGTGTTGAATCCGATATCAATGGACTCCGTTTCGAGTTCTATCTTTCCCGAACCCGTAATGACGAGGTCCGACGTCTTGATCAGAATCGTACCAATATCGGCCTTACCGTCTTCTATGGTGACGCGTACGATGCCGCACTCGACATCCGTGAAGGGTATTTCTTCCTCCTCAGGACCCACCGCAGAGAACATTTCGGCGAGGATATCGTTAGCGAGAAAACCGACGTCACCTTGAGTGCTTCGTCCCGAACCAATATCAACCGAGATACTACCGTTCGCTGATGTGGCGATGGCGTGTGGTGTTCTTCCGGAACCTGTAATCGCGACCGACAGGTCGACGGGTGGCTCTCCATTACCGTCGCCTGTCGCGTCCGGCGAGGCCGCCATTTTCACGCCCTGTGCGTTCAGTTCGAGCACCAGTGTGCCGGCGTCGGACGTCGACCCCATGGCGTATGAACCCGTGACTGAACCGCCGTTGATATTCGCTCGCAACGGATCGATCTTAAATTCACCAGGCCGTAGGTGGACCGATACGTTGATGTCGCTGGCACTCGTCACACCTGCTTCGCTAACTTCGCCGACGTGCAGATCAAGATTGATCTCCGCCGGGAAGTCTCGCACAGCATCAAACAGATCTGCGTTCTCACTAAACACCGG
>RCNB010000902.1_pt1 | contig 19190 bp, 14 predicted proteins | sample 2041321 | NCBI WGS metagenome assembly RCNB01 (sample SAMN09708232, study PRJNA481090) | Marine sediment metagenome, whole genome shotgun sequencing project. | reverse complement strand
TTCCTGAATCAAACCAGTGCCATTCACATTAAAAACTCCCAGAGCGTGTGCTTCATCTACAATAAAATGAGCCTTATGGTTTGAACAAATTTCCGACATTACTTTTAAATCTGGAGAATCACCATCCATTGAAAACACAGATTCGGTAACGACATATACTTCGACTTCGCTCAGCAACCTGTTTTTGTCATGCTGAACTCGTTTCAGTATCTCATCCAAATCCTCTAAATCATTGTGCTTAAACTTATGGGCATTGGCATTGCTTATAGTTATCCCATCTCGTATGGAAGCATGAATTAATTCATCATAAAAAATGATATCACCGCGTTGAGGTACTGATGAGAAAAAGCCAATGTTGGCGTCATAACCAGAATTAAAAACCAATGCAGCTTCACAATTGTGGAATTGACAGAGCAATGTTTCAAGAGTGTTATATAAGGGATGATTTCCCGATAATAGACGAGAACCCGTTGCTCCGTTTTGGGTTAGGTCATTTTCTACTAGATAATTATGTGCCCCATTAAATATATCCTTAGACTTTGAAAACCCTAAATAATCGTTAGACGAAAAATCGACCAAAAAAGGTTCACTACCAAGCTGGCGCAATGCATTGTTTGCGCTACGAGCATCAAGTTTTTGTTGGAGTTTTATAGGCAGCATTTGCCAAAGATACAAAGACCTATCAGGTTTTGGAAACGGTAAAGACCTAAACATTAAATTATCTTTTTAGAATAATAAATTATTGTTTAACGATAATTTTATTATATTTGTACTCTAAATTCTTTGCAATGAAAGATAATACAACTGTTTTAACTGTGATTACATATGTGGTTTTACTGTCAGCAATTTCCATATTAATTAATGATATAAGAGAATTCGATTTTCAGCAATTTAAAGAATTCACAAATTGGGCAAAAACAGCAAATAAAAATGAAAGTTGGTTCACATCTGAAAATGCTATTAAGTGGAGTTATTATGTTATAAGTGCAGGACTCTTTTTTTGGAGAGCATATCTTATTTATGGCTTCTCTTATTTCCTGTCTATTTTAAATGAAATTAATAAAGGACATTATTTTAGTGACAAAAACATTAAGTATTTTAAAAAGGTAGGGAACATTTTCATTGCATATACCATTAATGTCTTGGTGTTACGATTTTTACTGGCATCAATAGGTGAATCCACCTTTAATTTTCTCACAGAGCTAAAGACAGAGTTCTCTATATTGATTCCTTGTGGACTGGCATTTTATTTACTGGCCGAAATATTTAAACGTGCTAAACAATTAAAACAAGAAAACGATTTAACAATTTAACAATGTTTAGAATGAATTTTCATCAATCAAAAAATGAACATTGGAAAATAAGACTTAAGACAGTTTTTAATTTTGTCTTTACATACTTTGCTTTATTCATTTTCTATTTGGTTTAAGAGAGAACCAGAAGCTGACTTTTGATTAGTTAACCATGGTTTCGACTGGATAAACAAAACAACATATAATTATTAATTAAGAAAAAAATACAACTATGACTAGTCATTTTGAATCGAAAACGAGAATTATAAAAGGAAATAAATTGGAGTGTTATGTATGTAAACATGATAAGTTTTGGGCAAGAGAAACATTAATGAATACGGCAAAAATGACTTTCTTTAAATTGGATTGGGCAAATAAGAAGGCGCAAAATTTAATTTGCGAAAATTGTGGTTATGTACATTGGTTTATGAACAAATAATATCATATTATGAAGACAAAAAGAATTCTTAAAATAATGCATGTTTTTGCTTGGTTTGCCTTTATCGGGCTATCAATTAAGGCTGGTGCTATCATTATATCTTATTTTGTAAGTCTAGGTAATGAAGAGGCGGCAAAAGACTTATATCAAGGGATGAATTTAGTCGCCTACAAGCAATACAGTTTAACTCAATATACTATTATTTTGAGCTATAGGGTTTTACAGTTTAGTCTACAAGCGTATATTGCTTTTCTCGTTATTAAATTGTTGAGTAATTTAAATATACAAAGGCCATTTAATGCTGGTGCATTAAAATCCATGCAAACTATAAGTTATAGTCTTATTTTGCTTTGGGCAATAGTTGTTATACATAATATTCATGTGGGTATATTAGAAGCAAGTTCAGGAATAGAAGCAAATCTATTGTCTAGTGAATTTATCCTTTTTGCAGGCATTGTTTATGTGTTTTCACTACTATTTAAAAGAGGTTTGGAGCTTCAATCAGAAAACGATTTAATGATTTAAACTATGCCAATAATTGTAAATCTTGATGTAATGCTCGCTAAGCGAAAAATGAAAAGCAAAGACTTGGCAGAAATTATTGATATTACTACAGCGAACCTTTCCATTTTAAAATCGGGGAAAGCAAAGGCAATCAGGTTTTCAACTTTGGAGGCTATTTGTAAAGCTTTAGAGTGTCAGCCCAGTGATATTTTAGAGTATATTGAAGATTAAAAGAATGCTTTTTTTAGCTTTTCTCCAGTTTATGCCAAACACAAAAATACTATATTAGTCGCATAATTTTAGCTATGAAAAAAAATCTTTACCTACTTTCTTTATTAATTCTTTTAAGTTTTAATGAGGCTAATTCTCAGGAGCCTTCACATAAGATTTCATCTGTTTACACAATTTCTTTTGAAAATGCAGTTCACCATGAGGCAGTAGTCAATGCTGCTTTTACAAACTTAACAGCTGACGAAGTAGAATTTAGAATGAGCAGAACTTCGCCTGGACGTTATGCATTACATGAATTTGTTAAAAATATTTATACGGTTAAAGTCACGGATGGTAAAGGGAAAGTTCTAGAGACCACACGTCCAGACCCTTATTCTTGGAAGGTAAAAGGGCATGATGGCATAATAAAAGTGACTTATACACTATTTGCTAATCATGGTGATGGGACTTATGCACAGATTGACGAAACACATGCACATCTTAACATTCCTGCTACATTTATGTATGTGCCAAGTCTTGAAAATGATGCAATCGAGATTACATTTAATACGCGTGAAGATTTGGACTGGAAAATTGCAACACAATTAAAACATATTGAAGACAATTCATATTTTGCTAAGAACTTGCAATATTTTATGGATAGCCCAACCGAAATTAGTAATCATAACATACGTTCTTTTAAAGTTGATGGGCAAACGGTAAATTTTGTTTTGCACCATAACGGCACAGCTGGCGAATTGGATGAGTATTTCGAAAATGTAAAGAAAATTGTATTACAACAAAAGGCTGTTTTTGATGAACTTCCCAATTACGATTATAAAAACTATTACTTTTTGGCTTGTTATATCCCAAATGCTGATGGCGATGGTATGGAGCATCGTAATTCTACAGTTCTCACTAGCACTAATAGTCTTGCCGGTGGCGGGATGACTAATAATATAGGAACTGTGTCACACGAGTTTTTCCATGGTTGGAATGTAGAACGTATAAGACCACAATCCCTCGAGCCTTTTAATTTTGAAGAAGCGAATATGAGCGGCGAACTGTGGTTTGCCGAAGGATTTACAAGTTACTATACATCGTTAATGATGTGTCGTGCAGGAATGATTAGTCATGAGGATTATATTAAGGGGTTGCCTAAGACTTTCAATTCTGTTTGGAATTCTCCAGGGCGCCAATTCTTCAATCCCATTGAGATGAGTTATCAAGCGCCTTTTGTAGATGCGGCACGTTCGGTGGACCCCGTTAACAGAGGTAACACTTATATTTCGTATTATTCTTATGGGTCTGCTTTAGGGTTGGCGTTAGATTTATCACTTAGAGAAAAGAATTTATCTCTTGATGGTTATATGAAAATGGTTTGGACAAACTTCGGAAAAAAAGAAAAGCCATATACGGTTGAGGATTTACATAATACATTAAAAAGTTTTGTGGGGCCTGAATTTGCTGACCATTTCTTTAATAATTATATTTATAAAAGCGATATGCCAGACATGAAACGTTTATTTGCTAATGTTGGTGTTGTTTTATCCCAAGATGAAACTAAAGTTGCTTTCGGGGCTAAAATTGAAAATGGGATAATTAAAGATCTACCTAAAATGGAATCTTCAGCTTATAATGCTGGATTGGATATTAATGATAGAATTATTAAAGTTGGAAATTTTACTTTGAATAATTTAGTTACTATTGACAGGGTAATTTCAAAGCTTAAACCAAAAGATTCTGTAAATGTTGTTTATAAGCGTTTTGGTAAATTAAAAGAAACCACATTGGTTTTAAAATCTGACCCTACATATTTTATGTCACTTTATGAAGCTAATGAGCTAGTGCTAAATGTCAAACAAAAGACAGCTAGAGAAAATTGGTTGAACACAAAAAATTAAAATAGGCTGTCTTTTGGAATAGGTTCAATAATATAAGGTCTATTTGTATCAATTCCTTTCTTATACAAATCTCGGCTGACCGGATAAGCTTTGAATTCATTTCTCGTGAACCCAGTTGCCATAATTTCACTTAATGATTGTGAACTTGTTCCTTCGTCTAACCAGTCTTCAAATAAACCTTTTTCTAATATTAGAGGCATACGTTTCTTTTTATTATGTACTTCTGAGAAAAAGGCATTGGCTTCAGTTGTTATAATTGTTGTAGTTAATGTATTATCATCTAATTCATTATAAAGTCCTGCAAACAAAAAGAGATTACCTTCTGGATAGTTCTTATTTGGTTGATAACAGAAATATGGATTAGCTTTCCCGTTCTCATGATGCGGTTCAAAAAAACCGTCCGATAGAATTAAACATCTTTTTTCATTGGCACTTTCTTTAAAAGATGCTTTTTCAAAGATGCTTTCAGATCTTGCATTTAATGTGTTGCTCTTTTTTCTAAAGGCTTCTGGATTATGTGTTGCCCAATTTGGAATTAAACCCCATTTTGCTTGATGAATAGTGTCCTGGTCATCCATTTTTATAATTTGTAAATTCCCATAAGAAAAACCGTTTAAATGAAAGTATGGCTGGTATTCTTCTGGTAATTGAAAGCTGGCTGGAATTTGGTCCAGTAATATTTGTTCAATTTCTTTTCTCTGTTTCCTTAATGCTGTAGAATAACACATAGCATCTAATTTAATAAAAATACTTTTTATTGCCTCCTATTAGCTAACAAAGGAGGTGGCTCACCAGTAAATGGATTCCATCTACTAATACTTTTTGCCTCCATCCCTGCCGCATTTATAACTACTCTATCTCCATAACGCTCTCGCATTTTGTCTATAGCTTGACTTAGGTTGAGATACTTTTCATTGTCTTCAAACAAGTTTATTTGATGCCCTCCTTCAACTAAATGACTAAACCTTACTCCAATAAGCCTAACTAATAACCGTCTGTTGTAAAGCTTCCTAAATAAGTCTAAAACTACAGGAATAATATTGTGATCCATTGCACTATAAGGGATTCGTTGTTGTTGTGTATAGGTTTGAAAATCAGCATACCGAATTTTAAAAGTCACACATGCCGTAAGTTTGTGACCACGACGTAATTGGTAGGCTAAATTCTCTGTCATAGCCATAATGATACTTTTTAGTTTTGTGATATCAGTGGTGTCTTTATCAAAAGTGCGTTCGGTAGAAATAGATTTACGTTCATGATACTGTACAACGGGACTATTATCTATACCGTTTGCTTTTTTCCAAATACTCAATCCGTTTTTCCCAAGTACTCGATGCATTAATTGCATGGGCATTTCTTGAACAGTTTTAATACGTTTTACACCCAAATCACATAAAGACTTATATGTAACCTCTCCAACCATGGGTATTTTTCTAACAGATAAAGGGGCTAAAAAAAGTTTTTCAGTCCCTTTTAAAATTCTAATTTCATTATTAGGCTTGGCTTCTCCTGTGGCCACTTTAGAAACCGTTTTATTGATAGACATTCCGAACGAAATGGGTAAACCGGTCTCTTTTATAATACGGTGACGCAATTCGGAAGCCAATTTGTGGCAGCCAAAAAATTTATCCATCCCAGTAAGATCAATATAAAATTCGTCAATAGAGCTTTTTTCGTAAAGCGGGACGCTTTCTTTAATAACATCTGTTACGTTTTTTGAAAAATTACTATAAATTCCAGAATTCCCTCTTAGTATAATGGCTTCTGGGCATAATTGTTTTGCCATACGCATTGGCATTGCTGAATGTACACCAAATGTGCGCGCTTCATAGCTGCAGGATGCTACAACACCTCTGTCTGAAGTGCCTCCAATAAGTACGGGTTTCCCAATTAAACGGCTGTCAAGCAAGCGTTCACAAGACACGAAAAAGGTGTCTAAGTCCATATGTACAATGGCTCTATTTTCCATATTATACAGCAATAGGTTTTATATTATCATTATATCTGGGGTCTTCAATAACAGCCAATCTATACATAGAAATAACTTCGATGTTAATACAATCAAATTCTTCTAAAACTTTACCGATTATTTTATAAACACCTCTTCCTCTAAATGGAAACTTTGCTGCCACAGGAGGAAAATGAACAGTATCTATAAAGTGTCCGTCTTGGTCTAGAAATGTTCCAAAATACATCATTTTTTTGTTTGATGTGACTGTGTTCTTTGAGGTGATTAAATAACCTTCAACACTTATAATTTTTCCAATATATTCTGGAAAATTAGTTGCTTTTAACTGATTGTTTATGGGCTTCTCTAATAACTCAAAAGGATTACAAAGGGGAAACCCTAAAAGCTCTATTTCATCAAAAGCATTTTCTAATTGAGTACTTATGAGTTTTGGTGTTTTATAATGTACCTTTTCAGTTTTAAATAATGTCGTTATATGTTCTTCAAAAGTTACTTTACTTATTTTGAGATGCGCTTCCCAAAGAAGTTCACGCTTATTGATTCCTTTAGATCGAAAGGCATTAATTTTTATCAATATTGAAATTTGTTCTATTGATATTGGTACACGGTCAATGAAATCATCTAAACTTTTGAAATCTCCATTTTTGTTGCGTTCTAGAACAAGCGTCTTAATGGTTTTTCTTTCTAGAGCATGTAAAAACATAAACCCTAAATAGATGGTTTTACGCTGTATTATAGTTTCATTAAAACTATTATTTATACAAGGGGCTTCAATAATTGCGTTATGCATTCTAGCCTCGTGTACATAGAGTTCGGTCTTATAAAAACCACCAAAATTATTGATGGTTGCTACCATATATTCTAAAGGGTAATATGCTTTTAAAAAGAGGCTTTGGTAACTCTCTACGGCATAAGAAGCAGAATGCCCTTTAGCAAAGGCATAGCCGGCAAAACTTTCTATTTGTCGCCATATTTCAGCCGTGAGTTTTTCGGGCTTTCCTTCTTTTTTGCAGTTGTCAAAGAACTGCTGTTTCACTAATAAAAACTCATCACGCGAACGAAATTTTCCTGACATACCACGGCGTAATCTATCGGCTTCACCTAAAGTCAACCCACCAAAATAGTGAGCGACCTTAATAACATCTTCTTGATAAACCATAACACCATAAGTTTCAGGCATAATACTTAGTAATACTGGGTGTGCGTCTTTGCGTCGCTCAGGATAGCGATAGCGTAAAATGTATTCCCGCATCATGCCTGATTTTGCAACACCTGGACGAATAACCGAACTAGCCGCTACCAGACCTAGATAATTGTCAACTTGTAGTTTTTTAAGTAACATACGCATGGCAGGGGATTCTACATAAAAACAGCCAATGGCTTTTGCATTTCTCAATAAATCTTTAATACGTTCGTCTTGCTTAAATCGCTTAATGTCATGAATATCGATAGGGGCTTTTTCAGGATGGTTATACTTTACTATTTCTACAGCATCTTTAATTTTCCCTAATCCCCGCTGACTTAGAATATCGAATTTATATAAGCCAATATCTTCTGCTACAACCATATCAAATTGCGTGGTAGCATAACCTTTAGGCGGAAAAAAGGTTGCCGTATAGTGGTGAATGGGTTTTTCTGAAATAATAATACCACTGGCATGAATACCTAAATAGTTTGGAAACCCCTGAATGTATTTGCTATAAATCAAAACAAGTTGTGATAGTTTATCCAGAGCGTTAAAATTATATCGCCCTTGGGAAAGGACATCCATTTCAGCTTTCGGCAATCCAAAAACCTTTCCTAATTCACGAACTGAAGCTTTAAATTTAAAGGTGTTGTAAACGGTAAGTAACGCTGTGTTTTTAAAGTTTTCAAAAATGAATTTGGTAATATCATCACGATCGGTCCATGAAAAATCAATATCAAAATCGGGTGGATTTTTTCGATAAAGATTTATAAAACGTTCAAAATAAAGGTCTAACTCTACTGGGTCTACATCTGTAATACGGAGTAGATAGGCTACAATACTATTAGCTCCACTACCACGGCCTACATAAAAATAACCTTTGCTTCGAGCGTATTCTAAAATACGCCAATTAATAAGGAAATAAGAAACAAACCCTTTTTCTTTAATAATATTCAGCTCCTTTTTTATACGGTTGGAAATAGTTTCATTGGTATTTTTGTAACGATATTTTAAACCTTTATAAGTGAGTTTTTCTAGTAACTGATAATCGGATGTTTCACTTTCGGTATACGACTTTTGATTGTTGGGTATTTCTTGAGTGAAATCGAATGCAATGGTACATGCGTTTAAAATTTCCTTCGTGTTTTTTATAAGCTCAGGAAATTCCTCATAGGTTTCGCATAAATCATGATATGGTAATATGATATCTGTCTCTTTCCCTTCTTCGCTTTTTGGAAGCTTACTTAGTAAAGTGTTATTATCGATAGCACGGAGTAAACGATGTGTGTTAAACCCTTTTTTGTTTTCAAAAGAAACCGTTTGTAAAACCACTAGTTTGTTACGAAGTTTATTCCATTTAGAGAATTTTAGTTTGTTAAGGTCTTGTGGTTTGATTCCTAAAAACGCATTGGATTCTAAAACGTATTCTTTGTTGTGTTGGTATGGATAAATAACATATGTGTCCTTTAATTGAGGTGCTCGATTAGGAATTTTTAAATGGGAGTTATGTAAAAATCCTGAGAGGTAATTATTAATGTTTTCAAACCCATTATTGTTTTTTGCAAGCATAATAAATTGCTGATGCGCTCCATTTCTAAAATCAACACCTACTATAGGTTTTACTTTGTATTTAGGAGATAACCTAATAAAATCTAAGCAGGCAGACGTATTATTAATATCGGTTAGTGCTAAGGTGTCTAAGCCATTTTCAGAAGTAATAGCAAGTAGTCTTTCTGGCTTAATAGTGCCATAGCGTAAACTATAATATGTGTGACAATTTAAATACATAAATGGATTATCAAAATTAGCTACATTTTTTAGTTATTGTTGCTTATATTTGTAGCAAATAATGTTAAATTATTGAAAGTTGATTTAGAAGATGAAATACATTCAAACAAATATTAAGCATTTAAGAACACTTAAAAAGTTTTCTCAAGAACGTTTTGCAGAGGAATTAAAATGGACCCGTTCTATGGTTGGATCTTATGAAGAAGGAAGGTCGGAGCCCTCAATAGAAAAATTGATAGAGCTTTCTAATTATTTTGATATTCCTATTGATATTTTAGTAAAGAATGATTTACGTGCCGCAAAAGACACCTCATTTATAGAAGTGGGCAATAAGCGGGTGCTATTTCCTGTAACTGTTAATGAGATTAATGAAGATTTGATTGATATTATTCCGGCGAAAGCTTCAGCAGGATATCTTCAAGGCTATGCAGATCCTGAATATATTGAACAATTGCAAAAAATTAAGCTTCCTTTTTTACCTACAGGAACTCATAGAGCTTTTCCTATTAGTGGAGATTCAATGCTTCCCGTAAAGGATGGGTCTTTTGTTGTGGCTAGATTTGTTGAAGAGATTAATGATATAAAGGATGGTAGAACATATATAGTACTTACCAAGGAAGATGGATTGGTTTATAAACGCGTTTATAATAAAATTGGAGAAGAGAATACGTTGATATTACATTCTGATAATAAAACATATGTACCTTATAAGGTCAATATTGAAAATGTAATGGAGATTTGGGAGTTCACTTGTTGTATAAATACGCAAGAATATGATGAAGAAGAGCTAAAGTTAAGCAGTATTATTAAGATGTTTCAAGAGCTGAAGGTTGAATTAAAATCAATCAAAGGTTTAGAAAAACATCTTTAATGGCAGTTATTATTTACAAAAGAGCAGAGACCAATCAAGAATTGTATCAAATTCTAGAATTACAACGTGCTAATATTCCGTCAGCGATTTCAGAAACAGAAAAGGAAAAAGAAGGTTTTGTAACAGTACACCATACGTTTGAAGTTTTAAAAGCAATGAATGATAAATGCGCTCATATTATTGCTAAGTGCAATGATAGCGTCATTGGTTACACGCTGTGTATGGTTAAAGAATTTAAGGAAGAAATAGAAGTCTTGAAACCTATGTTTCAACAAATAGAGAATTGCTTGAATGAGTACGAAACCTATGTTGTAATGGGTCAAGTGTGTATAGATAAGGCGTTTCGTAAGCGAGGTGTCTTTAGAGGGCTTTATAATACTATGAAAGAAGAATTAAAGAATCACTATAGTTACATTGTTACAGAGGTAGATTTAAAAAACACAAGGTCCCTAAATGCACATTACGCAATTGGATTTAAAATCTTATATTCATACCGTGCTAATCGCCAAGATTGGGACATTATTTCTTGGAAATTGAATTAAAACATTAAAGACTTCACATGGTAGATTTATCAATGTTTGATATTACACTCATTGTAGTGTTTTTTGCTATTACCCTTTTTATTGGTATTTACGTTTCAAAACAATCTGGAAAAAGTTCAGCTGAATATTTTTTATCAGGGCGAAACATGCCTTGGTGGTTGTTAGGAGTATCTATGGTAGCGACCACCTTTTCTACAGATACACCAAATTTAGTGACAGATATTGTTCGAAACAATGGAGTTTCTGGGAACTGGGTGTGGTGGGCATTTTTAATTACGGGGCTGTTAACTGTCTTTGTTTATGCAAAGCTATGGAGGAAGTCAAAAGTAAATACGGATATCGAGTTTTACGAATTGCGTTATGGAGGAGCGCCAGCTCGTTTTTTGAGAGGTTTTAGAGCAATTTATCTAGGAGTAATTTTTAATGTTTTAGCTATGGCTGGCGTTACGTTAGCAGCAATTAAAATTGGAAGCATTATGCTGGGGTTAGAGCCTTGGCAAACTGTTATATATGCAGGAGTTATTACAACTATATTTAGTGCATTAGGGGGATTTAAAGGCGTAGTCTATACAGATTTTATTTTATTTTTTACGGCAATGGCTGGAGCAATTGGTGCTGCATATTATTTGGTTGGATTGCCAGAAGTGGGCGGTTTAGATGCGTTGTTAAAGCACGAAAATGTTGCTGATAAATTATCAATTTTACCAGACTTTAGCGATGCCGAGGCATTAATTACATTATTGATAATTCCTTTAGCTGTTCAGTGGTGGAGTTCGTGGTACCCCGGAGCAGAACCTGGAGGAGGAGGCTATATTGCACAACGAATGTTAGCAGCTAAAGATGAGAATCACGCTATTGGAGCGACCTTCTTTTTTAATATTATGCATTATGCCCTTCGCCCTTGGCCATGGATTGTTGTTGCGTTGGCATCGCTTGTTATATTTCCAGATTTGGCTAGTATTCAAGAAGCATTTCCTAATGTTTCAGAAGATAAATTAGGGCACGACTTAGCATATTCTGCAATGTTAACCAAATTGCCAAGTGGATTATTAGGGTTGGTACTAGCATCTTTAGTTGCAGCCTACATGAGTACAATATCTACGCATCTCAATTGGGGATCATCATATATAGTTAATGATTTCTATAAGCAGCAGATTAATAAAAACGCTTCAGAAAAAACATTAGTTTCGGTTGGAAGAATTTCGACGGTTGTACTAATGATTTTTAGTGCACTATTAGCTTTAGTTTTGCAAAATGCACTTCAATTGTTCGATATTATTTTAATGTTTGGCGCAGGAACCGGTTTGATATTTATTTTACGATGGTTTTGGTGGCGCATTAATGCATGGAGTGAAATATCAGCTATGTTTGTCTCTGGCATTGTTTCAATAGTATTAAATTTCACATCACTGGGAGAATATTTTTTTGGAATTGAGGGTTTGATGCCTGGTTGGGCAAAATTTCCTATGGTGGTATTACTTACAACTATTGTTTGGGTGGCTGTTACATATTTAACTCAAGCTGAAACCAAAGATGTATTGGAGAATTTTTATAAAAGAATTCAGCCAGGCGGTCCAGGGTGGCACAAAATAGTAACCGAAGCTAGAATTGAAAATAAAGAACTTGTAGATTCTAAAGAAGGATGGAGTGTTCCTTCTGGAATTATTGCAATGCTAGTTGGCTGTGTGTTTATATATAGTATTATGTTTACAACAGGTAATCTTATTTATGGGGAATATACCAAAGCCTTTATTTTAATGGCTCTTGCTGCAATATCTGGTTTTATCTTAACAAAATTATGGAAGAAAATAAAGGCTAATATTTTATAGAGGAAATATTTTATCATAAAAAAAGCGAAACAATTGTTTCGCTTTTTTTTTATAATTATTAATAAAATTTAGTCGGCTAAGACTATAATTTTATTCTCTTTCATTTCAATAGTACCAGAGTTAATTGCTAACCAAACACCTTTATCTGCTTTCGTGAATTTTTCTTCAACTTCTTCATCAAGTTTAATGTCCCCATAAACTTTTACAAGACCTTCTTTTAACAATGAAACAATTGGTGCGTGATCATTTAGCATTTCAAACTCGCCATTCACGCCAGGAACAGCAACGGAGTCTACTTCTCCACTAAACAATGTAGCTTCTGGGGTTACAATTTCTAAAAGCATCTTTTATTATATTTAGATTAAACTTCAGCAAGCATTTTCTCTCCAGCTTCAATAGCTTCTTCAATAGTTCCTTTAAGGTTAAACGCGGCTTCTGGTAAGTGATCTAATTCACCATCCATAATCATATTAAATCCTTTAATAGTTTCTTTAATATCAACTAATACTCCTGGTATACCTGTAAATTGCTCAGCAACATGGAATGGTTGTGATAAGAAACGTTGTACACGTCTCGCTCTGCCTACAGCCATTTTATCTTCTTCTGATAATTCTTCCATACCAAGAATAGCGATAATATCTTGTAATTCTTTATAGCGTTGTAATAACTCTTTTACACGTTGCGCACAATCATAATGCTCAGCTCCTAAAATATCTGCCGTTAAAATACGTGATGTAGAATCTAGTGGATCTACGGCTGGATAAATACCAAGCTCAGAAATTTTACGAGATAATACGGTTGTTGCATCTAAGTGAGCAAATGTTGTTGCTGGCGCAGGATCCGTTAAATCATCTGCAGGCACATATACTGCTTGTACAGATGTAATTGATCCTTTTTTGGTTGAAGTAATACGTTCTTGCATCGCACCCATCTCTGTTGCTAATGTAGGTTGATAACCTACGGCAGATGGCATACGTCCAAGTAATGCAGATACCTCAGAACCAGCTTGTGTGAAACGGAAAATATTATCTACAAAGAAAAGGACATCTTTTCCTTGTCCATCTCCAGCACCATCACGGAAATACTCGGCGATAGTAAGACCAGAAAGGGCAACACGTGCACGTGCCCCAGGAGGCTCATTCATTTGTCCGAATACGAATGCAGCTTTAGATTCTTTCATTATAGATTTGTCAACCTTTTTAAGATCCCAACCGCCTTCTTCCATAGAATGCATAAAATCATCTCCATATTTTATAATGCCAGACTCTAACATTTCTCTTAATAAATCGTTCCCTTCACGAGTTCTTTCTCCTACTCCTGCAAAAACAGAAAGACCACCATGTGCTTTTGCTATATTGTTAATCAACTCCATTAGCAATACCGTCTTACCAACACCGGCTCCACCAAATAATCCAATTTTACCACCTTTTGCATAAGGCTCAACGAGGTCGATGACTTTAATCCCTGTAAATAAAATTTCGGTCGAAGTTGATAGGTCTTCAAATTTCGGTGCTTCCCTGTGAATAGGAAGCCCATCTTTTCCTGCTTTAGGTAAGTTACCCAAACCATCAATAGCATCACCAATAACATTAAAAAGACGGCCGTAAATATCATCTCCTATCGGCATTTGTATAGGTGCTCCAGTTGTTTTAACCTCCGTCCCCCTGCTCAAACCATCTGATGAGTCCATTGCAATAGTACGTACAGTATCTTCACCAATGTGAGATTGTACCTCTAATACTAAAATAGAACCATCTGGTCTGTTAATTTCTAATGAATCGTAAATCTTTGGAAGTTCAGCACCAGCTCCGAATTCTACATCGATTACTGGACCTACTATTTGTGCAACTTTACCTGTAACTTTTGACATTACTAAATATGTTTATTGTTTGTGCTTAAAATAAATTGCGAAAAACATCCTTTTTTCGCGCTGCAAAGATATATTTTTTAATTTAAAATTAAAGTTGTTTAGACGCTTTTTTGGCATAAAAAAAACACCTTCAAAATGAAGGCGTTTTTAGATTAATCTTTATGTGTTTCTTATAAATTATTTATGGTCCAAGCCACATAATATTGAGATCCAATTAATCCCGTTCCGAATGCCGTGAAATATTCGTTTCCTAACAAGTTAGTTATACCTGCCTTGAATGTAGATTTCACACTTGGTACTCTTAAATTAATTTGCGCATCAATAGTATTGTAAGCAGGCACGACTCCATCACCAAAAGACGCTTGCCAAAAATATGTATCACTCCAACGCCATGCAATGTTAAACCCAAAATCTTTAAAAAGACTTGTGTTTCCAAAAGATGCTTTTACTTTATGATCTGGAGTGTTAAAGTTTGTTCTAACATCTGGATTTTTTGCTTCATCAAAATCTAAATGTGCATAAGTGTAATTCATACCTAAATCATAACCATCAAAAACTTTTGTTGAAAGACCAATAGCTGCACCGTATGAATTAACGTCAGCATCAGAATTTGTATAGGTTTGATATCCTTTAAAATCTCCAGCGGCTAAAGCTGCAACTGCTGCGGGAACAGGTCCAAGACCTGGAAGTGTAATTGTGCCGTCAGAGAAATCTACCAAACCGTAAAAAGGTACTGCAACGTCTTCGTTAGCTATAAAATCTTTGTATGAATTGTAATAAACACTAAAATCAACTATCACTTTGTCTAATTTACCACGGTATCCAACTTCAAAAGAAGTTACTTGTTCTGGTTTTACAAATTCAGGGTTAGCAATTTGTAACAAACTAACATCTGGGGCTCCTGCAGCTGCACTAGCTCCAAATGCTTGAGCTGATGACGCCGTAAAGGAATTATTATATGCGCCCTGTCCATCAAAATTTATTGATGTAGCACCTACAACAGACATTCCCAGAGGGCTCAAAGCATAAGGTCTTATATCTCTCTCAGGGTTGTCAGATGCACTACCAACTAGAATACCACGACCAGCATCTAAACCAATATATAAATCTTGGGTAGTAGGATTTCTAAATCCTGTTTGAAAAGAGGCTCTAATGTTATGATTTTTTTCTTCACCTGCAGTATAACCTAGAGAAACTCTTGGTGATACAAAACCATCAAATAATTCAGATTTGTCATAACGTACAGAAGCTGTTAATTTTAATCGCTCTTCTTCTAAAAATGTTTTCTGTAATTGCGTATAAAATCCAATTTCAGAATAGTTTATTGGTCCATCAATATCCGTATAAATAGTTCCAGAAGAATTTAATTCATATTGTCTATACGATCCACCAACTTGAATATCGGCAAAATCTATGAGGTGACTAAAATTGTAATTACCATCTGCGTGATAATATTTGGATGCATCTTGAAATTTAGAACCCGTTGTTAAAGAAGGATCATTGATGCTTCTATTAAAAGCACCCTGAAATTCTGGAGTTCCTGGTTCAAATCTTCCAATATCAGCAAATCCTCTTGCTTGTTGACGAATTACGTTTGGATTTGGAGTGCCACCAGCACCTAAAGTCCCTAAAAATGTTCCTATATATGCTTGTGTATAGTCTTGAAACCAAGCTACATCTCCTTTCCAAGCTCTATTAATTTGAACACCAGTAAAGGTCATATCATAAGAATCTCCAGCTTTATCTGATACGACATAACCTCTTAAAAAGAAATTATCATTTTTAAATTCTAATTTATGTTGTTCTTGGAAAAAATTATCAATGTTGTAACGGTTAATACCTTGATAAATAGTGGTACCAGTACCTACTTTACCTACATATGCTATTTCAAAATCATCTCCCCATGGGCGATAATACAATCCCCAATCTGCTTTTACAGATTCAGCATTATAATCGGTAAGATCACTTTCGGCATAACCTGTTCTAGATATTGTTTCAGCACCCATCAATACCGTGCCAGGAGGCAATAAACCTAAACCAATAGCTATTGCATCAAAATTTACAGGAGAAGGAGTAGCTACTTCATCTCCATAAATATTAATACCATCATAATCAGCATCAGCTCTTGTGAAACCTCTATTAAGCTTATCCTTCGTATTATTTGCTGCCCAATCGGTTCCTTTTAGATAACCAAAGTTAACTTTAGCTGCAAATTTATCACTAAACTTATATGCTAAACGCATTCCAAAATCAGTATATGTATTATCGCCAGAAGCTTCTTGTGATGTAATACCTTGTTTGTAATAGGCACTTATCCCAGCATGGTCAAATGGACTTTTACTAGTCATAACTAAAACACCGTTAAAGGCATTGGCTCCATATAGAGCAGATGCAGCTCCAGGCAATAATTCAACACTCTGAACATCAGTTTCAATCATACCTACTAAATTTCCAATTGGAAAATTTAATGCAGGTGTTGCGTTATCCATACCGTCTACCAACTGCATAAAACGATTATTTGCAAAGGTCGCAAAACCTCTTGTGTTCACAGATTTAAAGGTTAAACTATTAGTGTTTACATCTACGCCTTTTAGATTTTCTAGACCATCATAAAAGTCGACAGAAGCAGTATTTCTAATTTCTTTGAGCCCAAAACGTTCAACCGTAACGGGAGATTCAAAGATACGTTCAGGTGTTCTTGAAGCAGAAATAATAATTTCGTCTAATGCATTACCCTCTACCATTGTAAAATTTATTGTCTGAGGGTTTGTCGTGATTTCTTGAGTTGATGACTCGAAGCCAACGCTACTTGCCATAACTGAAAAAGGAGGTGATTGATTGACGGTAAGTGTAAAATTGCCATCAAAATTGGTAACTGCTCCATTAGTTGTTCCTACAACAATAACATTGGCACCAGGAAGAGGTTGCCCGTTTTCATCTGAAACATTACCGTTAAGAGTAGTCTGAGCATAAGTAAATGCACAAAAAAACAGTAATAAAATCTTAATAATAGTTCTCATTTTGGGTATTAGTTTAATTATTAAAAAAGCAATATATGTAATAAAATGCTATTACAATATAGGAATTAATAAAATTATGTATGCATAATTTTATTAATCACAATATAGAGCTTTTTAAGATCGTATTTTCTTGTTGAGTAGAAATTTGGAATTAATATAAATAAGACTATTACTCTACAGTAACAGATTTGGCCAAATTACGGGGTTGATCTACGTTTCTGTCTAACATAACGGCAATATGGTATGATAACAATTGAAGTGGGATAGTTGTTAATAATGGCGATAAAGACTCTAAAGTATCAGGGACTTCAATCACATAATCTGCCAATTCTTTAACTACCTTGTCTCCTTTGGTCACAATACCTATAATTTTTCCTTTCCTAGATTTAATTTCTTGAATATTACTAACAATCTTGTCGTAGTGGCCATTTTTTGTTGCGATTACTACAATTGGCATATTTTCATCAATCAAGGCAATTGGACCGTGTTTCATTTCTGCTGCAGGATAACCCTCGGCATGTATATAAGATATTTCTTTGAGTTTTAAAGCGCCTTCTAATGCCACAGGAAAATTATAACCACGTCCTAAATACAAGAAATTAGGAACGTTTTTATATATATTGGCAATCATTTTAATATGCTCTTCGGATTTTAGAGCTTTTTCAACTTTTTTAGGAATCATTTCAAGTTCCAGTAGATGACGTCGGAAGTCAGAACTTGTTATAGTTCCTTTTGCTCTGGCCAATCGCAGAGCGATTAGTGTTAAAACAGTAATTTGTGTTGTAAACGCTTTTGTTGAAGCAACCCCTATTTCTGGCCCGGCATGCGTATAAGCTCCGGCATGAGTCTCTCTGGCAATTGAAGAACCTACAACATTACAAACTCCAAAAACAAATGCTCCCTTAGACTTTGCTAACTTAATAGCCGCAAGTGTATCAGCGGTTTCACCAGATTGTGAAATTGCAATAACTACATCATTTTCAGTAATGATAGGATTGCGGTATCTAAATTCTGAGGCATACTCGACTTCAACAGAGATTCTGGCTAAATTTTCAAAAATGTATTCAGCAACTAATCCAGAATGCCAAGACGTCCCACAGGCAACAATAATAATCCGATTGGCATTAAGGAATCTTTTCATGTTATCCTCAATCCCTACCATTTTAATTATGCCATCTTCTCGCCGTAATCGACCTCTATAAGTATCGTTAATGGCCCTTGGCTGTTCATATATTTCTTTAAGCATGAAGTGGTCATAGCCTCCCTTTTCAATTTGCTCGAGATTTAATTGTAATTCTTGGACATAGGGATTAACCAATGAATCATCGTTAATCTTTCTAACATTAACACCCTTATCGAGCCTTATAATTGCCATTTCTTCATCTTCCAAATAAATAGCGTTGTTAGTGTATTCAATAAATGGTGAGGCATCACTTGCAATAAAAAACTCATCTTCACCAACCCCAATTGCTAAAGGACTACCAAGCCTAGCAACGACTATTTCGTTTGGTTTGGTTTTATCAAAAACAGCAATGGCATAAGCTCCCACTACTTGATTTAAGGCAATTTGAACAGCTTTACCCAGCTTAATGTCTTCCTTTTTTTTAATTTCCTCAATAAGGTTAATTAATACTTCAGTATCTGTGTCAGAATCAAAAGAATATCCTCTCTTAACCAACTCTTTTTTTATAGATGCATAGTTTTCAATAATACCGTTATGAATAATTACTAAATCTCCAGAATTGGAATAATGAGGATGAGAATTG
>RCNB010000900.1_pt1 | contig 19199 bp, 17 predicted proteins | sample 2041321 | NCBI WGS metagenome assembly RCNB01 (sample SAMN09708232, study PRJNA481090) | Marine sediment metagenome, whole genome shotgun sequencing project. | reverse complement strand
TGCTTAAAGGTTTTAGAGAAGCTAGAGCTGAAAAAAGGTGATTTTGCAGATATTCGAGCACAGAAAGGATTTGGTTCTCAATTAGCAATTCAGAATGGCAGACCTGAAAAGGTAAATTACGAGAATGATGAAGGGGTAGGAATCCGAGCATTAATCGATGGAGGATGGGGTTTTGTTTCAATTGTTGGTACAAAATCGAGTGAGATAGAAAAAGCACTAGAAAAAGCTATCAAGATTGCAAAAGCAACATCCAGAAGAGTAAAAGAGAAAGGAGTAATGCCTGAAGAATTCTGCGTGGAAGGAAAATATATTGCAGAATACGAAATTGATCCTAGAGAAATTCCTTTGGAAACCAAATTCAAAATAGTTCAAGATTTTGAAAAAGCAACAAGAGAATATTCCGAGCGAATTGTCTCAACTAATGCTTCTCTTGGTCATTGGTATCAAAAAGAGATTGTTGTGAATACTTTAGGAACAAAAGTTGAAACTGAATTTGGTAGTTTGAATATAGCTTGTATGGCAACCTCTCGAGAGGGAGATGTTATGCAAAATGTTTACACAGCAAATGGCACAACACATGGCTGGGAAGAATTCAAGAAATTAGATGTCAAAGAAATGGGTAGGGATTTAGCTAAAAGAGCTGTAGGATTGCTTACAGCAAAGAAACCACCAAGTGGTAAAATGGATATAGTTATGGATCCATCGCTTGTTGGAGTGTATGTTCACGAATCATTTGGGCATGCAGAAGAAGCAGATTCTGTTTTGGCAAAAGATTCTATTTTAGAAGGAATGAATGGAAAAAAAATAGGTTCTGAACAAATTAGTATTTACGATGACCCAACGATTCCAGGATTACGTGGTAGTTACTGTTACGATTCTGAAGGAACAAAAACAAGTAAAAGAGAATTAGTAAAAGACGGAGTACAAATCGGTTATTTACACTCTCTTGAAACGGCAGAAAAAATGGGCACTGAACCAAATGGTGCTGCACGAGCAATGAATTTTAATTTCAGACCTGTTGTTCGAATGGGTAATACCTACCTTGATTCTGGTGAATATAGTTTTGAGGAATTACTCGAGTCAATTAACAATGGGATTTATCTCGAGCATTCTTATGGTGGGCATGTAGATACTGCAAAGGGTGAATTCTACTTTATGGCTCAAGGGGGACGGATAATCAAGAATGGAGAACTAACTGATACAATACAAAATGTAAGTATGAGCGGTTTGTGTTTAGAAGTTCTTGATCGAACCGTTGCTGTAGGGAAAGATTTACGATTTGATTTCCCAGGTAGTTGTGGGAAATTATCACAATGGGTACCTGTTCATGCTGGTGGTCCAGCAATTGCTGTGAAAGAAATTGTAGTTGGAGGACAATAACCTGATGGATGAATTTTACAAAAAAGCTGTAAAATATGGCCTAAAGAAAAAAGCAGATCAAATTGAGTTATTCGTTCTAAAAGGATACACAGATGTCGTTCAACTTGAGAAAAACGCTATATTTGCTGCTGAAAGCAAAACTATCACTGGAATAGGAATACGAGCATATACTAAGAACGGTGTAGGAATGGCAACAACTTCTTCACTTGAGCATTCTGCCATAAAAGATGTTGTTTCAAAAGCAGTAACATTAAGCAAATTATCTCCTCCTGATGATTTATTCGAAAGTTTGCCTGGTCCTTTTGACAAGTATCCTAAATTAGATGGCTTGTATGATGACGCTATTGAAAACATGCCTGATGATGATTTACCGGAAATGGCAATAACAGCAATAGATTGTGCGCTCGAAAAAAACGATGTTATTGTAATGGGTAATTTCAAACGATTAATTGTTTCTGAATCAATCTACAATAGTATGGGTGTGGAAATATCTCAAAGTTTTAGCTCTTTAACTGGTGTGATATTTGCCAAAGCAGAAAAGAAAGATGATATAGCCACTTCTTGGGATTACCAAAAAGTGCGAAAAATGGACGAATTTTCACCCGAAATAATAGGTTCAGAAGCAGCAAAAAATGCAGTTTCGTTACTTGGTTCTAAGAAAATTAAGGGTGGAGAGCTCCCAGTAATACTCGATAATAGAAGCACTCATGATACAATTTCTTCCATAGTTGCAGATGGCTTAGATGCGTATGAAGTAATTCTCGGAACAGCTTATTTCAAAGATCGTCTTGGTGAACAAATAACAAACGAAAACTTAACAGTAAAAGATAATCCACTATATCCTGGAGGGGTTGGATCAGCCACTTTTGATGACGAAGGTGTTCCTCATAAAGAATTAACACTTATTGAAGATGGCATTGCTAAAGCATACTTTTCAAATTCTTACTGTGCTCATGTTTTAGGAATCAATAATACTGCTCATGCTCAGAAAAATAATCTCAGTAGTAAACCGCATCCTGATTTAACGCAAATTCAAATTGAACCCGGAACTTGGGATATAGATGAGATGATTAAAGACACAAAAGTAGGGTTACTGCTAAAAGATAGTGCATTAGAACCCACAGTCGGTTCTCCAAATATTTCAATTTTAATAGATCAAGGATTTTTGATAAAGAATGGTGAGATTTCTCATCCATTAAAAGAAACGATGGTAGGAACAAATATCTTTGATTTACTAAAGAACATTGATGCGATTTCAAAAGATGTAGTAAATGAGTCAGGTTATATTTCCCCGACGATAAGAATTGCTAAAACAATGGTCGCTGGTGGAAAATAAGCTAGCTAATCAAATCCGTTTTCAATCAACAATTCTTTATAGTTGTTTCAAACATAATCATGTAGTTAAAAAAAGGATGTTTGATCGTGCCTGACGAAAGTGTCTTTAGACTTTTAGGACCAATAATGACTGGCCCCTCTAGCTCGCACACAGCTGGAGCGGTAAGAATAGGAAGAACAGCACGTCTGTTATTTGGTAAAGAACCAAAAAACGTTATTGTTTATTTTCATGGATCATTTGCAGAAACATGGAGAGGACATGGAAGTGATAAAGCTGTTCTCGGAGGACTTTTGGGATTCAAAACATTTGATGAACGAATAAAAGAAGCAGATAAACACGCAGAAAAAGCTGGTTTAATTGTTCACTTCAAGCGAATAAACCTTGGACCTGATTATCACCCAAATAGCATAAAGATTACTGTAGAAGATGATGAAAATCCAGTAACAATCATTGCTGAATCGGTTGGTGGTGGTGATATCGTAATTCGAGAAGTATTAGGATATCAAACCGAAATATCTGGTAGTGCAGTAACGCTTATTCTTAAGCACAAAGATTTAGTTGGAACATTATCACAAATTACTGGAATAGTTTCGGAATTTAAATTAAATATCTTATCACTGAGAAGTAAAGACATTCCAAAACATGAGGAAGCAATGACAATAATTGAAGTTGAAGAAGATGCTCCAAAAGGTTTGAAAGAGAAATTGATAGAAATCAAAGGAATGGAGTTAGTAAGAATCTTACCTTGCATAACAGAAGGAGAGGAGATGTTCTAATGACAATAAAATCCGTTGAACCATTCGTTGAAAAAGCAAATGCTGAAGGAAAATCACTTGGACAAATCATGATAGAGCATGAAGCTGAGATCCAAGAAACAACAGAAGACAAAGTTATAGCTGGTATGAAGAAAATCTGGGTCGTTATGACTAATTCTGTCATACAAGGGTTGAAAATAACTGAAAGATCTCCTAGTGGAATGAGCGGTGGAGATGCTAACAAACTGTTTACTGAACGGAAAAAAACATCTTTGACAGGTAAAGTAATTGTGAGTGTGGTAGCTAGAGCAATTGGTGTTGGTGAATACAATTCATCCATGGGAACAATCGTTGCTTCCCCAACTGCCGGCTCTTCAGGTGTTGTCCCTGCAGTTGTCTATACCACTGCAGAAGTCTGCAAAGCTCCCGAAGAAGCAATAATAAGAGGTTTATTCGCTTCTGGCTTGATTGGTTTAGTCTGTGATGCAATAGCTTCAACAAGTGGCTCTGAGCATGGTTGTCAAGCTGAAATTGGTGTTTCTGCTGCAATGGCTGCAGCAGCTGCGACTGAAATTGCTAATGGCACACCTGAACAAGTTATTAATGCTGCTGCAATATCTTTGAAGAATTGTCTTGGATTAGCTTGCGATCCTGTAGCAGGTTTGGTCGAAGTTCCTTGTATAAAGAGGAATGGAATAATGGCTGCAGAAGCTATGGTATCTGCTGATATGGCTTTAGCTGGCATTGAAAGTGTCATTCCATTTGATGATGTAGTAGCTGCTATGGATGAAATTGGACGAATGATGCCTTGTGAAATCAAAGAAACCTCAGAAGGTGGATTAGCAAATACTAAAACAGGACGCGGATACAAAAACTGGTTGAAAAGTAGTGGATCAAGACAGTTAGAAGATTGATTCAATAGAATAAGATGAGATATCTCCTCATCTTAATTTTTTATGAATGCAAGAGTAATTTTATTCACTAATAATCCAAGTTCTGATAATTTTCTTTTGTATATTTTCTCTTGAAGTTCAGCCTCGAACTCTTTTACTTTACTGTCACCGTACTCAATTTTCTTGAGGTATTGACAAATTTCAAACAGTAAATCAATGAACTCTTTTGAAACATCTCTTACATTTTTAGCAAATTCTTGAATGCTTTTTTCCAGAGTTCCTGTGCTTTTTCCTTCCTTATGCTCTGAAGCAAAGTACTCATTTGTGATATCGAGGAGTTCTTTCATTGCTTTCTTTTCTGACATTACCCTTAAATTGAATCCTTTTATTCCAGAATGTAACAATTCAATTTTTTTGTATCCTTCGTACCTTTTCAATTCAAATGACTCAAGCATTTTTACCATTTGATCTCTAAGAGATGAATTCACTTTGATACTTTTTATTTCAATAATTAACTGAGGTATTATTGTTTTTGTGAAATCTTCTTGTCTTTCATGTTCTAAACTAAGAATTAATACAGCATAATACTTCAAAATGCATTCTTCGATTCTATTTTGGAGGTATTGCATATCATTTGATGAAGCACCATTTTTTAATTCAATATCAATATGTTTCAGACCAATTTCTAATAGAATTCTTAATACTGCATCAATCATTTCCTCTTCTTTCAATTTAGTTGCTTGAGAAATAGCTATTCTTAGTCCATTCCACAAAAATCGAACGAATGCTTTTTCTTGATTTAATTTATCAACAACTACTTCAGGAGGTATTTTTGCCTTAAGTTCAGGATAATCTTCACTTGCTTGGAAAATCATTTTTATAACAAAATCTTGTGGTGTTTTAACAGCAAGACCTATTCCTCTTGTAAAACCCAATGCTTCTTGTAGAGGCAATTTTTCTTCAATATCTAATTTTGTTAGAAAATCAAACTCGAAATGTTGTATTGCTTTCTTGATTTCTTTCTCAGTTAAATGCTCTATGAGCATTTCAATACTATTGTAGAAAGTATCTTTCAATAAAGTCGTTGCACCTTTTATGAATACATTTGCTTCTGGTAAAATGACTGCACTTCTTTTCTTTAGCACTCTACCTGAGGTCATAATATCTGCAACTAGTGTAGGATCGAAAGCAATAGAATCGGAATTTGGTAATTCAAGCCTTGCTAATTTCTCTGAATAGATTTTCTTTATTACACCAATCTCTGCACCTTTTTGATCTAAAATAATTGTACCATTTTCGATTCGCTCTTGACTCATTGTTTGTACCTCATATGATCGTTTAGCTGTTCAAGATATTATCTTTCGGTTTGTGGTGTCGAAAATCTTTAGCAGACTAGTTTGATTTATTAGTTAAATTCGTCAGAATTGGAAACCTAAAAAACTTTCTTTAGATTCCGTTACAGGTGAATTATTCTGTTTCCTCGATTTTCTCATTTAACTTTAATCCTATATTAATCTCCACTTCCCGTTCTAAATCATTTTTCATACTTCTGAGATCATCAATTTTCTTAATTGATGAAATCTTGGCATTGTTTAGTATTCTGACAAATTTTTCTTGTTCTTCTGTAAGATTTGTCGAGGAAATTAGTTCTAAACCTAAAGTTATTGATTGTAAATCATTAGCAAAATTGTGTCTTGTAGACTTCATTACTTCTTGTAAATGGGTGATATGTGATTTTAGATTATTCAAAAACAAGTTGTAGATGAGATAATTACTGATAATGCATCCTATTATATTCAGAAAACGCTCTTTAATAGGAGTAAATTTGGTGGGATTTTTGTACCCTATAGTAAAAATTCCAATTAACTTTTCCTGATCTATTATAGGGAATAATCCTACACAACTTAGTTCGCTTAATTCAGGAAAGTATGGGCGTAAAGTTTGATTTGTTTTCCAATCCATGATCTTTACAAATTTACTTTCTGGAAATAACTCCAAAAGATTAGTGTAATCAATATCTTCTGAAGGTTCTTTTACATCACTATCGTATCCATATCCTGATTTTAATTTCAAAATTCCTTCTTCATTAAAAATGGAAATAGTAGAAGCATCATATATTTCTAAATTTTTTATAATTTCTATACTTTGTATGCTAATATCTTGAACTGTTTCTTTTTCAGGGAGAACTCTTAACAATTCAGTTATTGCTTCGGTATTTTTTACTTCCATTATTATCTCTCAAGCATCTCTCTAGTAATATTCCATATTAGATTAATCATTCTTGTGGTAGAATTATCCTCTAATTAGATGATGCAATATATTCTTCAATTTTTTTCGGTCTGACAAAAATCAGCATTAGGATTATGCAAATTAGAAATATTCCCATCGCAGCAAAACCACAATACATGTATGAGAATTGATTATCTGTAAGGTCATAAATTATTTTTCCGAAAAGAAAAACAACACCAGCTTGGCTTAATTGACCAAATGTATTGTTTATAGCTACCGCTGTTCCCTTGTTGTTGGGAGATACTTCTGTGATAAAAGTATTATAACTACCCATTGACATTGCACCAAAAAAGTTCAAAATAATTATTGAAATAACAGCCATTGTTACATTAACAGAAATTATGGGAAAAATACCAATCCATATGCCAGTTAGGGTTGTTCCCACAATAATTATTATTCTTTTTCCAACTTTATTAGAAATCCAACTAAACAGGGTATTACTAATTAACGCCGCTACTCCTGCTCCTAAGAAAAAATATCCTGTTTCTGTTGTTGATAGTCCAAATTTATCATCTAACCATGTAGACAGAAGCGCTGTCATCGCAAATAATCCCCCTCTTTGAAATAAAGTTATAAAGAAAGTTCCAACGGCATACTTATTGGAAAGCACTTTTCGTAAGCTTAAAACATAAGAGGTATCTTCCATTCTTGAAACAGCTAATGCTTTTTCTTCATTTGTATTTTGTTCAATGATAGGGGTATCTTCGGTCTTGTTTCTTCCTTTAATTTTTGGGAGAAGTAATAGAATGAGTATGAAGGTTATTAGTCCAATAATTGCCATCATACCAACACCCCATCTCCAACTTATTTTATCAGCAATAATGGAATTAATTGGTGCTGTAATAATACTCGAGATGTAAAATGATGACATAATCAACCCTATTGCTGTTGCTTTTCTTTTATCATCAAAATAATCACCTGCATATGCAATGTTTGCTGGTCCAAATAATGCTGCCCCAAAACCAGCCAGTGATTGACAAGTAGCAATCATCCAATATTTTGTTGCAAAAACTGATAAACCAGTTGCAAGAGCAAAAATGCCCATTCCAGTGAAAATCATCACTTTGTACCCAACTTTCTTTGTAATTGGTCCTGCAATGAAAGAAATAACTGCTGCTGTTAAGTTATAAATCGTAAACATAAAAGTAATATTACCTTTAGATTGATCGAATGTATCAACAAATTTTGGAACATAAATCTGAAGCATAGTTATGGTTGATCTCATAGTAAACATTACTAAAAATAAAATAGCTACAACCAGATAAACTTTCAAAAAATTATGCCATCTACTCTTTTCTTCCGGTGATGGATTGGAATTATTATCTGATCGTATTTCGTTCATGGTTTACATACCTAACAAAATTTTATGGAAATGGATGGAGAAAGTACTGAACTTCTATAAGTAAACCATTTGGATCATTTGCAAAGAAATTGTAAATTTTGAATTTGGTATTTTCTTTTGGTGATTCCTTCACTTTTACTTTCTTTTCTTTAAGAACCTCATACCATTGATCAACTTCTTCTTTCGAATTGCAAACAAAGGTAAAGCAAATTCCTTTTTGTTCATTTTCTAAAAAATCATGAGAACAAAAACCGATGTATGATTCTTTTGTTATTTGGAATACCTTACATTGTCCTTGGTCAACAACAATAGGACATTTCATAATTTCTGTATAGAATTTTGTTGTTTCCTCCATTTTTGTAGTTTGAAGGAAGGTTATTGCTGAAGTAAAATTATTCATGCCTTATTGAATACCTAGTACGTTATATATTTTGTTTTATGAAAAATATAGAAAGAGAAAAATGAAGAAAGAATTACTCCGGAGTTGGAGTAATAAACAATTTCTTCCATGGAGCCCATTTTATGTAGGGATTAGCTAGTATAGCTAGGAAAATGAGTAATGGGAATCTTACTCCAATAAATATGTAGAACATTAAATCATTTAACCACAAGAAGGTGTTCAAACCAACAAATGTCAATACTAGAACAGCTAGTATAATTACGAGAATTGACCAAACAACTTCCCTTGTTTTTCCTTTTTCAAGTTTTGCCCATTTAACAATAGCAAATATAGCTGTTCCACCAAAAAAGATCGGACAGAACATATAGGATGCAATATGTGTATTAGGATCTATTGTACTTGCCAAAGTCAATATTACTGTAAATATTATTTCTAACAAAATTTTTTCTCCGTTTGTTTAGCTGATACTCTAATTCCTATTGTCTCCTATTTATTTTTTGGTGAAGAAAGAAATAATGATGATATCTTTTTATCTTTAAAATCAAAGCTAAATTCTAATGATTAACTTGAAACCTAAAATGTGATGTACCGTGAAGTTAACCTACATTGAGCAACCTTGTAAAAATCTCTTACACAAAATAACCAAAACAAGTATCTTTGGAAAATTATATCAAAAAATGAAAAGAAGTGCAACCTGATTTTTCAGGTGCAATTTCTCAGATTAATTATCTTTTCTTTCTTTTCCAGAGGTTACCTATAACCAATGTTACTAATGTAGGAAGTAAAATACCTGCAATCAAGGGTATACCTGATGGTTCGGTAGTAGTTTTTATTATTTCTATATTGAAGAGTTCAAGTAACTCTCGTGCGACAATACTAGCATTCGCTGCACCACTATAATCCATTTGTTGGTACATACCAGGAACTGTGTCCAATAATTGATCAATATCATCTAATAATTGTTCAACATGAGCTGGAGCCCCAAGTTGAGCAAAGAGATCAATTGCATCTAAATATTCTATATCTGCTTCATAAAAGTGGTAATTTGCATGTGTTCGTGCAACACCATCAATATAGAATTGGCTAAAGCCATCATTTATTGCAAAATAACTCATAACTTCTGCAACGTAACTTGCACCCCATCCCCAAGATCCATCATGTGGATGTGGTAGACCTAATGAGTGTCCTAATTCGTGGATCATAACTCTGGAATATCCTCTTCTAGGTTCACCTATTGTTGCGTTATCAAATATACTATACTGTGTTCCAAGAAGAATTTCCCAACCCATTCCACCTAGACCAGCGAAGGAAGTACCGTAATAAGTAAAGGAGATATCATCCGTTAGGAAGAAGTAACATGGTAAAACGACATCCGCGGCATGCATATTGAAATTTGTTCCTAATTGATTTTGTAACATATAGAATAATGGTAGCGGACTACCGGACATAACATCAATATAACGGCCATTTATGCCTTCACGGACATTATTTTGAATATAATCAAATAGATCAGGGTGATCAGTTAATTCTACCCAAACGATTTCTATGTCCCAATTTAACCAAGGCATATCTGTTTCTAATTGGTCTTTTATTCTATTTGCTGAAATAACCCATTGCAAATCATCTTCTGGGAAACCATTATCAGTCAAATTGTTTAGTACTAAAATTTGTAATGAATAAGTTGTCCCCATTGGTGGGTTATCATAAATCGGTCCAGAAAACACTTTGCCTACATAACTATTGATCCATTGTGTGATGTAATAATTGACCATGTTGTAACCTTCAGTTGTCTCAATGTCAAAGGTTTGTGTTAAATTATCTAGATCAGGATAAGAATAGTAGAACTGACTTCCTATCCCCATAGAGGACCAAGCAGTTTTAACAAAATCGAGATACCATGCTCTTGAAGACAAATCAAGATAGCAGAATCGATATTTTCCACCCCAACCTTGTGCTGCTCTCTTAGAAATATTTGCGTAACTTGAATACCAATAATCAATAGTCTCATTGGAATCCATACCCGTTCCTTCAACATCATACCAATGTTCAAGTGTATGATCTAAACTATCAAGATTTGAATAGTTCATTAAAAATAATGTATATCCTGGTTCGGATCCTTGAGCATCTTCAAAGAAATTCTGATACAAGTATTCTTCAACATCAAATGCATCAATAGACATACCATCTCTTGGTACGAAAATATTGGATCGTTCCCCTGTTGCTAAATCTTCTTGTAAGAGTTCGATATCTATTTCATAACCAGTATCAGTTCCATTAACAGCAATTGATCTGATATACTCTTCTAATGCAGAACGATTAGCTTCACTTCTGTAGTTGAAATTAATATCAAACTCTAATATAGCAGATGGGACACTTGGTGTATGCTCGAATTCAAGGTCAACAGTTTCAGTGATGTATGTTTCATTAATGTATGTTTGATCAAAACCTAAGAATTCAATATTCAAGTTTAAATCATCAATTTGAGTTGTTATATTAGGTGTAAAAGTCATGCCAGGTTTTTGTTCCTCAAGTAAAACAGTTAATGTTGTTTTATGTTGATTTGAAGTACCAAATTGAATTGACAGAGCCATTACCATAAACAATGAAAAGAACAATGTTTTCTTATAATTTATAGACTTCACAATAAACCCCACGTTACGATTTCTATAGCTGTAATCTGCTTTAATTTCAGTAACTATGATAATTAATGCCTAAAATAATTAAAGCTTGTTTAAAATACGGTAAAATATGGATTTTAGTGAAAAGTTTTAATTCTAGGAAATAATGCTTTTTAACTCAAGAGTAATAATTAGATATACTTCGGAGATGTATATGACTTGGATCAAAAAACGACTAAACTTCTATCTGAAATTGATTATCTTCAATTTCAATTCACAAGTATCAATGGTATGCTAAAAGCAGTTGAAGTGCCTAAGAAATTTGCAGAAAAATATCTGAAAGACGGTCTTGGAATTGATGGGTCTTCTGTAGGATTCTTGATGACCGAACAAAGCGATATGCGTATTGTTCCTGATATATCTACATTGCATTTACTTCCTTGGAATGACCGAATTGCTCGAGTTATTTGTGACGTGGTTACAACAGATGGTAATCCTTTACCAAGTGATCCTAGAGGAATTCTAAAACGTGCTATCAATATGGCAAAATTAGATTTCAGTTTGGAATTAAAAGCAAGACCAGAACTAGAATTTTATATTATGGATCAAGAAGGTGAACCAGTAGATATTGGTGGGTATATGGATGCACCTCCACTAGATTCCGATGTTGAATTAAGACGAGTAATGACTGATCTCATGATGGATTTTGGCATTTTCCCAAAAATGTTACACCATGAAGTTGGTCCTGGTCAAAATGAAATAGAATTTTCAATGGAAGATGCACTTTTAGCTGCTGATATGCTTCAAACAGTAAAACAGATTGTAAGAATGGTTTCATGGGAAGCAGGCTTAATCGCATGTTTTATGCCAAAACCATATACAACTGAAGCTGGAAATGGTTTACATGTTCATCATATGTTGTTTAAAGATGGCAAAAATCTCTTCAGTGCTGCAGATGGTAGTCCTTCTGATACTCTCAAGTATTTTGTTGGTGGTTTGCTAAAACACGCTCCCGGGTTAACAGCAATTTTCAATCCCACTGTTAATTCATACAAACGACTTGTTCCTGGTCATGAAGCTCCAGTTTATATTTCATGGGGTATAGCTAATCGAACTGCTCTTGTTCGTGTTCCTGGTTATGAAAAATCTGCCCGAATCGAATATCGTGGTGCAGATACCTCTGCCAATATTTATCTCGTTATTGGCTTACTCATTGCTGCAGGACTTGATGGTGTTAGAAATAAAATTAATCCAAGTGGTGGTACATCCATGAACGTTGATCGTTTAACTGACGAAGAACGTGAAGAAATGGGTATCACTAAAACCCCAGGTAATTTAGAAGAAGCATTAGATGCATTATTAGCTGATAAATACTTGTGTAATTTTCTAGGTCCTCAATTTATTGAAATATTTACGAGAACCAAAAGAAAAGAATGGGCTGATTATTGCAAAAATGTGAAGAACAGCAAAACTTCTGAAGTAACCGATTGGGAATTCAATCTAATGTTTGAAAAAACATAATCGTCTGAAAAGAAAGTAAGATATTTTCCTATCTTACTTTTACATCTCCATTTATGGCTATTTTTTACGATAATTTATTTAAACTCTATTGTCTTCTAAAACATATTTCAAAATTAGAACATTGAAACAGGGAAGTTTAGGTTTGGCAAAAAAAACGTTAGTTGATATTATACATTTAATAGACCACGGTAATTACTTCGAAGCTAAATCTGAAATAAATCAATTAGAAGATGAGCAATTATCAAATGAAGAGAAACTACTAATTGATCTTCAAAATTTTCGTATTCTGAACGGACTTCATAATTATAGTGAAACTTTGAAAGATATAGATGTAACAATTGAGGTTGTTAAAGAAAATAATATGGAGAAAGAATTGATTCAGCTTTTAACCTTAAAATCTGCTGCATTATTATTTACTAAAAAACACGAAGAGTCCCATAAATATGCTAACAAAGGTCTAGAATTAATTGAAAAAATGTCAACAGAAAAACAACAAGAATTTATCGAAGAAAAAGGTTACCTGTTAGTTCAGATAGGTAACACCTATTTATGGCAAGGTAAATTTGAAGAATCTTTAGATTACGCAAAAAAAACGTTAAAAATATTTGAGAAAATTGATTTCCGCTTGGGAATAGGTAAAGCATTTTTACTTATGGGCTTAGTAAATTTTGGCATTTCAAATTATACTGACTCTTTAGAGTTTTTCAGTGAAGCACTAGCAATTTTCATTGATCTCAAAATTATTCATCTAATGTTAGATTCATACTATTATTTGGGACGAATTTACTACGTCAAAGGTCAAATACATCAATCCTTAGCTTTTTCAGCTAAGCTGCTACCTTTGGTTGAGAAGTATAATGATGATTATCGAATTGGTGTTTACTTGCTCAATTCTGCAATCCTCAAATCAGAAATTGGTGAATATGAATTAGCAGAAAAAAATGCTCTCAGTTCCGTACAACATTTCGAAAAAATAAATCGGGAAGATATTACTTACACTGCATATTATAGGGTTTTTCAAATAAAAATGAATCAAAATAAAGTTTCAGAGGCGAAAAAATATTTTGAGAAATTACAGGAAATAAGAGGCAAGTATCCCAAAATTACTAATTTATATGATGTTATTCGTTTAGCTGAAGCTCAGTTACTAATAAATACTAAAAATAAAAAAGAGATGGAAAAAGCCAAGGTAATTCTTAACGATGTTATTGTAAATTTTGGAACTCGAGAAGATAATGCTTTCGAGGCTCGCTATTATTTATGTAATATTTTACTGCAGGAATATTTAGATTCAAGTGATGTAGAAATATTGGAGAAACTCAACAAATTAACAAGTGAAATACTTGAATTTGGGATAAAAGGACAATTAGTTGGTTATCGGGTAAAAGCAAATCATATTCGTTTGTTAATAGTATGGATACAACATCAACATTTACCAAATGAAATTAAACATACAGAGGTAGAGCAGTTAATATTGAAAGTTCACAATATTGCTGAAAAACACGGTTTATCTATTATTACACAAGAATTTACCGAGCAACAAGAAAAATTATTACAACAAAAACAATCCTTGGAAGATTTCATTAAAGCATATTATTTAGCTAACAATCAAGATTCATTTAAATTGTAAACGATAAAATTATTTATCAGAAATTGATTTCATACATTAATAAGAATGTGAGCTGTATGCCAACAACTATGCTATATATGCAAGACAATTATATCAAAACTTTTGATGCCAAAGTTACCTCTGTTGGGGAAGATTATGTTGTTTTAGACAAGACTGCTTTTTATCCACTTGGAGGTGGCCAAGAAAGTGATCAAGGTGTTCTTAAATTTAACCAACAAAGCAACATTATCAAAAGCGTTAGAAGAGACAGTGGGAAAATTAAGCATTTTCTTGAAAACCCTGAAATTCTACCAAAAGTTGGTGACACAGTAACATGTGAACTCGATTGGGATCGAAGACATATTCATATGAGATATCACACTGCAATACACATTTTGAGTCGATTTATGCAATTAGAATTTGATGCCGAAGTTGTTGGTAACAATATCTCGACGAGGAATGGTCGCGCAGATTTCAATTTAACAGCTGCATTATCGAATGATGAGCTTCAAAAAATCGAAGCAGGTGTAAATGAAATCATAATGAAAAATATCCCTGTTGGATTAAATTTCATGCCAAGAGCTGAAGCAATTACTTATCTAAAAGAGAAAGGATATCAGACGGACTATATTGATATGGTCCCACCTTCTGTGAAAACGTTTAGAATTATTTCAGTAGGTGAGTATGACTTTGCTTCTTGTGCAGGAACACATGTAGCAAACACATCAGAAATTGGTGAAATAAAAGTTGTTAAAAGAAGAAGTTTGGGCGTTGGTAAGGAAAGAATTACTTTAGCACTTGTCTCGGAGACTTAATTCGATGAAAATCGAATAAACGGTCTTTTTTGATAACAATCTTTTTTTTCTAGTTCACTATATTAGTAGTGCTTAGTATAAACAGTATAGATTATTTGGTTTTATAGGTAGCCTTGGAGCACGGTGTTATGTCTAAAGCAATGGAATATATTGATGAACAGGCAGTTATTGATTTAACAAAACGATTGATAAAAAATGATAGTCTGAGTGGTAATGAGCGAAAGATCGCTACACTTATAGCAATTGAAATGAAAAAAGCACATTTCAATTTGGTGCAAATTGATGATGAAACAAATGATATAATTGGTGTCTTACCTGGTGCAGGGAAAGGTAAAACATTGATTCTAGTAGGGCATATTGATATTATTCCTCCCGGGTTAATGTCAGAACCTTTCATTCCTCAAGAAATTGATGGGACTAAATTAGGTAGTCGAGGAAAAGTAATAACTGGACGCGGTTCCTGTGATATGAAAGCATCACTAGCTGCTATGATAAGTGCTGCTGGAGCAATGAAGCGTGCAAGATCCAGACTAAAAGGAAATTATGTTGTCATAGGTTTAGCTAATACTAAAACTGGAAAATCATCAGGTATCAAGAAACTACTAAAGAAATTTGATCTAAAACCAGATTTTGTTGTTTATTGTGGTCCAACAAATCTCGATATAAATACCGCTCATCCGGGCCAAGCTACTTTTGAGATTATTGCCAAAGGTAAAATGTCCAATATTGGTAATGTCAAAGAAGGGGATAATGCAATTCATAAAATGAATAAAGTATTGACTTGTATAACTGAGAATGCTGTTCTTCCAGAGGATAAACGCTTTGGCAAAGCAAATATGATCATTAGTTCTATTACCTCTTTACCTGTCGATGAATTCTATGCCATACCAAGTATGTGTAAAGCATTGCTCGTTAGGCAATATTTCAAAGGAGAAAATCCTGAAAATATTCGTAATGAATTAATTGAGATTTTAAAGAAAAACGGTTACAAGGAACAAGATGTTGACATTAATTTGAGGAGCCATTATCCTCCAATGGAAATTGACTCTAAACAAGAAATCATCAAAATTATTCAAGATACCAAAGATTTTGTTATGAAAAAAGAAGCAAAAATTAGTCAATGGAACAGTGGCATATCAATAGCTAATTTAATTGGTCTTGACCAACCCGTAGTTGGTTTTGGTCCTGGTGATGAAAAATATGCTCACACATCCATAGAGCATGTTCCATTAGAACATGTTAAAGCAGCAGTAAAACTCTTTACAGTCCTTGGAGAGAAAATCTGTGTACAAATGAAAGAAAAAACAGAAGCATAAATTATTATGCTTTTATTATTCTTTTTTCTTAAATTTACTCCTATACAGCATCGGTTTGTAATTACATGATAGATATTAATAACATACGATTTCGATACAGCAGTGCTGAAAAACCAATTCTAAATGATTTCTCATTACAAATCGTCAAAGGTGAATTTATAGGAATAATTGGTCCAACTGGTTGTGGTAAAAGTACTATTTGTTACTTGTTTAATGGATTAATTCCGCATTTGATTAAAGGGTCATTTCAAGGTTCTGTTTCAATAAATGGTATTGATACTCTTTCTTCATCTGTTGGTGAATTAAGTCAATCTGTTGGCTACATGTTACAAGAACCTAGCTTCCAAATTGCTACTCCTCACGTAAAATCTGAAATTGCTTTTGGTATGGAAAACATGGGTTTACCAAGAAGTGAAATGGAAGAGAGATTAAATTTCGTAATGGATACACTCAATATACAACATTTGCAAGATAGAGCAACTTCTGATCTTAGTGAAGGCGAAAAACAGAGAGTAATTTTGGCTTCTATTTTGGCAATGAAACCGGAAATATTAGTTCTTGATGAATGCTCAAGTATGCTTGATATCGCAAGTAAAAACAAATTAGCTGTTACTTTGAAGGAATTGAATAAAGATCACAACAAAACGATCATTATGATCGATCATGACCTTGATTATCTTCTATCGTTAGCTGATCGTATTATTTTAATTAATGATGGACAAATCATAGCTGATAATTCAACAGAGAAAATATTGACGGATATTCAATTACTTACTTCAAATGGATTAATCCCACCTGAGATTGTAAAACTATTTGATGAACTCAAAAAGAAAGGAATCCCTGTAGATACATTGCCAGCTAGTTACAAACTAGCTGAGAAAAAAATTAGGAGCTGGTTAAAATGACGTATCTCGAGATAAAGGATATCTCTTTCCAATATAATCCGAAGTATGAACCAGCTATTTGGAATACTACATTAGCATTCTCTCAAGGGGAACAAGTAGCCATTATTGGTGAAAACGGTGCAGGGAAAACAACATTAGCTAAACTTATGATTGGTATGTTAAAACCACAAAAAGGCTCAATTAATATCGAAGGTAAAACAATAGCAAAATTATCTATAGCAGATATTGCTGAACAAATCGGTTATGTTTTTCAAAATCCAAATGTTATGTTATTTACGAATACAGTAAAACAAGAATTAGAATTGAGTTTGTTGAGATTCGACTTTACTAAGGAAGAAAAACAAAAGAAAATTGACGAGGTTTTAGATTTCTTTAATTTAACAAAATATGAAAATACCCATCCGAGATTGCTCAGTCGTGGTGAAAAACAAAAACTTGCACTTGCTGCTGTTTTAATACAAGAACCAAAAATAATAATTCTTGATGAACCATTTTCAGGTATTGATAGATTACAGAAAAGTACGTTATTGAACTATATCCGTGAACTAAAAGTTCAAGGCAAATTGGTAATTATCGTTTCTCATGATTTAGATTCAATAATAGAAGAAACAGATCGTATCATTGCTTTACATAAAGGAAAGATTGCTTATGATATGCCTACATTGGCTTTCTTCCAAGATAAAAAACGATTACTCGAGATAGGTCTCGTTGAAACTAAAATGCTTAAAATGTTATTCAATCTGAGAAAAAATGGATTACCAAAAGATATTCTAAGAAAAAAAGATCTAATTTCTTTTCTCAAAAATAAGATTAAAGGTTAACTAGTTCTTTACTATCAATAGCATGTTTTTCTACGAGATCAACTAATTCAGTTATATCTGTTAAACCATTGATTACTTTTATTCCCTTGTATTCCTTTAACTCACTGCTTATTTTTCCTGAGATAGCAAAAACAGAATCATTAAATTTCTCATCAATGCCTTCGGTGTTCTTTGCACAGACAATTTTTGGTACATTAACAGCTTCGTTAAAACCTTCTAAAGCTAAATAATCACAATTAAAAAATGGCAATAATTCTTTGACATCAAGTCCTTCTTGGAATATAATTGCTGTTTCATTTTTAGATCTAATGGCAGTAACCTTTGACCCAGCTTCCCTATGTCTCCACGAATCTTTCCCTTTTTTATCTACACTAAAATTGTCAATATGTACAGATTTTACAGAATTAATTTCGTATCCTCTTGTGACAAGCTCTTTTATGATATTGACAAGTGTGCTTGTTTTTCCTGAATCGGTTATTCCAACAATTGTGAAGATTTTCATACAAAAAAACTCTTGTTTTAAATTATTAAGAATTTGCATGATTGTTTTCTATAATTTTGATTACTTATACTACAAAAATGAAGAATTATGGGAAAACCTTATCTTTTTTGTCGGTTTTATCATATTCTAATCAATAACATTTTTGATTTCAGAATTGTATAGATTGATTAGGTAGCTAATAATTCACCTGGTGGGTTATTATGACATATGATGAAAAGCAAATACAACATTTATTAAAAAATCTGAAAGATAGGGATGGCTGGGTACGTTCTAAAGCAGCTACGAGATTAGGTGAAATACAAGCCTCTGAGGCTGTTGATGAGCTCCGGGAAATCTTACAAGATGATAGGGATTCGTTAGTTCGTTCTTCTGCTGCAGCTGCATTAGGTGATATTGGTGAGGAAGCAAAAGAAGCAGTAAAAGTTTTAATCGAAACTATGCAAACCGATCAAATTGTTGGTGTAAGATTAGAAGCTGCCGTTGCTCTTGGAAATATTGGTGCAGAAGAAGCAGTACCAGAACTGACTAAGATTGCCATGGAAGACAAAGATATACGTGTTCGTTCCTGGGCTGCAGATGCGTTAAGGAAAATTAAAAAATAATCTTCCCCCGTTTTACATCTTTTATTTATACTATTTTCTAGTGGGTTTTACAATAAGGAAAAAATCCTTTTATATTACTATTCTATGTTCGAGTG
>RCNB010000899.1_pt1 | contig 19214 bp, 15 predicted proteins | sample 2041321 | NCBI WGS metagenome assembly RCNB01 (sample SAMN09708232, study PRJNA481090) | Marine sediment metagenome, whole genome shotgun sequencing project. | reverse complement strand
CAACAATGCGGGCATCTCGATTCTCGATCCGTTTTTCGACATCTCCCTGGAGGCGCATCTGGCGACCTTGGACTTGAACTGCCGCGCCACCCTCGTACTGACGTACGTCGTCGGGAAGAAGATGGTCGAGCGCGGACGCGGCGGGATCATCGTCGTCTCGTCAGCGTCGGCAATGTCGGGTTCACCCTACTTCTGTCACTACGCTGCAACGAAGGGTTACGGATTGAACCTGGCCGCGGGACTGTGGTCAGAGCTTCGCGGGAGCGGCGTCGATGCACTGGCGGTCTGTCCCGGCATGACCGACACGAAGCCAGTGCAGGATCAAGCGCTTGACGAGGGTTTGCCGTTCTACATTCCCCTCACGGGACCAGAGCCGGTAGCGCTTGGTGCGCTCCGAGCGATCGGCAAACAACCCACCGTCGTTCCCACCTTCGCCGACCGCATGTCAGCCGGCCTTCTTTCAAAGCTCCTTCCGAGAGGATGGACGCTCTCGATCATGAAACGATCGATCGAGAAGATGCGCAGCTAGAGGCCAGCCACCGCTACTTCGGCGGCGTCCGGACCTTCAGTCGGCCGGCAAGCCAACCATCGACTCCATTCGTGTACCACTTGGAGAACCGTCGATCCGACGGGCCGCCGCACAGCGCGCTGTGCATGACGGGGGCGCTCATGTCGACGACGAGCCTGAGCGAAGGGGTGAACGAGGTGAGTCGTCCACCCGATTCATAGATTTGCCCCTGATGGGGGGTCGCCCGTCCGCCTCGAATCGAGACGGGTCCCCGATCGAAGCCCAGGAAGCGAGGCAGTTTCCCGCCGAAGAACATGTTGGTGAGGGTGAGTTGGTTTCGCCGGCCCCAGGCCTCTGGCACCTGGTCGGCGAGTCTCGCAAGCGCCGCGCTCCACACCTCCTCGCGAGTCCGTTCGCCTAGCCACGGGGTCGAGTCCGCGATGAGGATCCTGTCGAAGTTCTGGTAGAAGTCGATGAACGTGCCTGTCGCATCGCGCAGATGTTCGATGACCGGCGCGCCGCAGGCAGGGCCAAACATCTCGACGAGCAACTCCGCGTAGAACATCTCGAAAGCGGTCGCCCCTACCGACTCGAGCTCATAGCGGCAATCCCAGGCTCGAAGGACGCCAGCGAGTGAGCCTGTTCCGAGAAGCGGTTTCAGGATCTCGAGAAACTCGGCGGCCTGGATCGAGTACGTGTCCAGCTGGATCGCGCGGAAAGACGCTACGTCGTGATCGTCGCGCTCACGCAAGAGCTGCGTGATGCGTCTTGCACGATAGTCGCCCATCGGCGCATTGATCGGGTTCGCGGCGCCGAGGTGATTGAGGTCCTGATTCGCGGTCACGACGACCCCCTCCTCAGGGTCATGGACGCTCGGTAGCTCCTCGGAACTGACAAAGCCTTGCCAGTCGAATCGCTCGTCCCAGCCGGCGCGTGGCGCGAAACCCGACCAATCGTCGGCCCGTTTCGGCATGAGGCCCGACATCTGATAGCCGATGTGGCCGGCGGTATCGGCAAATACCCAGTTGAACGAAGCTTCGGCCTTCGAGAACGCGGCCATGCCATCGGCTACCGTCCGGGCGGTCCACAAGGGGAGCAGCATGTTGATCGACTGCGCCCCGCCATGTGATCCGGACCAACGGGTGGCGAGCGAGTAACCCTCGGCGATGGCGTCTCCGTCGAGGACCCCGTGTTGATTCTCCCAAAAGGTCTCGACGACCGGATCGCCCTTCTTGCGCTTGATCGTCTCGACGCGTTTGTCGAAGTCGACCCAGGCATCACCGCGTCGAAACTTCCCGTCACGGCGATGTTCGACCCAGGAGTCGATGGCGTCCATGAAGGTGTACGTCGGGCCCCAGGAAAGATGCTCGTTGCGACCGACCAGCGGAGCGGGCAGGCCGGGCATCGTCATCAGGATCGCGTGGCCGCCAGGCCAGCGGAAGCTCTGCTCGACCCATACGTTCGGAAGCCTGTTGGTTTCGAGATGCGGATCATTGGCGAGCATTGCAGCGCCCGACGCCGTGCGCGAACCCGAAACGCACCAGTTGTTCGAGGCCATCATCCTTGGCGCGCCAGTCAACCACTTCACGGCTTCCGGCACGATTCGGTCGAACAACTCGAGCTCGGCCACAATCTTGCGATCGAACCCTTGCATACAGCCGGGAAACAACGCTTCGAGGTGCGCGTCGCTGATGCCGGCCTGCACCATCTCGACGAAGAGTCGCTCCACCTCTCCCTGTGACTGTGCCAAGGTCAGAAAGCCTGTCATTCGCGCCAGCAGGAGGGTGTCCCGGATGCTCCAAGGCTCCGGGCGCAGCCCCACGAGCTTGAACTCCCACGGCACGGACTTCGCAAGTCGGGCGTTGGCTCCGTCGCAGTAGGCCTCACACGCGGCGCGCGCTTCGGCGCTCAAATTTTCGGCTTCCTTGGCGACACCGCCGCTCCAGTTCATGCGACGAAAGAACCTGTCGACCTCGACCATCTCGTCGCTGCCATCGAGCAATTCTGCCGCCCGGCCCTGACCGAGGATCCGCATGATCAGCATCTGAAGCCCGCGATCCATCGCGTGGCAGTACCCCATGCCCCAGTAGAGTCCGTTGAGGTCGTCCGCCGCGATCTGCGGAATGCCATGCTCGTCTCGAGTCCAGCTCGCTTTGTGTCCTTGAGGCATAGCCATGGCTAGAAGTTGTCCTTTGCTGCTCGAATGGCGCTAAACGCGGCGACCGGATCTCTACCCGCCGCGACTTCGGGTAGATCGAAGCGAAGGAACGGATTCGTCGCGAGTTCACGCTCGATCACGCCGGGCACGGTAAACCCTCCCGCCTCGCGGGTCGCTATCGCTTCGCGAAGTGCCTCGTCGACCTCGGGGTTGCTGGACTCGATCGTCTTGGCGAACCTCAGATTGTTGACGGTGTACTCGTGGCCGCACCACACCTTGGTGCTCGGTGGCAACGAGCGAAGCTTCGCCAGGGACTTCGACATCATGTCCATCGTCCCCTCGAACACGCGACCGCAGCCAGCGATGAAGAGCGTGTCCCCGCTAAACAAGTGGCCCTCGGTGACGAAGGCGATCGCTCCCAGGGTGTGGCCAGGAATCTCGAGAATGCCGACCGTCGCGTCGCCGAAATTAAATGACTCGCCATCTGAGAGTGAATCGGTTTGACCTGGGATCCGCTGCAGGTCCGCGTCGTACTTCGAACCGCGCACGTGATCGATGGGACACTCTTCGATGAGGGACTCGATCCCGCCGACGTGATCCCAATGATGGTGAGTCAGCCAAATCTCGGTAAGCTTCACGTTAGCCTCGGCGATTGCTCTCAAGACCGGGTCGGCCTGAGACGGATCGACCACGGCCGCACGCCCGTTCTCGATGACGAGATAGGCGTAGTTGTCACTCAAGCATGGGACGGGGATTACTTGCATGGGTCTCAGGGGGGTGCGCGGTGCACCGTTCGGCGATCGGCAGTATACCCAAGTCGTGACGCTTGGGGTCGATGACAGTCTGCGTACGCGAATCATGGAGAATCTCGCTGGGCACGAGCGTTCCGTCGAGCGCGACGCCTCTCTGACGCCCGCCGCGGTGGCCATGACCGTCGTGGGAAACGAGGCCGGGGAGGCTTGCTTCGTCATTACCCGCCGAGTGTCGACGCTCCGCAATCATAGCGGTCAATGGGCGCTTCCCGGCGGGCGCATCGACAAGGGTGAAGACGCGGCGAGTGCCGCACTGCGAGAGCTTCACGAGGAGGTGGGATTGTCCTGCCAGGCCGACCGTGTGCTTGGCCTGCTCGACGACTACCCCACGCGCTCTGGCTTTCGCATCACACCTGTCGTCGTATGGGCTGGCGACGGCGTCGTTCTCCGAGCCAATCCTGACGAGGTCGCCGAAGCGTACAGGGTCCCGATCGCGGGCCTCGATGCCCCGGGCATTCCGAAGCTGTTCGATCTCGATGAAACCGATCGACCAGTCCTTTCGGTGCGCGTGCTCGGCCAAGACATCTTCGCCCCCACCGCAGCCGTCATCTTCCAGTTCCGAGAAGTCGCCATCCACGGTCGCCCCACCAGAGTCGCCCACTACGACCAACCCCGCTTCGCCTGGAGCTAGAATGACGAACCATCTCGCGAACGAGACGAGCCCGTACCTCTTGCAGCACGTCGACAACCCCGTCGATTGGTATCCGTGGGGCGAAGAAGCGATGCGGCTCGCCAAAGAGCGCGACAAGCCGATCCTGCTCAGCATCGGCTACGCCGCCTGTCATTGGTGCCACGTGATGGCGCATGAGTCGTTCGAAGACGAAGAGACGGCGGCACAGATGAACGCCGAGTTCGTCAACGTAAAGGTCGACCGAGAAGAACGCCCCGACATCGACAGCATCTACATGCAAGCCACCAACGCGATGACGGGGCGGGGCGGTTGGCCAATGACCGTGTTCCTCACACCAGAGGGCGAGCCATTCTACGCGGGCACCTATTTCCCCAACGAGCCTCGCCACGGAATGCCGGCTTTCCGGCAAATTCTGGCGGGGGTGAGCCAGGCCTGGCAGACCGACCGAAAGAACGTCCTTGGCAGCGCCACTGAAGTCGCTGCCCAATTGCAGGCCCTCTCACAGGTGGGTTTGGAATCACAGGCAGTCGACTCGGATGTGTTCAAGAGCGCGCTGCGCGGTTTGGGACACCGCTTCGATCCCACCTGGGGCGGATTCGGAGACGCGCCGAAGTTTCCTCAGCCAATGACGATCGAGTTCTTGCTGCGGGAATCCGTTCGGGAAGAGGGCGGCGATGCGCTCGAAATGGCGGAACTGACGCTGCGGAAAATGGCCGAGGGTGGAATGTACGACCAGATCGGAGGCGGTTTCGCTCGGTACTCCGTCGACCATCGCTGGCTGGTGCCGCACTTCGAAAAGATGCTCTACGACAATGCGCAACTCGCGCGGGTCTACCTTCATGCATGGCAGGTGACTGGCAACACCTTCTACCGCCGCGTCGTCGAAGAGACGCTCGACTACGTATTGCTCGAGATGCGCCATCCGGAGGGCGGCTTCTACAGCAGCCAGGACGCCGACAGTGAAGGTGTCGAGGGGAAGTTCTACGTCTGGTCCGCAGATGAGATTCGTGAGGCGCTAGCTGACGATGCGGATGCATTCATGCGGATCTACGGGGTATCGGACGCGGGCAACTGGGAAGGGCACAACATTCTGAACCTGCGTGCGGAGCCGGTAACGGTGGCAGCGGAGCTCAATATCGCCGCGGGGACCCTGGCCACGCGGATGGCCGCCGCACGAACGAAGCTCTACGAGCGCCGTACGAAGCGCATTTGGCCGGGGCTCGACGACAAGGTTCTCACCTCCTGGAACGGTCTGATGCTGGCGGCATTCGCAGAAGCCGGACAAGCCCTGCGGCGGCCCGATTACATCGAGGCGGCCCGCTCAAACGCAGACTTTTTGCACCGCACCATGCGGCTCGATTCCGGACGCTTGCTGCGCACATGGAAGGCCGGATCCGAAGCGAAGTACAACGCGTACCTCGAAGACTACGCATATCTAGCCGATGGCCTACTCGTTCTTTACGAAGCCACGTTCGACGATCGCTGGGCACACTGGGCGCGCGAGCTCGGGGAGATCATGCTCACGAACTTCCGCGATGAGACCAACGGAGGCTTCTTCGACACTTCCGACGACCACGAACAGCTCATTCATCGACCGAAAGATCTCCAAGACAATGCGGTTCCGAGCGGCAACTCGATGGCCGCCAGCGCTCTGACCCGACTCAGCTTGCTGACGGGCAACGGCGAGTACTGGCAGGTCGCCGAACAGAGCATCGCCACGATGAGCAAGTTCATGAGTCAATACCCGTCCGGGTTCGGGCAATGGCTCAACGTTGCGAGCTTCATGCTCAGCGAACCCCTCGAAATCGCGCTCGTCGGAAGCAACGAAGCGCTGGCGCCTTTGTTGGAGGTGGTTCGCGAGGGCTTTCGACCGTTTCAAGTGGTGGCTGCCGGGGACGAACGCGACGAAGGCGACGAAGCAGCGTTGCCACTGCTCGTGAATCGCCCTCGGATCGACGGCAAAGCCACCGCCTACGTGTGTCGGCAGTTCGTCTGCCAGGCGCCGGTGACCGACCCTGACACGCTCACTCAGCAGCTCCGACCAGCTTCCCGCTGATCGAAAGCCCTATCTTGGGTCGGCCGATCCGAACGACGACGCCAACGCGCGGCGGTGTCGATGTCATTGCGACGGCGGTTCGTCGATCACGACGGGATTGCGAGGCTCCGCATCAGGCGTGCCGGTGGGCGGCGGCGTTTCGGGCGTGGCGGTGGACGGCGGCGCTTCGGGCTTGAAATCCGGAATGGTCCAGTCGATCCCGTCGTCGGTTTCGAGATCGGCGTTCGGCGTCACTTCGGCGCCCTGCCCGTCCGCTGACGCTGACGCTGACGCTGGCACTGGCGCTGGCGCTGGCGCTGGCGCTGGCGCTGGCACTGGCACTGACGCTGACTCGGGCGCCACCTTTTTCTTCTTCTTCTTGCGCGATCGTGCCTTCGCTTTCGGCTTCTCGGGCGGATCCTCCTCAACAACGGGCTCGTCCACGACGACATCATCGATCACTACCGGCTCGATCAGGGGCGCATCGGTCCCGACATCGGCGACCTGTGGATCGGGTTCGGGCGGCTCCGCCACGGGCGTCACCGGTTCGACTGGCTGCGGCTCGGCGACTGCGCGAGGTGCACGCTGCGACCATAGTGTGCCTGTCACCACCCCCACCAGCACGATCGCCAACAGGCCAAGCGACGCCCAAAGCCACTTGCGGCCACCGCGCTTCGGGCCCGTCGCCGTGGCGAGATTGAACGAAGTCGTGCCGAAAGGTTTCGGCGCGGCAGCGAGGAGAGGATCGTCGTCCGGATCGCTCCCAGATGTGATGAGCTGTGTATCCGCCAGAGGCGAAGGGATGCTGGGTGGAGCACTCGATCCGAGGAGCTCCGCTAGATACGAGCCCGGCGGCGCCAGGTCATCCCCCCAAACGGTGCCCAACAGGAGGGGACGCGCATCTTTGAGTAGGCCCGCGCCGCCTGATGCCTCCGCAAGCGAGTTCAGGAACTCGGCAAGCGTCTGTTGGCGAGCGTCCGGGTCCTTGCCGAGTGAGCGCATCACGACACTAGCGACGTCGTCCGAAACCTCCACGCCACGACCCTTCGACTGAAGAAGAGGTGGCGCTTGATGAACGTGCTGCATCAACACCGCACCTGCCGTCTTGCCTTCGAAGGGAAGCTCCCCGGTCAACAGCTGATAGGTCAGCACACCCAAGGAGTAGATATCGCTTCGCTGATCGGTCGGCTCACCAAGCGCCGCCTCTGGCGAAATGTAGGTAGCGGTTCCGAACACACGGCCGCTTTGAGTCGTCGTGCTAGCCCCGTCCGGCTCGAGGATGCGCGCAATTCCGAAGTCGACCAGCTTGACGAAATCGGGGTCGGTGCCTCGTCGTACGAGATAGATGTTCTCCGGCTTGATGTCGCGGTGCACGATCCCGGCCGCGTGCACGGCGCCGAGCCCCGCGCAAAGCTTCATCGTCATGACGAGCGCGCGCTCCAATGAAGGCAGGCCTAGTTCGTCCAACTCATCGGCGAGCGAGCGACCCTCGAGCAACTCCATGACGATGTAGAGCCGCCCATCGGAGAGCCTGCCGGAGAGAAAGACGCGAACGAGGTTGGGATGGTCTAGAGAGATCGCGACCCGGGCTTCGCGCTCGAATCGGAAAACTGCCTGCTCGTCACGCGCCAGCTCCGGCTTCAGAACTTTGATCGCGACGTCGCGACCGACGGTGCTTTGGTGGGCGCGGTAGACCGTGCCCATGCCGCCGGTCCCGATCTGTTCTTCGATCCGAAACTGTTCGAGCAGAACTGTCCCTAGCAAAGGGTCAGCGATCTCGTCATCGGACACGAGCAGACTACCGTCGTGCGGACAAAATTCGGCTCGGCTCGCGAACTTCGAACCGCAGCGAAGGCAAATCTTCCGCATGTCGGTAAGCTTCCCTAAAGGCTCAGGGGTCGTAGCATCTGAGAGCGGGTAGTACAATTCACCCCTCCGACGTACGTTTGGCTGCTAGCTTCACTTCGATGCGAATAATTGGGGGTCGGCTGTCGGGACGGAGGTTTGGGGCGCCTATCGGGCGAGACACGCGACCGACTTCCGACCGGGTGCGTGAAGCCCTCGGTTCGGCGCTGGAGGCCCGCCGGGCGTTCGATGACGCGCGCGTGCTCGACCTATTCGCGGGGACGGGAGCGTTCAGCTTCGAAGCGCTGTCGCGCGGCGCCTTGCGCGCGGTGGTCGTGGACCGGGACCCTCGTGCCATCCAGCAACTGACTGAAAGCGCCAAGGGCCTCGGCCTCACCGAAGCACTACGCATCTCACGCGTGGACCTTCTGGGTGATCCAAGGAGCGCCGTCGGCAAGCTCCCCGAAACAGAGAACGGCTTCACCCTGGTGTTCGCGGACGCACCCTACGCACAAATCGGGTCGATCCCGATGCTCCTCGATGCGCTCGCCAACTCTGGTCGACTCAGTCCCGGCGCATGGATCGTCGTCGAGCACCCTACGACCCACGATTGGCTCTGGCCAAATGGGCTCGCTTCGGAAGCGGACTACCGCTATGGTCAAACCGGTATTAGCCTCGGCGTGTACGCACCCGAGAAAGGCACGCAGTGAGAGGCATCGCCGTTTATCCCGGGTCGTTCGACCCGATCACAAAGGGACACACCTCCATCCTTCACAGCGGCTTGGTGGCCTTTGAGAAGATTATCGTCGCCGTTCTGAACAACGACTCGAAGCAGTCGCTATTCAGCGTCGCGGAGCGAATGGAAATGATCCGCGAATCGGCAGCCGAGATGGGTGCCGAGCCGGGCCGCATCGAAGTCGATAGCTTCGACGGCCTGTTGGTAAGCTACGCGCAGCGGCGCAACGCGCGTGTGATTTTGCGCGGACTTCGCGCGGTCGCGGACTTCGAGTATGAGCTTCAGATGGCCAACATGAACCGTCATCTCAACCAAGACGTCGAGACCGTGTTCATCATGGCCAACGACGCCTACTTCTACGTCGCGTCCAACCTGGTCAAAGAGGTCGCTAGGCTCGGCGGGAATGTGGCTGATCTCGTCCCAGGGCCCGTCTTGCCCAGGCTCCTGGCCAAGTTCGACAAGTAGACTGGCTGCGTGACGCGACCTTCGCGGGCAAGCCTCCGTAGCTCGGGCAGCGCGCTCAGCGACACCTTGCCCAATTGGAGCTCGCCGAGATTGGCTTCGCCTTGGTCGACTGCGCGTCGAACCCGTAGCCAGCTCGTCAGATACACCGCATCGCGCGCAACCCCACCTGCTCGGAACGCCCGCTCACACAAGGTTACGGCATCGGCCGGAGAGAAATCGTGCTCGGTGACCAGTGCGCGAGCCGCGTCACCGAACGACACACCAGCATGCATCGCGTGAGTCACCAACAGACGACCGGCCAGGGTCCTCTGACGGCTTGAATCGAGGAGCCCCGCCAACTCTTCGAGATAGATGGCAACGCCCTCTTGGTCCCCGTAGGACCCCGCCGTGCCAATCGCGCACACGCCGAGCGCTTGAGTCCGACCATTGAAGGCCGACACCAGGTGACCGTACACCTCGTGCGTTGCGAGGCGTTGGGCCTCGTGTGCCCCGAAGAGGCGGTCCGCAATGAAAACGGTACGCTCACCCACCGCCGCGTTGGCGATGAGATTCGGATCGACGCGCACCGCGATATGCAAGCCTACGTGCTTCGCGTACGCCATCATCAGGTCGCGCAGGTTAGCGCCGTTCACCGAGGCGGCGGGGATGGTCTTGGCCTCGTGACTCGCGGGGGCGTGGGTCAAAATCTCATGGGCGGCATCGAGGACGGTATCCTCGGATTCTTCGAAGAGCCTTTCGGCGCCGGTTCCGAACAACCGAGCGGCCATCGGTCGCACCTGCTTGCTCCGTCCCAGTGACTCGAGAAGCAATAGCTCGGTCTCCAGCTCCTCGATCCGCTCGAGATACAGCTCTGACGCCTCCGAATCGGCCGCCAGCTTCCTGGCGTATGTGAGCGTTTGCCAAACGCTTCGATCGACCGCCATGGGCTGCCACACCCATCGCGGTCTTGCGTGTTCACCTCTGGCTACCGATTCGGTGAGCCGGCGTCGTTCGAGAGGGTCGCTATGCGTCGTCGACCCGACGAGGAGCCTCGCGGTGCCGTGCAGACGCCGCAACGCCACGTCGAGCTCCGCCTGGTGTAGGCGAGCTCGCGGGCGATCAAAGGAGCTGCGTCGCACGCTCTGCGAGCTCACTGCGCTCACCTTTCGAGAGTGTGACGTGGGCCCCGATGGCCTCGTTCTGAAAACGCTGCGCTACGACCGTGAGGCCGTTGCTCGCAGCGTCCACGTAGGGATTGTCGATCTGGTACGGGTCGCCGGTGAGCACGATCTTGGTATCGGCGCCGCAGCGCGTGATGACTGTCTTCACTTGGTGTGGCGTGAGGTTCTGCGCTTCGTCGACGACCAGGAACTGATGCGGAAGCGAGCGCCCGCGTATATAGGTGAGCGGCTCCACCTGAATGACGCCGGAAGCAACCAGTTCTTCGTAGTTGCGGTACTCAGACACTCGACCCCGTCCACTGCTGAAAATATACTCCAGATTGTCGAAGATCGGCTGCATCCAAGGGTTGAGTTTCTCCTCGACCGTCCCGGGCAGATATCCCATGTCGCGGCCCATGGGAAAAATCGGGCGGGAAACGAGCATTCGGCTGTAGGCACCGTCCTGGACCACGGACTGAAGGCCGGCGGCTATCGCAAGCAGGGTCTTTCCGGTGCCGGCCTTCCCAACCAGTGTCAACAGGTGAATGTCCGGAGATAGCAGCATGTCGAGCGCGAAGTACTGCTCGAGGTTTCGAGGGCGAACTCGCCAGACTCCCTCTCGACCAACTCGAAGAGGAACGATGCTCCCGCTCTTGGAGTCGAGCCGTCCGAGGGCGGTGTGCCTGGGATTGCTGCGCTCGCGAAGCACCACGCCCGCATTCGGGTACAACTCGACGTCGAGAACGCTCGGCTCGACGACCTCCTGCTGCGCCAACTGATCGACCACCGCGCGATCGACATCCGCCGTGACGACGCCGGAGTAGAGTTCGTCGATCGATACGCGGCCACCTTCATAAGTCTCCGCCTTGAGGCCGAGCGCATCCGCACGAATGCGAAGATTGGTGTCCATCGTGACGAAGACGAGTGGGTCGTTTGGATTCTCATCTCGAAGGTCGAGCGCCATTTGCAAGATGAAACGGTCCATCTCGCCCGGCCCCCGACCTCGCTTGGGCATCTGGGCCGGGACGGCCACCCGAAGCTCGCCACCAGTGCTCTCGAGGGGGACGCCTTGATCTAAGGTTCGGCCGTTCTGATTGCGGAGCTCGTCGAGGATGCGTGAGAGATGTCGAGCGTTCTGCCCCAACTCACTCAGCTCTTTTTTGAACTGGTCGATCTCTTCGATCACGAAGATCGGTAGGACGACCGTGTTGTCCTCGAATTTATAGACCGCTAACGGGTCGTGAAGGACCACATTGGTGTCCAAGACGTAGGTCTTCTTCACGCTGCAGGACGCTAGCATGGTTTAGTCTCGCACGTACCGAGAAACTAAAACCGGCGTATAGTGCGCGCGCGTAAAGTCCATGATCGAGGAGTTGAGTTACCAAAGCCTCGCGATCCTCGCGGCAGCGGGCGTTCTCGCGACGGTAGTCAATGTCATGGCCGGCGGCGGAGGCATGATCGTCCTACCTGCATTGATGGCGCTGGGTCTTCCGGCGGATGTGGCGAACGGGACGTATCGGCTCGGAGTCGTCACACAGAGCATCGCGGGGACTACCGCCATGCACCAGCAGGGGAAGCTCGAGACGGGTGCGATTGTTCCAATCCTGATCCCTACCGTGCTCGGTGCGATCGTTGGCTCAGTACTTGCGACGCAGGTCCCAAGCGAAGTCCTCAAACCGATCATGCTCGTGACGATGATCCTGATGGCTGCGCTGATCGCGCTACGGAAGCAGACCTTGATCCCCAGTGAAGGCCCGCCGCTCACGCCCAAGCAAGCACCACGATCGATCGTTGGCCTGTTCTTTGCCGGAGTTTACGGCGGTTTCATACAGGCCGGCGTGGGGTTTCTGCTCCTAGCCGTCCTCGTTGGGACACTGCGTCACAACTTGATCGCCGGTAATGCGCTCAAGCTAGTCGTGACACTCGCCTTCGGGTCGGTCTCGCTGGGCATCTTCGTCTGGGCCGGGCTCGTGGCGTGGGCCCCAGCGCTAGTTCTCGCCGTCGCTTCGATCGTCGGCGCCCGACTCGGGGTGCGCCTCATGCTCACCGTCCCGCTCACTGGACTGAGGTGGGTTGTGTTCGCATGTGTGGTCGCCACGTGCATCGCCGCCTGGCTTCGATAGTTAACAAGGATCCCCGTTGGTGATACCCTGAACGGTAAGGAGGACTTCACGATGGGGGAAATGGTCAAGCAGATAGCCGCGCTGCAGGACTACGAAAGCTATCAGGATCTGCACTGGGAAGGGTCCTTCGAAGACTACCTTCAGATCGTCAGAGAGAAGCCGCAGGTGACGCGCAACGCGTTTCAGCGCCTCTACGACATGGTGATTTCGTACGGCGAAGAAGAGTACATCGATAACAAGAAGAAGCTGGTCCGATACCCGTTCTTCAAGGACCCAATCGAGAACGGCAAGGACGCGATCTTCGGGCTGGACATTCCGTTGATGCGGCTCGTGCACGTGCTCCACGCAGCAGCGCAAGGGTACGGACCGGAGAAGCGCATCATCTTGCTCCATGGACCGGTCGGTTCGTCGAAGAGCACGATCGCGCGGCTCCTCAAGAAGGGGGTCGAACGCTACTCCCGAACCGACGAGGGAGCGCTCTACACTTACGAGTGGACCAACCTCGGGTCGACCGGACTCGCGGGCGGCGATGATGTGTTCGCGTGTCCGATGCACGATGAGCCCCTTCGCTTGATTCCTTCGGAGTGGCGCGAGAACGCAATCCAGGAGCTCCGACTCGGAGACGACCGGAGGCGTGTGCAGGTGCGAGGGGAGCTCAACCCGGCCTGCCGATTCATCTTCCGTAGCTTGTTGGAACGCTACGACGGCGACTGGTCGAAGGTGATGAGCAACCACATTCGCATCAGGCGTTTGGTGTTGAGCGAGCAAGATCGCGTCGGAATCGGCACCTTCCAACCGAAGGATGAGAAGAACCAGGACTCCACCGAGCTCACCGGCGACATCAACTATCGGAAGATCGCAGAATACGGGTCCGATTCAGATCCACGCGCTTTCAATTTCGACGGTGAATTCAACATCGCCAACCGCGGGGTGGTGGAGTTCGTCGAAGTCTTGAAGCTCGATGTCGCGTTCCTTTACGACCTGCTGGGAGCGACTCAGGAACACAAGATCAAGCCGAAGAAGTTCGCTCAGACCGACATCGACGAGGTGATCATCGGTCACACCAACGAAGCGGAATACAAGAAGCTCATCAACAACGAGTTCATGGAGGCTCTCCGCGACCGCACCATCAAGATCGACATCCCGTACATCACCAAGATGAGCGAAGAGATCAAGATCTATCAGAAGGACTTCAGCTCCGCTCGGCTTCGCGGTAAGCACGTGGCGCCTCACACGCTCGAGGTGGCGGCCATGTGGGCGGTCTTGAGCCGTCTTGAGGAGCCCAAGAAGCACCAGCTCGCGCTATTGCAGAAGCTCAAGCTCTACGATGGGAAGACCTTGCCTGGCTACACGCAAGACAACGTGAAGGAGCTTCGCAAGGAAACCAACCGCGAGGGCCTCGAAGGCATGTCGCCGAGGTACGTGCAGGACAAGATCAGCAACTCGCTCGTCCGTGAGGGCACCGAGGGATACATCAACCCGTTCATGGTTCTCAACGAGCTTGAGAAGGGGCTCTCCGCATCGCTCACCGTCGGAGACGAGCAGCGCAAGCGCTATGGGGAGCTCATCGGAGTGGTCAAGGCCGAGTACGACGAGATGGTGAAGAACGAGGTGCAGCGCGCCATCAGCGCCGATGAAGAAGCTATCGGACGATTGTCGGCCAACTATGTCGACAACATCCGCGCGTACCTGATGAAGCAAAAGGTGAAGAACAAGTACACCGGCAAGGATGAGGAGCCAGACGAACGGCTGATGCGGTCGATCGAAGAGAAGATCGACATCGCCGACCCGCGCAAGGACGATTTCCGGCGCGAAATCATGAATTTCATCGGTCACCTCGCACTCGAAGGAAAGAAGTTCACCTACGAAACCAACGACCGCCTGCGCCGCGCGCTCGAAATGAAGCTCTTCGAAGATCAAAAAGACTCGATCAAGCTGTCGAGCTTCGTGTCGAACGTCATCGACAAGGAAACGCAGGACCGAATCGACATCATCAAGAACCGACTGATCAAGTACTACGGCTACAACGAAGCGTCGGCGACGGATGTGCTCGCCTACGTGGCCAGTATCTTCGCGAGGGGCGACGTAAAGGAGTAACGGGTGTCCCTGCGAATCGACCAGGATCATTCCCGGTTCAGCAACATCGTCCGCGGGCGAATTCGTCAGAATTTGCGCAAGTACATTTCCAAGGGGGAACTGCTCGGAAGGCAGGGGAAAGACATCGTGTCGATCCCCATTCCGCACATCGACATTCCCAAGCTCCGGTTCGGCGACAAGCAACAGGGTGGCGTCGCGCAAGGTGACGGTGAACCCGGCGACGCGCTGTCAGGGAGCCCGCAAGAAGGCGACGGCCAAGGGCAAGCTGGCGATCAAGCCGGGGACCACCCACTCGAAGTCGAACTCACGCTCGACGAGCTTGCCGACATCCTCGGCGAGGAACTCGAGCTTCCGAACATCGAGAACAAGGGCAAAAGCGCGATCGTCGACAAGAAGGACCGCTACGTCGGCGTTCGCAACGTAGGCCCCAACTCTCTGCGGCACTTCAGGCGGACATTTCGAAGCGCGCTGCGTCGCCAGATCGCGCTCGGGACTTACAACCCCAAGCGTCCGGTCATCATCCCGACTCGTGACGACATGCGGTACAAGTCTTGGAAGACCGAAGAGGAGCCTGTCGCGAACGCGGTGATCATCTACATGATGGATGTATCTGGCTCGATGGGCGACGAGCAAAAAGAGATCGTACGCATCGAATCGTTCTGGATCGACACCTGGCTCCGCAAGCAATACAAGGGCATCGAAACGCGCTTCATCATCCACGACGCAGCGGCGCGGGAGGTCGACCGCGACACGTTCTTCAGGACGCGGGAATCGGGCGGCACGATGATCTCCTCGGCCTATCGGCTCGCGGCCGACATGATCGAGCACGACTATCCTTCGGCCCACTGGAACATCTACCCGTTCCACTTTTCGGATGGCGACAACTGGAGCGTCGACGACACCTTGCTGTGTATCGACATCCTGAAGAAGCTCTTGCTACCGGCCGCGAACGTCTTTTGTTACGGTCAGGTCGACAGCCCCTATGGCTCGGGCCAGTTCATCAAGGACCTCAAGGAGCACTTCTCCGATGACGAACAGCTGATCACCAGCGAGATCAACGACCGGGATGCGATCGTGGAGTCGATTCGCGAGTTTCTCGGGAAGGGCAGATAGCGAATGGCTCAGTTCGCACTGAAGACGGCCCTCCCGAACTACCTTCGAGACGAACAGAGGCGCATTGAGGCGTTCGTTCGAGACGTAGGGTTGGATGTTTTCCCGACCATTTTCGAAGTCTTGAGTTACGACCAGATGAACGAGATTGCGGCGTATGGCGGCTTCCCTACGCGCTATCCGCATTGGCGTTGGGGCATGGAGTACGAACGGCTGAGTAAGAGCCACGAGTACGGGCTGTCCAAGATCTACGAGCTCGTGATCAACAACAACCCGTCGATCGCGTACTTGCTCGAAGGCAATAGCCTGGTCGATCAAAAGCTCGTGATGGCGCACGTGTACGCCCACGTCGACTTTTTCAAAAACAATTTCTGCTTCAAGATGACGAGCCAAGGGCGAGACCCGAAGACAGGGTCCGACGTTCGCAAATGGATCGACACGTTGGCCAATCATGGCGCCATCATCCGCAAGTCGGCTAATCGCGTGGGGCTCGAAACGGTCGAGCAGTTCATCGATGCCTGCCTGAGCCTCGAGAACCTCATCGATCCACAGAAGCCGTTCTTGCCGAGAGACATGTCCCCGAGCTCCTCCGAAGAGGAAGAGCCGCCGGAGACGCCCGAGGTTCCGCTCCTGCGCGTCGACCGAGAGTACATGGAGTCGTTCATTAATCCCGAAGAGTTCGTCGAATCACAGAAGAAGAAGCTGGCCGACGAAGCGGCGCAAGCCCAACGCTTCCCGACCGAACCTCAACGCGACGTGCTCGGGTTCTTGCTCGACAACGCGCCATTGCAGCGGTGGGAACGAGAGTGTCTCGCCGTCATTCGTACCGAGGCCTACTACTTTCTGCCGCAGATGCAGACCAAGATCATGAACGAAGGTTGGGCAAGCTACTGGCATTCACGTCTCATGACGGAGAGCATCTGCGACGCGAGCGAGATCGTCGACTACGCAGACCGTTGCGCCAGTGTGCTCGCAACGTCACCAGGGCAGCTCAACCCCTACAAGCTCGGGATCGAGCTGTTCCGACACATCGAAGACCGCTGGAACCGCGGCCAGTTCGGTAAGGAATGGGACGAATGCGAAGACTGGGAGCTTCGTCGCCACTGGGATCGGCGCACCGGGCTCGGGCGTGAGAAGATCTTTGAAGTGCGCGCGCTGTACAACGACGTGACGTTCATCGACGAGTACCTCACCGAGGACTTCGTGTTCGATCAGAAGATGTACTCATTTGGGTACAGCCAGCGAAACGACCGCTGGGAGATCGAAAGTCGCACGTTCCAGGATGTGAAGAATCAGCTGCTGACGAGCCTGACCAACGCGGGGAGCCCCCTCATTTCAGTCGTCGACGCCAATCATGGCAATCGCTCGGAGCTGCTCTTGGAGCACACCCATCAAGGCGCCGACCTACGACTGGACTGGGCGAAGGAGGTCGTGAAGGCGCTTTACCGCGTTTGGACGCGACCCGTGGAGATCCACACCGTTGTCGACGAAAAGCCGACGGCGCTTCGATTCGACGGCAAAGACCACTCGCAAGAATCGCTTTAGAAGCCGATGCAGTTCGCGAAGCGGATCGTCGCTGGGCCACCGCCCACGGCACCTACGTTGAACCCGAGTCCCGTGGTGGCGCTCAAGAGTGAGTTACATTGGACGCCGAAAACGACATCGGTTCCAATGACCGAAACGTCGGCGAGTTGGCACGGTTGCTCCATCGACGGCGGCTTGGTTCCGCAGGCGCCAATGTCGTAGGGCAGTCCATCCTCGACGATCGTGATGTTGCATGCGGCTTCCTCGACGGCACCATCCTGGTCGATGGTGGCGCCACGAAGCTCGAATGCGAACTCCCCGCCGACATCGGCCTCGATGGTCACGCTCCGGGTGCCATCGGCCCGCCGAACCGCCTCACAGACGGCGACGATCGGATCCCCGTTGCACGCGGCCTGTCCAAGCTCACCGATGATCTCGCGTTGACCTACAGGGCCAAGGCACGTTTCCTCAGCCAGCGACCCACAGCCTGCGCCGTCGGACGGACAGGTCAGATTCCACTGCGCATCGACCAGGATCGGTCCGCCACTCTCGGCGCAAGAGAGAGCGAAGAGCGCAAGCAACGAAAGCAGTACGCACGCGAAACGGTTCGTCTTCATCGCAACCCCACGCGACCAGGTTAGCTAGACAGCCGTGGGCCCGCAACTATGGGGTCGAAAGTGCGTGCGCCAGGTCGTCCGTCAGGTCTTGGATATCCTCGAGACCGACGGAAACGCGAATGAGCCCGTCGCGGATTCCCTGGGCCTGGCGCACCTCTTCGGGCATCGACGCGTGACTCATCAACGCGGGCTGGCCGATGAGGGATTCGATGCCCCCGAGGCTCTCTGCGAGGGAGAACAGCTGAACGCGTTGCAGAACCGACTTCGCGCCGCCGAGCCCCCCGGCCACCTCGAACGAGAGCATTCCCCCGAACGCGGACATCTGGCGACTGGCGAGCTCGTGCTCGGGGTGGTCGTCGAGGCCCGGATAGTGCACCGCGAGGACGCGCTCTTGGTGCTGGAGCCATTGGGCAAGGGCCTGGGCATTGTCGCAATGTCGCGCCATTCGTAGGGGAAGCGTCTTGATGCCACGTGCCACGAGGTAGCAGTCGAAGGGTGAGGCCACGGCACCGCCCGCCCGCTGAATGAAGCGTAGTCGTTCGCCCACCGCGTCGTCGTTGGCCACGACGGCGCCTGCAACGACATCGCTGTGCCCATTCAGGTACTTGGACATCGAGTGCACCACGATGTCGGCACCTAGGTCGAGCGGCCGTTGGAGCAAAGGTGTCGCGAACGTGCTGTCCACCACGGTCAAGGCCCCGTGGCTCCGCGCCGACGCCGATAGCGCCGCGATATCGAACACCCGCAATAGCGGGTTGGTTGGGGTCTCGATCCAAAGCATCTTGGTGCGATCGCTGATTGCCTCTTGCACGGCGGGGAGTTCGCACATGTCGACCCAGACGACCTCGACGCCCAGGGGCTTCACGAGCTGTTCGATCAGTCGATAGGTGCCACCGTAGATGTCACCGCAGGCGACCAGCTGGTCCCCGGCGGTCAGGAGCTGGAGTGCAGCGTGCATCGCGGCGCATCCCGACGCGAAGGCAGCCGCCGTCGAACCGCCCTCGAGAGTAGCGAGTGTGTGCTCTAAGGCGTCCCGGGTGGGATTCCCGATCCGGCTGTATGCGTGCGCCTCTAGGTGGCCGGGTGCGTCCTGGAGAAAGGTTGTGGAAAGCGAGATCGGCGAGGTCACCGGGTCTCCCGATCGACTGCTCACGCGCCCCGCGTGTGCAGCAATTGTAGCGATTCGATATCCCATGAGTGCGGGGTACCGCGGCCATCTCGGGTTGCCAAGGAGTTTGCAGCGAAGCGGCGAGTCACGCTAAGACTGCGATCGAGGATGCTCGAGCTGCTCACCAATCCGGACGCGTGGATCGCGCTCGCCACACTGACGTTGCTCGAGATCGTGCTCGGGATCGACAACATCGTGTTCATCGCGATCCTGGCCTCGCGACTCCCGGTCGAGAAGCAGCCGCTC